>ERZ1034913.241-NODE-241-length-52076-cov-18.128929_pt1 | contig 52076 bp, 43 predicted proteins | sample MGYA00520697_ERZ1034913 | MGnify/ENA primary metagenome ERZ1034913 (study PRJEB33766, sample SAMN09781786) | gut metagenome | biome: gut microbiome | host: Homo sapiens | place: Madagascar | study: EMG produced TPA metagenomics assembly of the PRJNA485056 data...
GGTACGGGCGGTGGTGTGGAAGGACGGCGGGGCCTAGCCCCGCCTCCTATCCGATACTTTAAAAACAGGCTATGCGGCCGGGAAAAGCCACACCGAGAGCCCGAAGAGAATAAAGAGCGCCGTCTGGCAGATAAAGCACGGCCACAGTGTCTTAAAGAAGTCCGCCTTAAAGTAGTTAAGCGTAATGATGAGACACATGTGCGTGGGGGTGAGCATCTGGCCGCCCACGCCGCAGACAAGGGCAATGCTCAATAGATCGAGGTTTCCCGGCGCGATTGCGGCGACAATGGGCATCACGATCGCGACGTGCCCTTGGGAAAGCCCCGTTAAAACGCCCACGATAAAGCTCAGAATCGCAATGATCCAGTAGGTGGAAAGGGGAGCCCCGGTCACGGCCTTCACAATCTGCGGCATCACGCCCGTGACGTCAAGCAGCGCAATGAAAAGGAAGATGCAGAAGACGTCGCGGAAAAGGCGCTTTTCAATTGCGCCGATGAAGACTTCGGTCACAGGCACCGGGCGCTTGCAGATGTAAAGCACCGCGAGCGTAATGACCGAGGTAATCCCCATCGCAACACCTGCGTTAAGGCCGAAGGCGAGCATCAGAATGAGCGCAAAGATAATGGGCGAAAAAGAAAGAGCAAAGTCGTGACGTTCTTTACTTAATTCCTGTTTTGAAATTTCCGGGCGCGCTTCGGGTTTAAGTTTCACGCCCGCAAGAAGCACGAGCCAGCCGAGAATAAACGCGGCGGCCGTGAGCCACGCCAGATGCATGATGACGGTGCCGACCGGCACCTGCGCAATCGCGCACGCGAGAATCATGCCCGGGACAATGGGGCTTGAGAATTCAAAAATGTGCCGGAACCAAAAGTTAATGGCTGCCAGGCGGTTTTCGCTGATCGTTTCGCCCTGCGCGACTTTTTCCACGATGGGCGCGGAAAACCGCGCGCCGCCGATCGAAGGCAAAAGCCCCAGAAACGCGGGCATCACTGCAAGCGAAATCTTTTTGTTCGGGGTGAGCTGTTTGAGGTACTCCACCATACCGGCGAGGCACCCGCTTTTTCTCAATTCAATCTCAAGGCACACCACAAAGTAAAGGGCTGCCAGCAGGTCCCAGGTGCGCGACTGCGTCACCATCTGCACCGCGGCGTCCCAGATAAGGTGCGGCGCGGGGTTTGTGAAGACCCAGAGGATGAGGCCGCTACCCAAAATCGCGGGGCCGAGCGGTACTTTAAACCGGAGCATCACCACAAGCGCGATGATGGCAACGGCAATGATCACAAAAACAGACATAACGTAAAACGGGCGGACGTGCCGCCCATAGGTAACAACACGTAAAAGAATGTTCTGATTTTACGCGTGGATTAAGCTCGTTTTCGGTTGCCTGATGCGCCCTTTTTGGACGTGAGTCAAAAAGTAATCACAGGCTGCGGCGTGATTTCACGGGCACGCCGTCGCTTCGGATGGTGTCAAGCAGAAAACCCCGCGGCAAAACGGGGCCGGCCTTTAAAAATTCCGGATCGCGCTCTGCGCGCTCCGCGGGCTCAAACATCCCGTCAACGCTGGAGGGGGAGAGCCCCGACATCAATCCTTCAGGCACGTATTTCAAGGGCGTGTGCTTAAAGGTTTCGGTAAACCATCCGCCTTTGGCTGTGCCCTGAAAGAGGTTTTCAGGCAGTTCCGCGAGTCCTGTTTCGGCAAAGGTCCTCGTAAAAACGAGTGCATCGGGGTTGGCGGAAAAAAGCCGTCCGGGGAGTTTTGTGAGTTTTCCGCACCCCCTGAAGCTTTCGGTGAAGTCCGCTGCCCTGGGGTTACCGTGAAAAAGCTGCTCGGGGACTTCCGTGAGGCCCGCGCCCGCAAAAACGCGCGTGAAGTTTTCCGCGTAAATGAGCGGGAAAAAGAGTGACTCGGGAACTGTCGTAAGGGAGTTGGTCCCGGCAAAAAAGCCTGTGAGGTCTTTAAGCTGCGCGTTGTGGGCAAAAAAGCTCGCGTAAATTGTGGTGAGGTTTGTGAGCGGCGTCTCCGGCGTCGTGAGACTTCCGGCCGCAAGCGGCTCAAGCGTCGCGCAGTCAGCAATCACCGGGAGAATCTCCGTGAGCGCCGTGGTTTCTTCGGGTAACGTCACAAGCCCTGCGGGCCAGACGCCCCCGAAGTCAAGGGTCATCGTATGTTCGCCCTTTAAAAAGGTCTTCACATACGCAAACTCGTCGTCTTCACGAAGCTGCAGGCGGCGTTTTTCCCCGTCAATCGTCAGAGTCACCCAGCTTAATTCGGGCGAGAGGTGCGCCACGCGGTTAAACCGCACGGCAACGTCTTTTTTGCGCTCGTGCACCGTCAAGGCAAGTGTCAGTACGTCGTTACTCACAGCGTTTCTCCTTCGGTGTCGCTTCGCTCAGACAAGGGCGAGGCCCAGGCGTCCAGGCGCTTATTGCGGCTGCGCTCGGCGTAGGAGCGAGGCAGCCGCATCAGGCGTTTACAGAAAGCAAAGGCACCGGTGACGGAAACGTCCGGGGCAATGCCTTCCAAGAGCCGGTCGGGGGCTTCTTCAAGGCGGATGCACCCCGCAAAGGCTTCATCAAAAACGCGGATGTCGCCCGCAATCGCACGGAAGAGGTGCTCCGGAACGGAAATGAGTTCCCGGCAGTCCGCGGCCCACCCTGTGAAGTCTCCGCAGTTCGCGGCGTCTCGGGGATAAAAATCCGGCAGGGCCGAATAGATGCGCCGCACGCAGGCCGTAAGCCTGAAGGGCCGCACGGGTTCGGCAATCGTGCTCATCAGCCGCACGCGGTAGTGCCCGGTTTTTTCCCACGTGTGCCGGATTTCAGGCGCCGCCTCAAAAGCGATGCGCTCTGACGTGCTGTCGCCCCAGTCAATGAGAAAGTCCCCGGGCGCGGCGGTATCCATGGGGTAAAAACGGACGACGGGTGTGTCAACGCCCGCCTTCACCGTTACCTCAAACTCAAAGGCAGGGTCGGTTTCGTTGGCGTCAGGCCTTACCCACCCCAAGTCCGGCCTGTCTTCGCGCTTAAAGGGCGCAAAAAACTGCGGAGCAGCGCCTGCCATCAGTTCCTCGGAACAGTAGGGGACCGCCTCGCCAGCAAAGGGATTGGCCATGCGCGAGATGGGGCACCCCGCAAAGGCGCGGCGCACGTAGGAGTCTGCATCACAGGCTGAAAGAAGCCCCGCGGGAATTTCGGTCAGAAGCGAATTTTCAAAAACGGACGCGGCCGACGCGATGTATTTGAGTGGCGAAAAAAGGCCCGGCGCGACGTGCGTCACCGACACCGCTTCAAATGCGTGATCAAGCACTGAAATCTCGGGGTTGGCGGCCAAAAGGTCGGGTACGACGGACGCGAGTTTCGCGTGCGCCGCACCCGCCGCGGGTTTTACAAGCTGCGGCAGGGTGTCAGAGGGCAAAACGCGGCCTCGGGCATCCGTTTCGCCGCGCGTGAGTTTGGGTAAAGCGGCGTCAATGGAAACCGTTTCGTCCGGCAGTTGCGCGAGCGGCAGAAACCCGCCCGCGCAGCCGATTCTCACCTGGTAGCGCCCGGGCGTTTTGTAGCTGTGGGTAAAGTGCGCAAGAGCCGTGAAGTTGTCGTCTTCAGCCATCGCCTCAATGTCGGCAATGCCCGCAACGCAGGTTAAAGCCTCATCGGTGCCGTCTCCCCAGTTCACCATGAGGCTTCCCAGAGCTTTGGCCGCGGGCCCGGGAACTTTATAAAGCGTGAGCCCGACCGGGGCATCCGCGGTGACTTCCACCGTAAAGACGCAGGCCGCAGGAAAGTAGGAGAGCACCGCCATGGCGTTATTCCGTGTAGGCTTCAAGTCGCGGAGCCGTTTCGGCAAAAAGTTTTAAGAGCGCGTCAAACCCGCAGTTATCAAGCGTAATGCCGCAGTAGGGGCGGAGCACCTTCTTGGGCCGGAACCCCACACCCAGGCCCGCGGCCGAAACCATCAGAATGTCGTTGCTGCCGTCCCCGCAGCAGACAGCTTCGCGCGGCGTCGCCCCCAGTGCCTTCATCGTTTTTTCCACAAAGGCGAGTTTCCCTGCGGCGTCGATAATGGGGCCGTTATCCGGGCCCGTGACCTCTCCGGTAAAGAGTCCGTTTTCAATGCCGATGACGTTACTGTGGTAACCCGTCATGCCGAGCGATTCGGCCAAGGGCTTTGTCATCGCGGTAAAGCCGGAACTTAAGACATAGGTTTTAACGCCGTGCGCGTGAAGGGCTTTCAATAGTTCGGGCACACCCGGATTGATTTTTGTGTGTGCCCGTACGGTCTCAAGCGCCTGCGCGTCGTGGCCTTTGAGAAGCGCCACGCGTGCCCTGAGGCTTTCGGCGTAATTTTTGATGGTCCCTTGCATTGTGCCCGCAGTGATTCTCGCGCACTCTTCGCCGGTGCCGCAGATTTCCGCCATTTCGTCCAAGGTTTCCGTTGTGACGAGCGTTGAATCCATGTCAAAGAAAAAGGCCTTAAAGGACGCGAGCATCAGTTCGCCCGGCGTAAAGACTGAGTCGCAGTGCGCTTCAGCCGCTTTTGCCTTCGCAGCGTCGCGCACGCTCTCCTCGGGCGTCACGTCCGTAAAGCGCACAACGCCAGGCCCCGTGAGAACGGCGTGCGCCGTCAAGAGTTCCCGTGTTTCCCGGATAAAGGCGTCGTCAAAAAAGGGCGCGAGACAGACAAAATTGCTTTGAGCCGGCATGGATGGTTTCCTTTTTCTTTTGGGATTACGAACGGGTCAGTAGCGGTTTAATTTTGTCCCAGCCGCGGGACTTACCGGAAATGCGTGTCACGGTCATTTTCCAGACCTCAACCGTGTCGCCCTCGCGGTCGTAGTAGGCAGAATTTTGTTCAGCCGAGAGTCCGGGCACGTGCTGCGCACAAATCAGTAACGCAGCCTCTTTACGCTCCCGGGCATCGGTGATGCGGCTTGCGGTGCCTTCTAAAACGGCACTGGCGTAATTTACCGAATAAGCCGGGACGTCCACCGCTTCGTACGCAACAAAGCAAAGCGAAACCTTGGGATTCGCGTCAATGTTGTCGCCCTTGCGGCTTTTCATGAATGTCCCGTGCCAGTAAACGTTGCCTTCGGCGTAAACGGCGTTTACCGGCACTCCGTAGGGAACGCCCGCGGCGTCAGCCGTACTTAAAACGGCATGCGGGGCGTGACGGACAATCTGAAGCGCCTCATCTTCGGTAAGCTGACGGTCCCTGCGCCGCAAGGGGCGCTCCGCCGTGGTTTTGATGGTTTCTGTCATTTATTCTGTCTCCGGACTTGCTGCCAGCAGGGGATTTGTGATCGTGCGGATCGCTCTGAGCCTTGTTTCCAGATCCGTGGTTGCTGCGGTCATGCGCATCTTTTGGGGGCCGAGCATTTTGAGATCCCTGCGGCTTTGTAAGAGTTTAATGAGTGCGATCGGTTCAAACCGCGGCTTTTCCTTAAACGTAAAGACGATTGCCGTGTCGGCGGCGTCAATCTTGCTGATCCCGATGCGCGTCGCGGCAATTCTCAAACGGTGCACGGCAATGAGGGCCTTGGCGGCATCGGGGAGCCTGCCGAACCGGTCGTTGATGTCGTCAATCGTGCGCTCCAGATCGGTGAGGTTGTCGGCCGCTGCAAGTTCTTTGTAGAGCCCCAGACGCACGGCCACATCGGGCACATAGTCCGCGGGAAGGACCGCCGGCATATGAAGGTTGATTTCGCTCATTGAGGCAAAGGGCGCTTCAAAGTCTGGCGTTTCGCCGCGCTTAAGAGCCTTTACGGCGCTTTTCAACATCTGGCTGTAAAGGTCAAAGCCCACCTGCGCCATTTCGCCGCTTTGTTCGTCCCCGAGCACTTCACCCGCACCGCGGATTTCAAGGTCGTGCATGGAAAGGTAAAAGCCGCTTCCCAAATCTTCGAGGTTTTGAATGGCGTCCAGGCGCTTCTGGGCATTTTTGGTAATCGCTTCTTCGCCCGGAGTCATCAGATACGCATAGGCCTGATGGTGGCTGCGGCCCACGCGCCCGCGCAACTGGTGCAGCTGCGCGAGGCCAAACATATCCGCCCGGTGAATGAGGATGGTGTTGGCGTTAGCGACGTCAATCCCCGTTTCAATGATCGTGGTACACAGAAGCACGTTGTAGCGCTGCTGATAAAAGTCGCGCATGATGTGCTCGAGTTCTCTTTCGCCCATCTGGCCGTGCGCGACCGCAATGCGCGCTTCAGGCAGAAGCTTTGAGAGCCTTTCAAAGCGGGCCTGAATCGTGTCCACTTCGTTATGCAGAAAATAGACCTGACCGCCGCGCTTAAGTTCACGGATCACGGCTTCGCGGATCAATTCATCGCTTTCGCGCCGCACAAAGGTTTTAATCGCAAGGCGCTTTTGCGGGGCTGTGGCAATCACGGAAAAGTCGCGGATTCCCTCAAGGCTCATCGCAAGCGTTCTCGGAATGGGCGTTGCCGTGAGCGTCAAGACGTCCACTTCGGCTCTCAGAGCCTTCAGCCGCTCTTTCTGCCTGACGCCGAACCGGTGTTCTTCGTCGATTACGACGAGCCCTAAGCGTGCAAATTCTACTTTTTCACTTAAAAGCTTGTGGGTGCCGACGGCAATATCAATGGTGCCCGCTTTTAAGCCTTCAATCGCCTGCGTGGTTTCTTTGCCGGACCTAAAACGCGAGAGCTCGGCAATCTTTACGGGCCAGGCGGCAAAGCGGTCGCGGAAGGTCTGCGCGTGCTGTTCCGCTAGAAGCGTCGTGGGGCAGAGAACCGCCACCTGTTTGCCGTTCATTGCAGCCACAAACGCGGCGCGCAGCGCGACTTCGGTTTTCCCGAACCCCACGTCCCCGCACACCAGCCGGTCCATGGGTTTGGCGGCGAGCATGTCCCCGATCACGGCGTCAATGGCAGCAGCCTGATCCGGGGTTTCCTCAAAGACAAAACCCTCGCAGAAGGCTTCATAGTCTTTGGCGTGCTTTTCAAAGGCAAAGCCTTTTCGTGATTCACGTACGGCGTAGAGGTTCAAGAGTTCCGCTGCCGTATCGCGCACCTTCTGCGCGGCTTTTTTCTTTGCTTTTTCCCAGTCGCCGCGCCCGAGCGAATGCATGGGGGCGTGTTCGGCGTCTGCGCCCGTGTAGCGGCTGATTAAATGCAGCTGCGACACGGGAACGTAAAGTTTGGCGTCGTTGGCGTAGTCAATACGCACGAATTCCGACGGACCTTCGTCGCTAGTGAGCGACTCAAGCCCCACATAGCGCCCCACGCCGTGATCAAGATGCACGACGGGGTCGCCGGGTTTAAGTTCCGAAATATCACGGATCACCGCCTCAACGCGCGTCGAGGAATCCTTGATGCGCGAGCGGCGCTTGACGGCTCTGACGTCGTAAAGTTCGTTTTCGGTGATAAGCGCAATGGCGGGGGCTTCGGCTTCAAAGCCTTCGGCCGCAGGCCCCACGGACATCATCAAAGGCGCCGTACTTTCCAAAAACGCCGTGAAGTTGCCGGCACAAGCCATCTTGAAGTCGTTTTGCGCGAGCATTTCCTCAATGCGCGCAGTGCGGCCCGTGCTCGTCGTGCAGATTAAAACGCGGCGCTTCTGGAGGCGGGCCTTCGTGAGGTAGGTCTTGAGCCCCGCAAAGGGGTCGGCCGCGTTGCGGTTCACGGTCACCGAAAGTGCTGCGGCTGCAGGCTGCGTTTTAAGCGCGAGCCTGGCAAAGCGCGCAAGATGCGTGAAAAACGCGTCCGGCGCATCGGCAATCCGTTCGGGCGCAAGTGCCGGGCGCTCTTCGTCGTGCGAGAGGAAACGCCAGCGGTCGGTGATTTCCGTGTGAAAGCGGGTTAAGGCCTGATTGACGTCACCGGACAAGACAATGAGGGTGTCGGCGGGAAGGTAGTCCGCCAGCGTTGCCGTTTCTTTGAAAAAAAGCGGCAGATAGTATTCGATGCCGGCGGCGGCAATGCCTTGTCCCATGTCCTTATACACAACGGACTTATTGGGGTCACCCGGGAAGGTTTCGCGCCAGGCTGAGCGAAAGGCGTTGCGTGCGGCTTCATCCATCGGAAATTCGTGTCCGGGGAGGATGCGGATTTCGTCGATATCGTCGCCCGAGCGCTGCGTTTCCGTGTCAAACGTGCGGATCGTTTCAATCTCGTCGTCAAAAAGGTCGAGCCGGAAGGGGGCTTGCGACCCCATCGGAAAGACGTCGACGATCCCGCCGCGCACACAGAATTCGCCCGGAGCCATGACCTGCTCGACGCTCCCGTACCCGGCCTGCACGAGGTTGGTGCGCAAGACCCCGACGTCAAGTTGCTGCCCCTTTTTGTAGAAAAAAGACGACCCCAAAATAAAAGAGGGGGGCGCAAGCCGCTGCGAAGCGGTTGCAGCCGACGTGAGAATCACGTCGCAGTGGGCTTTGCTTTCGGCGCCCTTTTCCCGCGCCTGGGCGTTGACGACAAGTTTCCAAAGCGTCTCAAGCCGTTCGCTTACCAGGTCCTCGTGCGGACTCATCGTGTCGTAGGGAAGCGTCTCCCAGTCGGGGAGCACGGAGACTCTCAGCGTCGGATCAAACCAGGTGAGTTCGTCGGCAAGCTTAATCATGTCGCCCGCGTCGGCGCAGACGATGACCGCAAGGCGTTTTTCAGCGCGCGCACGGCGAACGATTTCGGCGGCAGAAAGCCCGAGACTGATGCCCGCGTCGGCCGTAAGGTCGGTCTTTTGTGCGGGCGCCGGCAAACGAAAGCCGTCCGGAAAAACGTGTGGAAATTTGGGTTCCGGCATGTTGCAAGAATGAGCCCGCTGCGGGCGGGCTTACGGACAAAAAATGTGTGGTGCCCGTATTGTAGACGGCCACCGGCGGCTTTCTTTGTTTGGAAAATGTTACCTCTGCCCGAGAAGTCCCGCCTTTAACGTATCGTCAATGGCGTCAGCGCCGATCCAGATTCTCAGCACCGCGTTAAAAAGTGCCCGGCCGCCGATGCCGTTACCCACAAGATTTCCGTTAAGCGTCACGGACGTGTCCTTTCCGTCAAAGGAAAAGTCCACGGCATCACCGGTTTTAACGTCACCGATTTTGTCCATGACGGCAATAAGCCGCGTGACTTCTGCGTTAATGGCGGCAAGTTCCTTTTCGGGCGTGTTGTCTTTAAGCCCGTCCTTGAGTGCATCCACAAAAGTTTTGGCGGAAACGTTACGCATGAGAATGAGGCGCACGCGTACGGCACCGGTCTGCGAGAGAACGGCCTCTGCCGTCTGAGCTTTCGCAGGGAGGTAGAGCCCCGCCGTGTAAACACGGAAAAAGAGTTTCTTTCTGAGTCCTGCGCCGTTAAGAACCAGGTTTTGGCCGGCAACGGCAGAGGTGTCATCAAACGTTGTGCCTTCGACGGTGACGGAGGCCTGAGCAGAGCCCGCGATCAGTGCCGAGCACACAAGCGCGGCAAGTGTGGTTTTTGTCATGACAGTTCCTTTGCGTGAAGTTCGGATTTTGACGCGTTGCGGCTGTTTCCGGCTTCGGCTGTTTGGCTGACTCCATGGCGCCGGAAAGGCGTTTGAAAATGATTCGAACTTGCCATACACTCGCGCTCCCTGTACGTCATTTGTCCTGCGGTTTTTGCCGTAGGTACTGACGAAAATTGAATCCCATCAAAGGAAATCATCATGGAATTTTTAGAGTTCGTGATGCTTTTCATTGCCGTGCTTTTGATTCTCTTTAAGCCGGAAAAAGAAAAGCTCGCGTGGTGGCTGACGGTTGTCAGCTGGTTTGCCGTGGTCTTTATGTATGTGGGCCACGTTTCGACCGCCATTTTCGGCATGCCCAACGTTTAAGGAGGAGTGCAAATGACAGATTATTCTCTTCCTGTGAACGGTCAGGACATCAAAAAGGCGAAGACCTTCTACGACATCATCTGCTGGGGCGGACTTCTGATTGTCCTGCTGCCGGTGGGTATTGCCAACGTCATCCTCGGTTACTTCCTCGGTGACAGCCCCTGCACACTCTGCTGGGGGCAGCGTCAGCAGATGGCCTACATCGGCGTTGTGGCGCTCTTCATGGTCCGCTACGGCTTTAAACCCAAGTATCTCGCGATGATGCTTGTGATGGCGGCTCTTGGCCTGTATTCGAGCTTCCGTCATTTCGGCAACCACGCTGCGCGCGACATCGGTCAGGGCTTTGGTCTGGATATCTTCGGTGTCCACACGCAGTTCTGGGCGGAAATCGTCTTCTGGTGCGTGGTGATGCTCTTTGGCCTCGCGGTCTTCCTCGCGCCCCGCTTTGATGCGTTGATCGAAGAATTCAAAGGTAAGCCCTTCCGTCCGCTTTCTGGTTTTAACAAGATTGCCTTCATCGTTGTGGCGGCGATTATCGGCTCCAACGCCTTCCAGGCCTTGTGGTCCACAGGCGTGCCTCCGTTCTGGGGTCAGGGCTCTCCGGTGCGCTTCTCCTTTAACCCGAAGTATGTGACGTGGTCTGCGGACGGCTGGCACGGCATGTGGGGCGGGATTAACTTCCTCGGTAAGCGCGACGTGAAGGATCCGGACTTTGCCTATGCCCCCAATACCGCCAAACTCGGCCTCACGTGGGACCACAATGCGGATAACGCGCCCGTGGCGCTCACCGGCAAGCTCGTTCAGAAGGACGTGCGTGCGGTTTCCGGCATCAAGCAGCCGATCAATACGCTTTCGATGATTGACGGCAAGTACTATGCCGCTTCGAAGTACGATTTCTGGGTGCTCGATGAGTCTTTGAAGCCCGTCGTTTCCGCTCAGATGGATCCGTGGTTTGACACGAATGTTCTCGATATCGTCGGCATCACCGCCTATAAGGACGGCTTTGTCCTCATGGGTATGAATAAGTCGATCCTGCGCGCACGGCTTAACGATAAGGCCGACGACGTCAAGGGGTGGGCGAACTTCACGGCCGGCCGCAATCAGGTGGAAGCCCTCGGCGGCTACGGCCGCGCCCGTATCGACACGGAACGCGCGAAGTTCTCCTACGTGCATTCTTCCGCCACGGACGGCCGTTACGTCTTCACCGCCACGGTGCCTGACAATAAGAACAAGAAGAAGTTCGTCATTTCCAAGGCTCTGATGAGCGACTGGATGCTTTCCGGCGAATTCATCCCGGCAGCCGACCTTAAGAAGGACCGCAGCCTGGGTGAACTCTATGTGACCGGCATGGTCTACGAAAACGGCAAGCTCTGGGCGGTTTCGAAGAACTTCAACGTGCTTCTCCGTATTGACGTTCTTGGTGAAAAGGTGGAAGCTGTTTACGGCCTTCCGGCTGAATTCACGGATATCCGAGGTCTTGTGAAGCGCGGCAACCTCTTTGACGTTGTTGACAAGAACCGCATCGTGACTTTTGAACTCACGCAGCAGTAATCCGTGATTCAGGCAGCCTTGGGCTGCCTGAATTGAACGGTCTGAGCCCGATGTTTCCTGATTGGAGATGTCGGGCTTTTTGCTGGGTGATTATTGGGCGGAAAGCCCATCGAGCGGCAAAAAGCGCGGTTTGTGGAGGGAAAAAATGAAAAAGTTGCAATTCTTACCTCCATAAGTGATTAAATGCACTTATTTAAGATCTGTTTTGAACAGCATCTTTTCGGCTCGACACACTTTTTTGAAGAACAGGTGTCAAACGATGCCTGAAGAATTAATCCTCGGACAGAACAGCGGCCAGCTCGGCTTCGAGGTCGTTAAAAAATCCATCCGGGACTTTGTACTGGTATTTCTTCTGAATGTTCTTTGAAACTCTGCCTGCGCTGACGGCAGAAGCAACCAACACATCAAGGTCTTTCTGGATGACGTTGAAGCGACTGTTCATTACACGGTAAAGCTTGTCGTAGCGCTGCAGGAACTGAATTTCCTCCGGGAAAAACTTATCCACAATTTCTCTGATCATTGCAAGCAGAAATTCGCATTGCACCGTCGCATCCCAATACCTGTATGCCGAGAGAGAGCCGTTGAAACGGAAGTCATAGTTGTCATCGTCTATCTTAGTAACATTCCAAAGCTCACGGCAGGGGGCAGAGAACGCTTCCAAGGCATGGAGATATTGTCTCTCGTGCTGCAGCAATGCAGCCGAAACAGGCACAACCTTGTCAGAGGCTACGGCATTGTGGTGAAGCAGCTGCTGATGAATGAGAAAACGACTCAGGCGACCGTTACCGTCCAAAAACGGATGAAGAAATACGAATCCGAATGAGACAACCGAAGCAGCGATTAAAGGGTTAATACTCTCCGGTTCTTCATTGGCGACCTTAAGAAGCCCTGTCATCAAATCATCCAGATTCTCGGGAGCAGGGGGAACGTAAGTAACCTGTGTTGCGGAAAAGGGGCCGAAGCGTGATCCGAGCCAATTTTGGATGTTCCGGTAGCATGCTACCTGGTTATGAAATTCAGGGACAATTTTGTTCTGGATGTCGCAAAGTATGTCTTCGTTTAACGCATCAAATGATGCGGCCGCTTTCAGAAGTGTCATAAATTGCGCAGCTTTGTTTCCCGACGGTAGCTCACGTTCTATTTCAAAGGAGCTGCGTGTTTCAGAAAGATAGGCCCACTCGACAGTCCTTGAGATCAGCTCTTCCGGCAAAGCGTTGAGCGTATCGTGCAGGCGGGTAAAAAGTTCGGCTACCTTGCTGTCGTCTAGTGTGTTGGTTTTTCTGACAACGGGGCAGTATGCGAAGGATCCCAAGCCATTAAAAATAATGCGCCATTTGGGAATGCGGATGTCTTTGCCCGTGAAGTATTTCTCAGGATCAAAGAGTTCTGTGTAATTGCCTGACGGTTTGGGATAAATAAGCTCTTTACCTGTGAAGTTTTCCCAAAGGCAACCGATTTTCCTTAAGGGAACACTGCTTGGTTTTGCATCCAAAGCTGCCTGCAGATCGGAACGCTCCAGACGGGGCAGAACCTGCGACAGTACCTCGAGATTAATGCCTTCGTGCTTTATAGAAAAGATAAGGTGGGATAACACCGTATTTGCCGGGGCCATCTTAGGCGGAACCAGGAGGCCGGATTCAGTCGCTACAAGCTTGTTGACTTTAGTATCTGTCCGCGCTTTTTCTGCCAGTGAAAGCGGCTTAAGCGCAAAAAGATCTGAAAGAAAGGCATATCCGCAAAGCATTGTTGGCCCCTGTATCCACGTTTTCCGCCTAATCCGGAAAAAATATATTTTGACTGCTAAATATCGGAAAAAATATAGAGTTATCGAAAATTTTACATAACAGCGTATTTTTATCGAAATTTTCGTACAAATCCGGCGTGATTGGTTGTTTGCAAATCAGGTATTTGGCGCCGAGCGACAACCGTGCCGGCGAAAGCGACGTTCGTGCGGACGAAAAGAGTCTCTGATAAAAGAAACGGTCCTCAGCTGCCGAAACAACGAGGACCGTCAAATGAGGATAACGCAAGGCTTTAGGCCGATCGCATTCTCTCCAAATGCTCCGGGAGTTTGCCGGTATTGGCAAGAATGTCGGCAAATGCGGCATCCGTGTCAGCGGCTTTTCCGGTCATCGCAGCTTCCACGCATGCAAGGGCCGCTTCGATCTGATGGGCTTCGGTCTCATCAATGCGGCGGATGACTTCGTTGCGGAAAACGAGCACGAAGTCTCCGGGGATAAGGCCCTCAACCATCGACGCGTCCGCGGTCTCAGCGCGCCCCGTGCGCTCACAGTGCACGGTGGTGCCGTTAACGGCCGTGACTTTCATCGGAAGAGCAATACACATGACGCGTTACTCCTTCACAGGCACCGCAAAGCGGATGTCGCCTTCGCGGCAGGCTTCGGCTTCACTCGGACGCTCATTTTCATAAACGTCTTCGTTTAGTGACCGGTCACCCAAGGGTTCAACCGTTTCGCCCGGCTCACGGCGCGTGAGGCTGTAGCCCCAGTCCGTGAGCTCGGTGACGGCCGCATCAATTGCCGGGGCAATCGCGGCCTTAAGTTTTTCCGTGAGCGAGCCGCCGTAGTCATTGAGTTCTGCGGGCTGCACTCCGATCACGGTGACGCGCTCGGGCGCCTTGCCGAGAAGTTCGGCTGCCACAAGCACATCGTTCACACCGCCCTGGTGCGCCGAAAGTTTCGTCGCAGACCAAAGCGCGATGTCGTCTCCGCGCAAGACCTTCATCGTCCCGGGCGCAGCCTTTAAGTCCGCGCAGTCAAAGATCAGAAGATCTTTGGTGGAGGTGAAGGTATCGAGCAGATACATTCCGAGTGTGCCGCCGTCCAGAACCTGACTGCGGGGCATCGGTCGAAACGCCCGGTGAAAGTGCTCGACGCAGCGCACCCCGAAGCCCTCATCGGCCCAGAGGATATTGCCCACACCGAGCACCGTGAGGTCAAAAGGCCTCGCCTCACTCATGGTGACCGCCTTCCTTAAACATACGCAGACCCGTGGTCATCGAGCTGATGGTGGTCGCGCCGCCCATGATGTCCTCGCGGAAACTCATGTAGATGTGCGCCATCGAGAAGATGATGAAGACGTACATCAGCGCGTGGTGTGTGGTGCGCACGGCCTGCGCGTCTCCGAAGACATCAAAGACCCAGCCGAAAAGCACCATCCAGTGCGTATCCCACCCCCAGGCCTGCGCGTAAAGCGCAAAGCCCGTGATGATGATTCCGATCGAGCCCAGCGTGAACATAAAGAACATTGCACACTGCGCGAGCGGATTGTGCCCGGCGTATTCCGGAGACTGAGGGCGGAAAAAGAGGTAGTACTTCACCTGCTCAAAGAGCATCTTCCACCATTTGAGGCTCCATAACGGCGGCACCAGGATCATGCGGGAGTAGCGGTTACCCACCACACCCCAATACAGGCGCCCGATAAAGAGCACCGTAAAGATCATGCCTGCAATGAAGTGAATACCCCGGATGTAGGCAAAGCCGTACGTAATCCAGGTGTCCCCGAGGTTGGAAACAAGGGGCGCGCCGATCAAAAAGCCCGTAGCGATCATGACGAACATCAGAAACGCCATGATCCAGTGCCAGATGCGCACCGGCGCTTCCCAGACGTAGAGGGGCTGTGTGCCCGCTGCTACGTCGACTTCATATGTGACGGGATCGATTTTCATACGAAAAATCCCCCTTTAGCGGACCTTGACCGAGACGAGTTCCTCTCCCTCGGGGGAGAACACGTGGGTGGCGCAGGCCAGGCACGGGTCAAAGCTGTGGATCGTACGGATGATCTCAAGCGGACGCTTGGGATCAGCCACGGGAGTGCCGATGAGCGAATTCTCAAAGGCGCCGCGGTTGCCGGCTTCATCACGCGGGGATGCGTTCCAGGTGGTGGGCACAACGGCCTGCCAGTTGGTGAGTTTCCCGTCCTTGATGACGCACCAGTGACCGAGCGCACCGCGCGGGGCTTCGCAGAAACCGACGCCCTTGCATTCCTTGGGCCAGGTCGAGGGTTCCCACTTGTCCATGTTCGCAGCGGCTTCGTCGCCGGCCTTAATGTTCGCCACAAGGTCGTCGACGTACTTCACGAGAAGGTCGGCCATAAAGCCGCATTCCAAAGCGCGCGCCGCGTGGCGGCCGAGCGTGGAGAAGAGGGCTTCCATCGGAAGGTTGAGTTCTTTAAGAAGCGCCAGAGCCGGTTCCTTGTACTGCGGCATGTTCTTCTGAACACCCATGATGACGCGCGCCAGGGGACCCGTTTCCATCATGTGGCCCTTCCAGCGCGGGCTCTTGATCCAGGAGTACTTGCCCGCTTCGCCCAACCACGCAAACTTCGTTGCGGTACCGTCGCTGCCCGGGGGAAGTTCAAAAGCGTGGTCCGTGACGCCGTCCCAGGGATGCAGGCCTTTCTTACCGTCGGCGTACTTGTACCAGGAGTGATCAACGAATTCCTGCACCTGTTCGGGATCGCGCAGATCCACGTCGTGGATTTCGTCAAACTTCCCGTCGATGATGGCGCCGCGGGGCAGAAGCATCGACTTTTCGCTCCAGTCATTGGCCACTTCCGGGAAGTCGCCGTAGCAGAGGATGTTCTTGTTGCTCAAAGCCGCGCCGTACTTGAACCATTCGGGGTAGAAGCTTGCAATCGCCTTTAAGTCGGGGAGGTAGACGTTGTAGACAATGTCGACCGCGGCCTTGGCGATGTCGCGCATGTAGTTCATCGTCACTTCGTTCACCATCACGCCTGAGGCGCCGGTGTCGTGCATGTTGATCGGGCACGCCACACCGCCCACGAGGTAATTCGGGTGCGGGTTCTTGCCGCCCAGAATCGTGTGGATCTTGATGATTTCCTTCTGGAAGTCAAGCACCTCAAGGTAGTGCGTCACGGCAAGAAGGTTCACGGCCGGAGGCAGTTTCATCTCCGGGTGGCCCCAGTAGCCGTTTTTAAAGATACCGAGTTGGCCGGAAGCTACGAACTTCTTTAAGCGGTTCTGAATGTCGCGGAAGTAGCCCACGCTTGCCAACGGATGGCGCGGGCTGATCTTCTGCTGAAGCGCCGCGGTCTCACGGGGATCGGCGTTAAGGGCGCTTACAACGTCCACCCAGTCAAGCGCGGAGAGCTGATAGAAGTGCACCAGATGGTCATGGACGTAAAGCGTCGCATTCATCAGGTTGCGGATGATGTTGGCGTTTTTCGGAATCTTGATGCCGATTGCGTCTTCCACCGAACGTACGGCGGCCAGCGCGTGAATACCGGTACAGACGCCGCAGATACGTTCCACAAACGCCCAGGCGTCACGCGGATCGCGGCCCTTCAGAATCACTTCCAGACCGCGCCACATCGTGCCCGTGCTCTGGGAGTCGACAATGACGTTGTTTTCATCGAGCACTGCCTGCACGCGCAGGTGGCCTTCAACGCGCGTCAGCGGATCAACAACGACGCGGCGGGTGTTTTGAGACTGTGTCATTTAGCTTCTCCCAAATCCTTATTGTTCTTCTTGCTGCGGGCCTGGCTCACTGCGCTCATCGCAATATGCGCGGCAGCGGCAACGCCCACGACTGCGACGGTGGCAAGCCCCACCTTGTCGACGGTGGATTCCACGCCCCACATCGGCGGCAGGATATCCGGTTCGTGCTTGTAAAAGCTCCCCTTGTCAAAGAAGTTGTTTTCCGAGCAGCCGATGCAGCCGTGACCGGACTGAACGGGCCAGGACAGACCTTCGTTCCAGCGGATCGAAGAGCAGGCGTTATACGTCGTCGGTCCCTTGCAGCCGACTTTATAGAGGCAGTAGCCGAGCTTGGCGCCGATGTCGTCAAACTTCTCAACGAACTGGCCCGCGTCAAAGTGTGCACGGCGGTAGCACTTATCGTGAATGCGCTGACCGTAGAACATCTTCGGACGACCGAGGCGGTCCAAGGGGGGCAGTCTGTCGTAGGTGAGGATGTAGGTGATCACACCCGTCATCACTTCCGGAATCGGGGGGCAGCCCGGCACCAAAACCACGGGCTTATCCGTGATCACTTCGGTAATCGGCACCGACTTCGTGGGATTGGGTTTGGCGGTCTGCACACAGCCCCAGGATGCGCAGGAACCCCAGCCGATCACGGCCTTGGCGTTCTTGCAGACGTGCTTGATCTTTTCAAGGAAAATTTCGCCGCCCGGCACACAGAAGGTGCCGTCGTTTCCGAGAGGAATATTGCCTTCGACGGCTACGATGTAGTTACCCTTGTATTTTTCAATCGTCTCTTCAAGGGCTTCTTCGGCCTGATGCCCCGCGGCAGCCATGATGGTGTCGTCGTAGTCAAGGCTTACCATGCTCAGCACAAGGTCTTTGGCCAGCGGATGGTAGGAGCGGATGAAGGACTCCGTGCAGCAGGTGCATTCAAGACCGTGCAGCCACACAACGGGCGTTCTGGGCTTCGTCTGCATGGCCTCGGCAATGTCCTTGGCGCCTGCGCTGCCTAAGCCCAGGCTTGCAGCCGTCAGCGAGCAGAACTGAAGAAAGCTGCGGCGGCTGATTCCCTGCCGGCGCAGTGCTTCGTATTGAGTTTCCATCATAAGAGTGGTCTCCTGGCTCATTCCGGGTACCGGTCTCAGGCTGAGGCAGGCATCAGGAAAAGTGGGGTGCCGTCATAAAACACCGTGGGGGAGTTCCGTGAGGAGCGCCCCGCCGGCGGATTTCAGGCAGCATTTGAGTTAACTGATGCGTTGATTCTAAGCAGTGTTTTCAGGGCTTTATAATGAATTTCAATCGGCTAATTACAAATCTTTTGCTCACCCTAAATCATCCTGACCGAAGGGATGGGAAAGCGGAGGTATTTGTCCGCTGTGATTAGTTCAAAAGAAGTAGCAGTAAGTAGTCTCGGATACAACAGTGTCGGTTTTTCCTCGTTCTGAAGAAGGACATTCCGAGCGAAAAAAGCCCCGCGGTTCCCGAAGGTACCGCGGGGAGGAGATACTCCAAAGGTAAGCAGCCCGAAAGCTGCTCAGGAGGAAAGGGTTAGAACGTGTGGTTCAGACCGACACCGAACTGGTAGCCGTTGTAGGTACCGCGGAAGTCTTTAAAGGCCTGGGGATCCGTTGCAGAGAGATCCTTGTCAAGGCCGTCGCCGCCCTGGGCATAGGTGGCACCCATGTAGAGAGCCGTACGTTCAGAGAAGTTGTAGGCGTAAGCCACACCGAGAATAAAGGCCTTGCCGTCGTCGCCCGAGGTCTTTTCAGTAATCTTCAGGTACTGAGCGGAAGCCATCAGGCTGCCGTTACCCAAGGGAGCGGTGGCGCCCAAAAGGAAGCTGTCGGTCTTGATGCCCTTTTCAAAAAGAACATCCTGGAAAGCCTGGTTCTTATCCGTGTGCTGGTACATGAACATGGGCTTTACAACTTCGAAGTCCCAGGATGCGCCAAACGTAACGGCGTAGCTGTTGTCCGGAGCCTTGGCGCCGGCTTCCTGCTTAGCAGCGTCATAAACGTTCATGGAGCCCGTCAGACCAACAGCCAGGGGGCCGTTTTCATAGAGGGCACCCAAAGCGTAGTAGTGGTCGTTCTTGTCCCATTCGTAGGTGCTGTCCTTATCACCGAAGGAACCCATGGCGGAAACCGTGAGACCGTCAACCGGAGCAACAGAGAGCACGAATGCGTTGGTGTAGGTGGCGTCGCGCGTAGCAAAAGCACCCATGCCTCCCACGCCGAACGCGGCTTCGAGGGGATCAAAACCGCCCACGAGATCAAAGTCGCCGCCGGCGCTGTCCAAAGCACCGATGTTACCGGCTGCAACCGTCACGACGTCGTTCGTAACCTTCAGGTAGGCCTGGCTGCCGAAGAGGTCGCCGTCCAAGGCACCCGTATCAGACTCGTAGCTGTTTTCGAGGGTAAAGCCCACCTTCCAGCCGTTGCCGAGTTCTTCTTCACCGGTCAAACCCCAAATGGAGTCGCCGTACCATGCGTTTTCCATGGAGGTCGTCGTGGTGCGGTCCTGATCAACAGCACCGGCCGTGGTGAGCTTATCGGTGCCCGTGACAACAACGCCCGTGGAGATCGAGCCGTACAGAGAAACGCTCGCGGCCTGCACAGAGGTCATCGCGAGAGCGGCAGCCGCTGCTGCCAGAGTCATCTTAAAAGCGGTCTTCATAATGAAAAAAATTACTCCGTTATCGATAGGGGAGAGAATTCGAATCTGGGTAACAGGCAGGCGAAATTTTTCAGCTCCTGTTAAGCATGTGAGAAATTGTAATGAGAACAATTCCTATTTAAGAATTCGAATCCAGTCTGAAATAGCACCTGATAATGAGTCTCGTTTCGCCCATAGAGAAAGTGCTATGACTTTGCGGTTTGCCCAATGCCGGCTGAAAAATTTGAGCCGACACTGCGCAAAGCCATTGTGCAGTAGGCGCGAAGCCCTGCCGGAAAACGATACGAAGGGGATGCAAAACAGCCTTTTTTGTTCCCGCCGGAGCGCATGCTGGTGCTGTGGAATTTTTGCAACAGGCGCTACAAAAAACCGCCCGCGGGTAATTCCCGGAGCGGTTTTTTTACGTCAAAACGTGAAGTGTTACTTCAGGGGCGTGACCTTGGCCTTTTTCACAAGGCCAGCGACATACTGCTGAACCTTCTGTTGCGCAAGGAGTTGCTTAAACTGCGGCGCCCAGGCGTTGTAGTCGGCAAAGCGCTGTGCGGCGCGCTTGCCTTCAAGCTTCACAACGTGCCAGCCAAGGCGCGATTTCACGGGAGCCTTGGCAAGTTCCCCGGCCTTAAGACCAGCAAAACCCGCGGCAAAGTCCTTGTCAAAGAGGTTGGCGCTTGTCCAGGGAATAAGGCCGCCGGCGTTGCGGTTTTCCTGGGTGTCAACGGACTGTTCCTTAGCGAGCTTGGCAAAGTCCGCACCGCCCTTAAGGTCCTTCAAAAGCTTTTCGGCCGTGGCCTGATCCTTCACGAGGATATGGCGCACCTGCACTTCCGTGTCGCCCCAGCGCTTCTTTTCGGCGTCAAAAAGCGCGCGCACATCGCTTTCGGGCACCGGGTTCTTCTTGAGGTAGTCCTCGACAAGAGCCTGCATCAGAATCGATTCACGGGCGCGTTCAATGGTGCGGCGCACGTCGCTTTTACGGTCAAGACGCTGCTTTTTGGCTTCCTGCACGAGCACGGACTGCTGGGTGAGAAGCTGCTTCACCTGATTTTCGAGTTCTTCCGTACGCTGCTGACCGCGGGCCGTGGCAGCCTTGATCATGTCTTCCTGTTCGGTCTTGGTGATGAGTTCACCGTTCACACGAAAGGCCTGAGTGGCGGCAAAAGCCGTTGTCGTCGTAAGGGCCGCAGCGGCGGCAGCAAAAACCAGTGCTTTAAGTTTCATTTTTGTGTTTCCGAATAAAAAGCCGGGGACAGAAGGCCTTCTGCGGCATCAGCCTTCGGCTTGGCCGTTATTTTGTTCTGCCGCCGCGATCCGCGTGATCCAGAACCCGAGGGCAATTGTAAAAATGAGTGTCAGACCGAGGATGCCGAAAAGTTTGAAATTCACCCAGGTTTCCGTTTCGCAGAGAAAGGCAACCAAGAGGTTGAGCCCCCCGGTGAGAAAAAAGAAAAGAATCCAGGCAATCTGCATCTTTTTCCATGCGGCTTCGGGGAGTTTTATTTGGCTCCCGAGAAGCTTTGTGAGGAAATTACGGCCCGTAACCGCGGCAAACCCGAGAATCGCCGCAAAGACCCAGTAAAGAATGGTGGGCTTAACCTTAATAAAGGTGCTGTCGTGAAGTAAGAGCGTCAGTGACCCGAACACAAGGATGATCACGAGCGAAATCCAGAGCATGGGCTCAGGCTTTTTACCGCGGGCAAGGACAATCCCAAACTGCACGACGGACGCGACGATCGCCACAAGCGTTGCCGCAAGCACGGGGGCCTGTTCGGGGTCAGCGGCGCCGCCCAAAAAGCCCTGCAGCCACGCAGCGAGTTCGGCGCTGTTACTTTGGCCGAACTTAAACGTGACAAAAAAGAGGATGACGGGAAAAAGATCGAATAAAAGTTTCACGGTGCGTCTGCTCGGTGAAGTACAAAAGGGAAAGAATCCTCAGAACGGCCGGATTCTATCGGGCACAAAGGCGGGCCGCACGCGCGGGAAGCGCTTCTGTAACACACCTTCACCGATTTTTTCTTATTATCGCGTTTCAAACCGGTTTCGGGCTCTATTGTCCCGGACATGTTTCCCCGGTAAGGGGAGAAGCGTGTAAAAACCGTTCAGGAACGCCACTCCATGTTTAAAGGATTGAAATCTCTCATCATGACGACAGCCGCGTGTGCTGCGATGGCGGGGGCTGCCGGTGCCGCTGCGCCGGCTTTGCCCCAGGCCGTGCATACTGTTGAAGGAATCAAAAGTTACGAACTCGCCAACGGCCTCAAGGTCGTTTTGTTTGCCGATCAGAGTAAACCGACGGCAACCGTGAACACCACGTATCTGGTGGGGTCGCGCCATGAAAATTACGGTGAAACCGGCATGGCGCACCTTTTGGAGCACCTCATGTTTAAGGGGAGCAAAAACTACCCCGATCCGACGCGTGAATTCACGCGCCGGGGTTTCCGCATGAACGGCACCACGTGGCTTGACCGCACCAACTACTTCGTGAGCTTTACCGCAAACGACGACAACATGCGCTGGGCTCTCGGCTGGAGCGCGGACGCGATGACCAATTCCTTCATCGCCAAAAAGGATCTCGACACGGAAATGACCGTGGTCCGTAACGAATACGAGATGGGGGAAAATAAGCCCTTAAGCGTGATGCTTAAGCGCATGCAGGGCGTTCTTTTTGACTGGCACGCCTACGGCAGAAACACGATCGGTGCGAGAAGCGACATCGAAAACGTGCCGATTGAAAACATTCAGGCCTTTTACCGCAAGTGGTATCAGCCCGATAACGCCGTTCTCACGGTTTCAGGGCGCTTTGATGAAACGAAGGTCTTGGGCTGGATTCAGGAAACCTTCGGCAAGATCCCGCGCCCGACGCGCGTATTGCCTGCCGAGTGGACCGTTGAACCCGTTGCCGACGGCCCGCGCACCTTTGAAATCCGCAGGCCCGGTGAGTCGCAGCTCGTTGCCGTGGGCTACCGCATACCGTCTGCGTTAGCCTCTGACATCAACGCCGTGGAAACAGCGGTGGATGTGCTTTCCAACGCTCCCCGCGGACGCCTTTATAAGGCCCTCGTTGAAACCGGCATGGCCGGTCAGGTCTTCGGCTGGGCGATGTCCTCCAAATGCCCGAGCTTTGTGATGTTCGGCGCCATGGTGAAAAAGGGCGACGACATCGGCCGCGTGCGCGAGACGCTCATTAAGACCGTGGAAGAAGCGTTTAAATCGCAGCCAGCGGACGAAACCGAAGTGAAGCTCTCTTTGGCCGAAGCCGCCACCGACTACGAGCGCACGCTCTCAGACCCCGAAAGCTTTGCGGTGGATCTTTCCGACTACATCGCTTTGGGTGACTGGCGGCTCTTTTTCCATGACCGCGACATGACCGCGAAGGTGACGCCTGCGGCAGTAAACAAAGCCGCCGCGGACTACTTTGTGCGCGACAACCGCGTGGTCGGGATCTTTATTCCGGACGATAAGCCCGAGCGCGCTCCGGTGATGGTGACGCCCAAACTTGAAGACGTTCTGAAAAACGCCGTGTTTAAGGAAGAGGGCGACACCGCCGAAGCCTTTGACGTGAGTCAGGCCAATATTGACGCGCGCACCGAGCGCCTCACAATCAACGGCATCAAGACGGCGCTTTTACCCAAAAAGACCCGCGGCCGTACGGTTACGGTCATGACGCACTTTAATTACGCCAACCTTGACGCCGTGCGCGGTAACCGCCTGCTTGACACGCTCATCGAACCGATGCTCTCGCGCGGCACGGCTGACATGGACCGCACCGCGATTTCGGACGAACTCACCAAACTCAAGGTGCAGGGCGATGTGCTCACGTTTACGACGACGCGCGAAAACGTAGTGAAAGTCATTGAACTCATGGGGAAACTCACGTCCGCAAGCACCTTCCCCGAAAAAGAAGTCACGCAGCTTGTGCGCCAGATGGGGACGATGCTTGAAGGTAAGAGCGATGATCCGGTGACCTTGGGCCGCGATGCGCTTTTAAAGCACTTTGCGACCTATCCAGCCGGTGACCCCCGTAACGCGATGACAACGGCTGAGACTGTCGAGGGGCTTAAGACCGTGACGCGGGATGCGCTCTACGACTGGTATAAGCGCGCCGTCGCCACCACCAACGGAGAAGTGGCGGTGGTCGGCGACTTTGACACCGAAGAGGTTAAGGCTGCTCTCAAAAAAGCGCTTGCCGCGAAAAAGCCAGCGGACGCAAAGACCGCCTGGAGCCGCTGGTACGCCGAATTTAAGCCCGTGAAGGGGGAACGCATCGTGATTGATACGCCCGCCAAGGAAAACGCAGTGCTTCTGGCGCGCGTGGACTTTAAGGCGAACCTCGAGGATAAAGCCTCTCCCGCGATGGTCACGGCCGACTGGATTTTGGGCGGCGGCACGGGGCTTTCGAACCGCCTCGTTGACCGTCTGCGCCAGAAGGAAGGCTTAAGTTACGGGGTCGGCAGCCGCGTGATGCTCCCGAAGTTCGGGGACCGCGCCTTCTGGTCGCTTTTTGCGATCACGGCACCTCAGAACCTTGCGCGCGCCGAACTCTGCGCCCGTGAGGAAATCGCCCGGATTTTGAAGGACGGCGTCACGGAAAAGGAACTGCAGGAGGCAAAGAAGGGGCTTTTGCAGAGCCGGGCCGTCAACCGCGCACAGGACGATTACCTTGCGCAGGGGTGGCTTGGGTTCCTTGCAATGGGTAAGACCTTTGCCTACAGCAAGGCCTTTGACGATGCGGTGGAAAAGTTGACCGTCGCTGACGTCAACGCGGCTCTGAAGCGCATGATCGACGAGACGTCGATTACGTGGGTGCTGGCGGGCGACGCCGCCAAGGCGAAGGCCGAGGGGAAGGCCTTCTGAGGCATGGTCTTCGGCTAAAATCCGCGGCACTGCCGCAAAAATCCCGGCTGAGTCAAACCAACGATGAGGCCGGGATTTTTTTCGAATTGTTTAGGGAGTGATCATGCCTTTCATCCGGATTCTGACAGCGCTTTCTGCCGCCCTGTTGTGTGCTCAGGAAGCTTCAGCGGCCGATGCCGTCCGGGTGAAGTCTGCGACACTGCTTGATATTACCGGGCCCACCACCGACGTTTTTGCCGATGCAGCAAGTTCTGAGTCGCTCACGATTCCGGTGGCAATCTGCTCGTGCATCACGTTTCGGGGACAGACCCGTGACGGCGCGCTGTTGTTTGACGGTATCACGGACCGGGGCCCCAACACGACGGCTCCGAAGGTGCGTCGCAACGGCGAGCTCGTGAGAGGCCGCTACTTTGCCGATCCGGCATTTCCTCCGCAGATCGTGCGGCTTCGCGTCAAAGACGGTAAAGCTGTTGTCTTCGGAATGGTGCCCCTGTCCGATAACGAAGGGCAGCCCGTGAGCACCGTTCCCCCGGTCAATTATTCTGAAGTCGCGATGACGATTGACAACAAGATCCTTAAGCCCGGGCGCGTTACGCTTGATCCCGAAGGGATGGCGGCGGTGCGTAAGGGCGGGGGCTGGTGGATCGCAGACGAATACGGGCCGAGCCTTTGCCGCTTTAACAGCCTCGGGGAAATGATGCGCTGCTATGCGCCGGGCTCGGGGCTGCCGCAGATTTACGGTGCGCACCGCGTTGACCGCGGTTTTGAGTCGGTCTCCGTGATGCCCGACGGCCGTGTTCTGGGTGTCATGCAGGGGGCTCTGCCCGGTGAGCACTTCGTGCGGGCCCTTATTTTTGACGAGAAAAAGCGCGTTTCCGTGCAGTACGCCTGGCCTCTGGAAAAGAATTTCTGGAAAAATCCAGATGACGTGAAAATCGGGGATATTGCCTCGCTCGGTAATGACAGGTTTTTGCTGATTGAGCAGGGTGAGGCGAAAACGGGTCAGTGGGTGACGCGCCTTGTGACGGGAAGCCTCAAAGGCGTGCGGGCGATTGACAAATTAAGCCCGCAGAAACTCGCGGCACTCAAACCCCGCACCCGCGGCATGGTGGCCAAAAAAGTCATCATGACGCTTGAAAACCACGGCTGGAGCGCGAAAAAAGCCGAGGGCCTTGCGGTGCTCCCGGACCGCAAAACCATTGCGGTTGTAAGCGACAACGAATTCGGCATTGACGTGAAGGCCCAAAGCCGCGCGGGCAGAGCTCACGCTCCGCAGGACTACGTGCGCGAGGAAAACGGTGCCGTGACGCACCTCGGTAACCCGAGCGACGCACAATTTAAGTTTGTGCCGCGCACCGATGAGGGCGCAGAAACGCAGATGATGCTGATTGAACTCGCAAAGCCGCTTTGACGGCCTGAGTCCGCGGTCTCGCTCTCTTGAGCGCGCATCGGCGTAGCATAAAGACCTTGATTTACTTTTTTTGCCGGAAAGGAAGCATCATGGCCAATCTTGAAGACTACAGCCGCGAGATCTGTGAAACCCGCCGTGCGATTCACCGCCGTCCCGAGGAAGGGTGGACGGAGTTTGAAACCACGTACCGCGTTGTTTCAACGCTTGAAAAGTACGGGGTTTTTAAGATTAAGGCGGGCCGTGATGTGATCGATCCGGAACACGTCCTCGGCCGTAACCCGGATCTCGTTGAGAAGGCTCAGAAGCGTGCTTTGGAGCACGGCGTGCCTCAGGCTTTCCTGGACCGTCTCGGCGGCTACACCGGTGCCGTTGCGGAATTTGACACGGGGCGCCCCGGTCCCGCCGTGGGTTTCCGCTTTGACATGGACTGCGTGCTTGTGACCGAATCCAAGGATGCCTCGCACGTTCCCGCCGCCTGCGGTTTTGCCTCCGAGCGTGACGGCTTCATGCACGCCTGTGGCCACGACGGCCACACGGCAACGGGTCTGGGACTTGCGCACTGGATTGCCGACCATAAAGATGACCTCACCGGAAAAATCCGCCTCATTTTCCAGCCCGCTGAAGAAGGTACGCGCGGCGCGAGCGCCATGACCGCGGCCGGTGTGGCTGACGACCTTGACTGGTTCTTCGGCGCGCACGTGGGCTGCGACTGCGCTCCGGGTGAAGTGGGCGTGGTGGAAAAGGGCTTTTTGGCGACTACCAAGATCGATATTTCCTTTACGGGCCGCGCTTCGCACGCGGGGTCAGACCCCGATAAAGGCAGAAGCGCCCTGATGGCCGCGGCTGCCTGCGCGCTCATGATGCAGGGCATTCCCCGTCACGGCGAGGGTGACACCCGTGTGGCCGTGGGGACGCTCAGGGCGGGCGAAGGCCGCAACGTCACGCCCGTGCACGCCTTTATGCAGGCCGAGGTGCGCGGCGCCACCGGCGAAATCAACGAGTGGATGACAGAGCGCGTTCAAAGCATTGTGAAGGGTGTGGCTGAATCCTACGAAGTCGAAGGCAAGATGATTAAGGCGGGCGAAGCCGTTGATATGCGTGCAAGCCCTGAAGCCGCGGACCTGGTGGCTACTGTCGTCAACGCTATTCCGGGGCTTACCAGCCGGATGCTCCAGGGCGAGGGCGGCAGCGAAGACTGCTCGCTTCTGATGCGCCGCGCGCAGCAAAAGGGCGCCAAGGCCGTGTACTTCATCTACGGCTGCAAACACCACGGACACCATCGTTCCGACTTTGAAATTCAGGACGAAAAGAGCCTTCCCGTGGCATTTCAGGTGATGACGGGGATTGTGACGCGTCTTAACGGCAAAGCCTAAGAGAAAAAAGGGCTCCGCTTTTAGCTGCGGAGCCCGTGAGTTTTCTCTGGAAATCACACCACCGTCTGCGGGGGCTTCTCCTGGGCATTGGGGGCCGGCGTTTCGCCGGCATTTTTCTGCCCGTAAAGCGGGATTTTGAGGGTAACCGTAAGCCCGTGGGGTTCGGTGACCGAGAGCGTCACGGTGCCGCTTGAGCGCCGCACGATCCGGTCGACGATCGCGAGGCCCAGGCCGGTGCCTGAAACCCCCGTGCGGGCAGCGTCACCGCGCTCAAAGGGGCGCATCACGCGGTCAGCCTGCTTCATGTCAAGGCCTTCGCCCTGATCGCTTACGACAAGAAGCGCGGTTGTGCGGTCTTTTTTCACCGTGACGCTTAAATGCAGCCGGTCATCGTCGCTTCGCCCGTAGCGCTGGGCGTTACTGATGAGGTTTTGCACGACGCGCGAGAGTTCCAGCGGATGCGCCGTCACGACGATGTCGGGCTCGACATCAAGCTTTTCAATCTTGACGGCGGGGTCCGTGTCAACGCGCGCCGTTTTGATGTACTGCAGCACGGTCTGGGAGAGGTTGACGCGCTCTAAGGGCTGTGTGCTTCGCTTCGCGTAGGCCGCAAACTGGTTCACGATCATTTCCATCTGCTCAAGGTCGCTTACCATCGCGGCGTGCGTATCCTCAGGGAGACTTGCCATTTCCGTTTCAAGCCGCAGACGCGTGATCGGCGTTCTTAAGTCGTGCGAAACGCCGGCCAAAAGCACCTCGCGGTCCTGCTCCATACGGACGATATCCTGCACCATGCGGTTAAAGCTTGAATTGACTTCGCGTAATTCTTCCGGACCGCTGTCTTCGGGGAGCTTTGAAGGGACAAGGCCGCGCCCAAAAACTTTGGCATTTTCAGAGAGCTGATTCAAGGGAGCAATGAGGCGGCGCGTTAAGACCGTGGCACCCAGGATACTGGCAACGAGCGCAGCCAGGGCCCACCAGAGCCACGTTTTTCCGTACGGGGGATCAATGAGGGAGCTGTTCGTTTTGAGCCAGTAGTTGTCCCCGTCAATCGAGATTGACACCCAAAGGCCGCTGCGGCCGTTGACTTCACTCGCGAGAATCGTGTCGCTTCCGAGTTCAGCGCGGACGATGGCTTCGACGTCGGCGATGTTGCTGCGGGTGTAATTGAAGGTTTCTGAAAGCGGCACGATTTTGTCGTCGGCCTCACGCGGCAGAATCCGGAGACCTTCGCGCTTGGCGAGCACCATCAGCAGGTCGGGCCGGTAGATGGGGTCGGCGGAAATCAACGCGTAGCGCGTGAGGTTTGCCATCGAGACGATCTGCTGCGCGGTTCCGAGCGCATAGGGCGTTTCGTTTAACACACGGAAACTCTGAAGCCATCCCATCACGCTGAAGATGATGAGAAGCATCATGAGAATAAAGGTGCGCCAGAAAAGGTTCGGCGCGGGCGGAGCGGAGAGTTTTGCCACGGTGTGCGTCTGATTGAGATAAAAACGGGATCCTTGTGAGGATCCCGTCTGAGTATAACCGTTACTTTGTTTCGGGTTTTACGCCGTCTTTACCCGAAGCCGTATCGTCGGGAATAAAGACGTAGCCAAGCCCCCAGACCGTCTGCAGATAACGGGGCTTGGCGGGATCGGGTTCAATGAGCTTACGAAGGCGCGAGACCTGAACGTCAAGCGACCGGTCAAAGGCTTCGTACTCGCGGCCGCGGGCCATTTCCATGAGTTTGTCGCGGGAAAGCGGCACCTTGGGGTGACGGGCAAAGGCCTTCATCACGGCAAATTCGCCGGTCGTGAGCGCAATGAGTTCACCGTTTTTGCGGAGTTCACGGCGGCCGAGGTCAAGCTCAAAGTCGCCGAAGCGCACCACGATGTTTTCCTTGCTCGGCGCGCCGGGCTGGTCCTTGGCGGGGCGGCGGCGCAGCACGGCGTGGATGCGGGCAAGCAACTCACGGGGATTAAAGGGTTTGGCGATATAGTCGTCCGCACCGAGTTCAAGCCCCACGATGCGGTCAACGTCTTCGCCGCGCGCCGTGAGCATGATCACGGGCGTCATATCCTTGCCGGCACGCAGGCGGCGGAGAATCTGCAGGCCGTCTTCGCCGGGCATCATGAGGTCGAGAATGAGCGCGTCAAAGCGTTCCCGCAGCCAGATGCGGTTCATCGCCTGGCCATTTTCCGCGACGCTTACGGAAAAGCCGTTTTCGCCGAGGTAGCGGCGCAGCAGGTCACGAAGGCGCGGATCGTCGTCCACGACCAAAACCTTGGGTGTGCGCTGTTCATTTTCTGCCATGATGCCTGTAACTCCTATGTGCGGCGGACGGGCTTGCCGGGGTTTCTGCAGTATCTGCAGGAAACGACTCCGGAAAAAGCGGGATCCGCTCTTTGTCGTAGGGGTAATTGTGCCTGTTACAAATTCGATTGCCTGCCCGGAAAAAACGTCTGTTACAAATTCTGCGGCTTTGTTGCGTAAAAAAGACGGGCGCACTTCTAATAAAAAGTTTTAACTGAGGTAAGCTACGCCCATCGAAACGGCACAGAAGGACTTGCCCCACCGTGGTCTCGCGTGTTTTTGAAAAATTCGTGCTCATTGCCTCGTCTGTGTGCGGCTGCTGCTCCATGGCGGTCTGCGCGCAGGAAGTGCGTCAGGCTGAGCCTGAGGCAAGGACCGGGGCCGCAAACGTCGTCTCCTGGGAGGCGATGACGCCCGCCGAGCGCCAGGCGCTCTGGCCGATGCTCACCCACGAGCAGCGCCTCTTTCAGTGGCGGCAGATGAACCGGGCGGAACGCAAGGTTTTTGAAAAGGGCCTCACTGAGGATGAAAAGCGCATCATCAAGCGCCGTTTTGTGATCGATTCACGGCTTCTTGAGGCCGCCGCCAACCGCCCGCAGCGAAAACTCACGGACGATGAAAGGCGTCTCTTGCGTCAGCAGATTATGGAAGTGCATATCGAGATCCGCCGCGGCGTTCCGTACAACTGCACCGATCCCACCAACTGCCCGAAGTCCTCATTCAGGCACCGTCAGGCAAGAGAGGCTGCGGATGCTGTGCCCAATCCGGTTTCCGCCGTGCCCTCGGCGGCCGACCATGAAAACGCGCATCCGGCCGTACCCTCTGACGTGAAGCCCGCCTCCTGACGGATTCCTCCGTGTCCGCAGCGCGTACGTTGCGGGCAGAATCACTGTTTCCTCTCTGGTGCCGCATCAAACGCCGCCACACAGACGTAATCCGGGCGTTCCGGAATCGTGACGGGGAGAATTTTCACGCCCACCCCGAACGATTCGGAGAGCGTTTCTTCGGTAAGCACATCGTGCGTAAAGCCGAAGCGGTGCGTGCCGTCAGGCATCAGCACCAGCGTCTTTGTGCTGATTTCAAGCGCGTGAGCCGGAAAGTGCGTGTTGATGACGGCGCCGATTCCGAGGGTTTCCGACAGTTCTCTTAAAACCGTGAGGACCCGCAGCTGATTTTTAAAGTCAAGGTTGCTTTCGGGTTCGTCAAGCACCAGAAGTTCAGGGTTTCCCGCGAGCGCCCGGGCAATGAGCACAAGCTGGTATTCACCCCCGGAGATTTCGTTGGTGAGTTTGTCCGCAAGGTGCGCGATTCCGGTTTTTCTGAGGGCCGCAAACGCCGCTTCCCGGTCTTTTTCCGAGGGCTTGGCAAAAAGTCCGAGGCGGGCACTGCGTCCGAGCATCACCATATCGAGAACGCTGTAGATGAAACTCGCGGGCTTGGCCTGCGGAACGTACCCCACACGCTGCCAGAAGGTACGCGCGGGGACGGTACGGATGTCGGTACCGTCAATAAGGGACGCCCCGCTTTTCCAGCGCCTTAATCCGAGCATGCACTTCAATAGCGTCGTTTTCCCGGCACCGTTGCGGCCGAGGATACTCAGAATCCCGCGGCAGTCAAAGGAAAAATTGATGTCGGTGAGGACCTCGCGGGAACTGCCCGGATAGCTGTAGGAGGCGTGAGAGACGTCAAACTGCATGGCGCATCACCTCACAAGGCCCGTGCGGCGTAATAAAAGGATAAAAAGGGGCGCGCCGATCACGGCGGTCAGAATCGAAACCGGAATTTCAAGTTCCGCGGCGCACCGCGCCGTGGTGTCGGCGGCGAGCACAAAAAGCGCGCCGATTAAGAAACTTGCCGGAATCACGCGGCAGTTGTCTGCCCCGAACATGAGCCGCGCGCAGTGGGGGATCAAAAGCCCCACCCAGCCGATCAGTCCGCACATACTCACCACGCCCGCCGTGATCATGGTGCTTGCCACAATGACCGCGATTCTTAACTGCGTCACCGGAATCCCCAGCGACCGCGCTTCGTCTTCAGGTAGCGACAGGGCATTCATCTTCCAGCGCAGGCAATAAAGAACCACGGAGCCCGCAAGGATAAACGGCAGCCCCAGCCACAGCGTTTCCATCGTGGCCCCCGTGAGACTTCCCATAAGCCAGAAGGTAATCGAGGGGAGCATGTCCTGGGGATCGGCTACAAACTTCACAAGGCTGATTAAGGCGGAAAAAAGCGCCGCAATCACCAGGCCCGAGAGAATGAGCATCAGAATCGAGCTTTGTCCCCGGATGCGGCTTACAAAGCAGACAAGCACCACGGCCCCGAGGCCCGCCGCAAGGGACGCAGCCTGCACAAGTGCCGCGTCAAACCCCAGCAGAATCCCAAAAACCGCGCCGAAAGCTGCGCCGGTCGCAACGCCCAGTGTGTCCGGGGTTGCAAGGGGATTGGAAAAAAGCGCCTGAAAGCCCGCTCCCGCGGCCGCAAGCCCCGCGCCCGCCGCCACCGCGAGAATGACGCGGGGGAGTCTTACGTTCACAACCACCGAATAAATTGTTTCATCGGGTCGCGGCCCCTGCGTCACCCAGGCTTTCAGCGCCGCAAGAACGTCAGCGACGGCCACGGGAAAGCCGCCGCTGGCAAGCGCCATGCAGGCCCCTGCAATGAGCGCCGCCCAAAGACACGCGGTTGCAGGCCCCCAGGCGAGCCACCGGCTCGTAAAAAGTGATGAAACGCGGGGTCGTGTCACGGGTCAGTTACCTGCGGCCGGAAGTCTGAGAAAAACCGTCGGCGCGGTTGGCCTTGGGTTCGTACATGGACTTTACCTGCTCGTCCGTGAGGTCAATGCCGTACAGTCCCCGGTAGTAAATCTTTGCTTCTTTGGTGAGGTCGATATCCTCAAAGAGTTTGGGGTAGACGGTCTTCGCCATCCAAAGAAGTGTGAGCGGGGTATCGGCCGAGGGCGTGAAGCTTCTGTAGATCCCCAGGGGGAGCTTATAGACCTGTTTTTCCGTTACGGCTTTGACGCGGCTCCAGTCGTTGTACTTTCCGGCATAGATGTCGGCGGGGAGCACGGGCGTAAAGTTCGTCACAAAAATGACGTCCGGATTCCACTTGTAGACCTGTTCCATCGAAATCTGGGCGTTCTGGTTGTCCGCTTCAACAGAATAAGCCGCATTTTTGGCGCCGATTGCATCGCACCAGTACTGACCGAAAAAGTGCCGGCCGCTTGTGACAAGGCGCTTGGCGTCATACTGAAACACGAAAAGCACACTCTTGCGTTCAGCGTCAGTCAGTTCGGCGGTGCGCTCTGCAACCATTGACGCAATGCGCCGCGAGTGGGCGGCTGCCTTATCGGTCTTTGCGTTTTCCGGGAAGACGGCGTCCAGAAGGCTGATCCACTGATCGTAGGTCGTTAAAACGTTGTAGTCCCACTTGGAAGCCGAAACGGCAACGGCGGCAATTCCGGCGTTTTCAAGCTGCTTGATTGCGGGGCGGTTGCCGGCGTTCACGAACACCACGTCGGGCTTAAGGCGCATCACCGACTCAATATTCATCGTGCCGCCCTTCATAAAGGAGGTGTCGGCTTTAAGTATCGCCGGATAGATCTCGGAGAGAAGCCCGTTTTTGGCGGCCGACATGGAGACGGGGTGAATCCCCACGAGTTTGTCGGCGCCGCCGAGATAGACGGCGGTCACGCTCGCAAAGGGGAGAATGTCCGCAGTCACAATGCGGTTGACGGTATCGGGGACATTGACGCTGCGGCCGAGATGATCGGTCACAAGACGCGCCTGAACGCTGCAGGCAAAGGCAGCGGCCAAAACGGCGCCAGAAACGACTGCTTTCTTAAAAAACTGTCCGGCAGAAATCATGATGAGCATCAGAAAATAAAAAGAGGATCTTTAAAGTGTAGTCGCCTCGGGCCTACAGTAGCGGCGCCCGGTTGCTTCGGGCGTCAAGCCACGCTGAAAACCGGTGCCCGATAAGGTTGGGTACGGCACTGCGCCAGATACGGCCCGACAAACCTTCGTGCGGCAGGTCCGTGACGGACGGGGGCGTTTCGGTGAGCTTTTTCACAAACTGCCCGTAAAAGGGATCGGCAATAAGCGATTTGGCTTTCGGAAGAATCGTCCGGAACGTGTCTTCATCGGCGTTTCGCACGTCCCGGGGACCGAGCACAAAGTCGGGGGCCGTAAGCGGTGTTGCCACCGCCACGCGCGTAAGGCCCTTTTCCTTCACAAGCGCCGCGCGAAGGGCGGCGGACGTGACCGCCTCACCGATGACCCAGGTTTGAGGTGCTTCGTTACCGGTCCAGTTGCCGCGGCAGTCGCTGGCGAGATTGATGTTTTTCGCGCTGCGTGCGGCTTCGGTGAGTTTTGCGGCAATGGTCTGCGCCATAAAATCCCCGACGGGAGCTCCGATGACAAAGGGGACACCTGCGTGTTCATAAAGCCAGAGGGCAGGGGGAATCCCCGAAGCCGTCACGGCAAGCGTCACGTCGGCTTCGGCCGCGGACGCAATGCGGTTAAGCGCGGCATTTTCGCCCATCGCCCAGTTTGACTGCACGGTAAAACCGGCATCGTTTAAAAAGGATTCAATGGCTTCAGGGGCCCCGTTTACCGACCAGTCAAGCGGCGTGACGCCCGTTACATTGACGCGCAGTTTCGGGTGCGGTGTTTTGCGGGCGGCGGGCTTAACAAAGCGCTCCGCGAGTTTCACAAAGGCTTTGCTGGCACCGCAGACGTAGTCAAGTGTGCCGTTTGTGTCGACGCCGAAACTCACGACGCCTGTGCGAGATTCAAGCTCCCGGGCAATGCCGTCGTAGTCGCACCCCATCATCATCGGGATCGGGGTACCGGCAATGGCGATGAATTCGGGATTGACTTCACGTGCCGCAGCCGCGATGTCGTCCATCATGCGCTGCTCGTTACCGAGAACCGCATCGGCTTCGGTGAGTCCCGTGATAAAGACGTCCGCCGGCCGGTCAAACCAGCGCGGTTCATCGTGCGTGGTGTAGGTGGAGTTGCAGCCTGAGGCATCGTGCATGACGATAAGGCCCCCCAACTCATAAAGCGCCGAGCAAACCGCAGAATTATCCGCTGCGTACACCGGCAGCCACACGTTGGTTTGTTTCACAGACAGCCTCCCGCACTGCAGCCGAGCGCCTTAATCTGAATGATGTCGCGGGCGTTTTTGGGGTGTAAAAACGCATCCGTGAGGCTTTGGGCGAGATACGTGATCCCGGAAAAGCCGTCGGCGCCGTCGTTTTCGACCATATTCACAAAGTGATCCGTGTGCTCAAACCACGCGGCCTTTTGCCCGACGGCGAGGGTCTTTGTGTTTTCAGGGGTGCGGGCGCGCACCATGCCGACCGCGGTGGTGGGCATGAGTCTTAACGCCGGTTTTTCCGTTTTAAGCGCCTCAAAGTCCGCCGTTTCCTGCGGGAAAACCGTGTCACAGTAGACGCGCACCACGTTAAAGCCGTAACGGATGAGAAGCCGCGTGAGCGACAGGGGACGCATCGTTGCGGTGTAGTCAATGGCAACGGGCGTGTCACCGATGATGCTTTGTGCCTTTTTAAGTGCCGCATCGGCTGCCTGCCGGGCGTCTTTCCAGTTAAGTTCGGCGCCAAGTGTGGCGGCAAGCCCCGTGAGCATCGCTTCGTTTTCATCGAAGTCCCAGCCGCAGGAAAGGGCAACGGGTTTCATGCCGAGGTTTTCCGCCATCCACTCACGCGCGGCTTTTCCGCTCGGGTTCACCGTGAGCACAAATTCACTGCGTGCAAGCGCCTGATACGCCTCCCACGTGGCAGCTGCCGTGATCGTGCGCCAGGGGCGGCGGGCTGTTTGCACCACGCGCCGGACGTCGGAGTGCTCCTTTAAGGGACGGACGTCCGCGGCAATCGTCACACCGTTGTCTCTGAGAGTGTCGGGGGCTTTCCGGATCATTGTGTAGATCTGCCGGCGGTTACGCATATCGGGCGTAATGCGCTTTCTCAGAATCGGCGTCATGTAGCCGTCGGCAAAGGCGATGTCCGGAAAGGTCTCGCGGAGCTTTTCAAAGCTGAAGGTGAGGTCGCTTCCCACAAACTCATGCACGCAGCTTGTGTAGATGATGACGCCTTTGGGGCGCACGGCAAGATTGCGGATAATGTCCGTGACGCCGTCAATGAGAATACGTTCGGTGTTGCCTTCCAGAAGGTTGCTGTCTTCAATCGTGATCGTTGAAAACCGGTCCATGGCCCGAAGTTCCGCCGCGGACATCGAAACGCCTCTCAGACAACACCTTGCACAGACAAAGATGATGTGCGTCTCGGGAATCAGAAGCCCTAGGTGCATGATGGTCCAGGTGCCGCGCGCGGGGGCACTGTATTCAAGCCCCTGACTGTAGGTGAGGGGGAGCGTCGCTTTTCCGACTTCAACCCCGGGCGTCACGCACGGGCGGTTAATCAGGGGCATCAGAGTTCTCCCGCGGAAATACGGATGACCGAAGCGCTTTCAGCCGGTGTTGCGGCTTTGAGTAACTCACGTGAAAGCGTCTTGTAGTGCGCGGCCATCGGTGTGTCGGGAAAGGCTGCGAAAACGGTTGCATGCGCGTCTTCGGCGGCCTGCACGACACCGTCGCGCGGCAGCCGGTAGATAACGGGCGCCTGAATGGTTGCGGCAAGGTCGTCCACCTTGGCGTCTTCGTTTGCGACGTTGCGGCGGTTGAGAATGAGGCCGGAGAGCCTCGCGTAGCCGCGGTTTTTGTAGCTTTGCACGGCCATGGCGATGTTGCCTGCCGCGTAAACGGCCATGTTTTCGCCGGAAGTGACGATAAACACGTTTTCGGCGTAGCCCTTGCGGATCGGCATGGCAAAGCCGCCGCAGACAACGTCACCCAAAACGTCGTAGAGCACCACGTCGGGTTTGATCTCTTCGAAGGCGCGGCACGCGGTGAGCGACTCAAACGCCGCGACAATGCCGCGGCCCGCGCAGCCCGTGCCGGGCGTGGGGCCTCCGGCTTCAGCGCACCAGACGCCGTCTCGGGCGCGGGTGACGATGTCCTCAAGCCGCACGGCCGATGCGTTTTTGTGCCTTAAGACGTCGAGCACACTTTGGATGCGCACGCCCGCTGTGTGGGCAATCGTGCTGTCGGCCTTGGGGTCGCACCCGATCTGAAGCACCGTCATGCCGTCGGCGGCAAGTGCCGCTGCGACGTTACTGACGGTCGTGGACTTTCCGATGCCGCCCTTACCGTAAACCGCCATTCTGTACATTACTGCTGAGCCTCCGTCGGAACTGTTTCGCCTTCAACGAGCTGGGGCGTATTTTCCTGCGTCATCTGCATGAGTTCGATTCTGCGCCGGTTGTATTCACCCCAGGTAATGCGCCGGCCGGCCAAGTCATCCTGGTTTTTTCGGACGAGGGGATCGATTTCTTCGTCGGCACGGGCGGCGGCTCTGACGTAGGAATCGATGCCGCTTTCGGTCATAAGGTGCCGCGTCGTGCTGTTGAGCTCCGCGATTTCTTCAGCCACGCGCCGCATCTGCTCGATTTCCGGGGCCCGGGCTTTGCTTCTGTCATTTAACTGACGGCGTGAGGCCATCGCCGGAAGGCACGGGGTTTTTTCAAAGTAACCGGCGTATTCGGGAGCCGTGCAGATTTCGCGGTAAATTGCCGCCACTTCCTCAAAGCGTTCGCGGATGGCGGTTTCTCCGGGCATTTTGCGGGCCATTTCCGCAAGGTCCGCCTCCGTGGGGAGGTTTCCCGTGAGGGTTTTGCAGCCGGTGAGCACGAGGGCCGCTAGGCCCGCCGCGAAAACGATCCGGGCAGCTGTTGCTGACGTCATGATTGAATGCATTATTGTGTTGGGTACGGACGGGTGCATTCTACGATTTTGCCGGGTACAAAAAAGGGACAGGTCCGCAATCGGTCTGTCCCTTCGCGCTTAAAGCGCGGTGACGCTGACGAAATTAACGTTCGACGGCGGCCTTAAAGGCTGCGCCCGGAACGAACTTCGGCACGTACTTTTCAGCAATCGTGATCGTGGCGCCGGTGGCGGGATTGCGGCCGGTGCGCTGGGGCTTGTGCTGCAGCTTAAACGTACCGAAACCGACGATCGTCACGGGGTCGTCATTCTTGACGTGTTCGGTAATGGTGTCGGTCACCGTTGCCAAAATGCGGCTTGCCTGAGCCTTGCTGATGTTGTGCTCGGCGGCAATCTTTTCGATCAGCTGAACGCGGTTCACTTTTATTTCCTCCTGCTCTTACGGGACTTCTTCTTGTTTGTACAAACATGTGCCGGAAAAGGGAGCGGGGTGGCTCGCCTTTAAAAGCCGGCCAGGCCTTGCGGCTGTTGGGCCGAACCAGCGCACGGCTTCATCCTACCGCGCCCGAAAGCGGTTTGAACAGGGAGGTGACTTAGAGAAAACGCCTAGATAGAAAATGTAAATCCTTGCGCGGCGCGGATCTGAAATTAGAACTGTGCCGATTTATACCTATTGGGAGGTATATTGGCTTGACCCAAACAGTAATTGTTAATGGATTTAAGAAACTGTATCTTTAGGCAATCAAATACGCCAAAACTTTAAATCTATTGGATTTATTCTGTGCTTTGTGGTTAAATGACGGTGTCCCGGCAGAGACGGCAGGGAAACCGTTTCGCCGATGACATCTCCTTTGGTGGTATGTTGAGACCGCTGCAGCCTTATGCGGCGTTTCTTTCGCATCGAAGGATCATCAGAGTGTTGCTGAAACGCCGCAAAAGGCGGCCGGTGAGGTGCGGTCACGGACGCAGGGGCCTTCGGGTTCACGCGTGGGGAAACGGGACGGTACCGGTAAAGACACCGGCAGAAGACAGCATCTGATGACCTAAAGGGACGATGCGAAAGAGATGCCCGGTTCATGAAACCATGAACCTCACGGCTCAGCGGTCTTTTTTTTGCGTTTTTTCGGGCAAACAAAAAACCGTGAGGCATTGCGGCTTCACGGTTTTTAAGGAATTTCTGGTGCGCCGGGTAGGATTCGAACCCGCGACCCCCTGGTTCGTAGCCAGGTACTCTATCCAACTGAGCTACCGGCGCACACTTATGACCGTCATCACTGACGGGACTTCGCATTTTACTGAGATTTTTTAAAAGCGCAAGGAAATGGTGAAATTTCGCATGCTGCGGCGTGCTCCGGCGTTTCGGCAAACGGCCCGGAAGGCGTGAAAAAATTGCCCGAAGCGAGTCTGCTCTGTAATAGAGCTTGGCCGCGCTACAATCCCGACAATTCTGTTTTGGCCTCCATAGGCCCCCGACAAAGAGGTTTTCCCCCATGACTGCGCGACTGCGGCTTGTCAGCATCACCAAAACGTATCCCGGAGTCCGCGCCAATGACGGTGTGAGTCTTTCGGTGGACCCCGGAAAAGTCCTAGCGGTTCTGGGCGAAAACGGTGCAGGCAAGTCCACGCTCATGCGCATCATCTACGGCGCCGAGCACCCCGATTCGGGCACGATTGAGTTTGACGGCAAGCCCGTTGATATTGCATCGCCCTCGATGGCGCGGCGCCTGGGGATTGCCATGGTGCATCAGCACTTTGCGCTTTTTGAGACGCTCACGGTTGCGCAGAACGTTCAGCTCGGCTCAGATCTTAAGCAGACGCTGGCAGAGACTGTGCGGGCGGTGAGGGAAACCGGTGAGCGCTACGGTCTCTCGGTTGATCCCGATGCCTTTGTCGCGGACCTCTCGATGGGTGAGAGGCAACGCGTGGAGATTATCCGGGCTCTGATGACCAAGCCCCGGCTTCTCATCATGGATGAGCCCACCTCGGTCTTAACGCCTCAGGCCGTGAAAAAGCTCTTTGAGACCCTCAGAAAACTTGCCTCAGAAGGCGTTTCCATTCTCTTTATTTCCCATAAGCTCGATGAAATCCGGGATCTTGCCGACAGCTGCACGGTTTTAAGGCAGGGTAAGGTCGTCTCAACCGTGAATCCCAAAGAGGAAACCGAAGACGCGCTTGCGCGCCTTATGATCGGCGCGGAACCGCCGAAACTGGCGGCTAAAACGGGGGAGCCCGGGGAAAAGGTTCTTGAAGTAAGCCACATAACGCTTGCGGGCGGCAAACACGTCTGCGGCCTTACCGACATCAAACTCACCGTGCACCGCGGCGAAATCATCGGCATTGCCGGCATCAGCGGTAACGGCCAGTCCCGCCTTCTGGGCGTCTTGTCCGGGGAACTGAAACCGAGCGCGGGCTCGGTGCGGCTTTTCGGGAAGGACGTCACCGGAGAAGCCCCGGCAGCCCGCCGCCGCATGGGACTTAGGTACGTTCCCGAAGAGCGCCTCGGGCATGGGGCCGTGCCGGAATTAAGCCTTGAAAGTAACGCCCTTTTAACCGGAGACGGTTTTCACCACGGAGGCTTTATACGTACCGAGGCCGTCAAAAGTTTTGCCCGGGAAGTGGTTGAAAAGTTCCGGGTTGCCACGCCGTCGATTAGAAAAGAGGCGGGGGCGCTTTCCGGCGGCAACCTCCAGAAATTCATCGTGGGCCGCGAGATTCTCAATAATCCCGGGGTTCTCATGATCGACCAGCCCACCTGGGGCGTGGACGTAGGGGCCGCGGCCGTCATTCACAACGCACTTTTAAAGCTGCGCGCCGAGGGGGCCGGCCTTTTGGTCGTGAGTGAAGAAATCGATGAACTCTTTGCGGTCTGCGACCGTATCGCCGTGATGTACCGCGGGTATCTGTCGCCGGCGGTCCCCGTTACCTCCATCACCATTGAAGAAATCGGTCTGTGGATGGCCGGTCTCTGGGCGGGGTCGCCGTTCAGGCATCCCGCCGCCGACACCGTTATTCATGAGGCTTAAGTCATGCATTTTCCGATTAAGCTCATTGCCCGTTCTGAACCTTCCCGCTGTCTCCGGTGGGTTTCACCCGTGGCGGCCCTGGTTCTCACCGTTGTTGCCGGAGCCCTTTTATTTGCCGTGCTCGGCAAAAATCCGCTCACCTCGCTCTACGTCTTTTTAGTGGCACCACTGGAAACCTTAAGAGGGTGGTGTGAAGTGGGCGTAAAGATGACGCCGCTTCTTTTGTGTGCCGTGGGGCTTACGATGTGCTACCGGGCCAACGTCTGGAATATCGGCGCCGAGGGGCAACTTCTGGCGGGCGCCGTGTTGGGCGGCTGGGCGGCACTGCAGTGCCCCGAAGGCGCCGGGTCCTGGTACATCCTCGTGGTACTCATCGCGGGTGCCTTGGGCGGCGCTCTCTGGGGCGCAGTCACCGCGTTACTTAAAGACCGGTTTCATGCCAATGAAATTCTCGTGAGCCTCATGCTCGTTTACGTCGCGCAGTTTTTCCTTGCCTGGTGCGTGCAGGGGCCGCTGCAGGACCCCGAAGGCCTGGGCTTTCCGCAGTCCCCGATTTTTGCGGCGTCCGCTTCATTAGCGACACTGCCGGGGCTGGGGCGCCTTAACTGGAGCTTTATCCTCGCCGTCATTTTTGCCGTTGCCTGTGCGCTCATGATGAACAAGATGTTCATCGGCTTTCAGATTAAGGTTTCCGGTATGGCTCCGATGGCCGCTAAGTACGCTGGCTTTAAACCCCCGCGGCTTTTGTGGACCGTGATGCTCGCTTCGGGGGCCTTGGCGGGCGTGGCCGGAATTTCAGAAGCAGCCGGGCCCGTGGGGCAGTTAACGCTTAACCTCTCGCCCGGTTACGGTTTTGCCGCGATTATCGTTGCCTTTGCCGGGCGTTTGAGCCCCGTGGGCTGCATTCCGGCCGCCTTTATCCTCGCGCTTTTTTACCTCGGGGGTGAACTCGGACAGAGCCGTCTGGGACTCCCTTCATCGATTACAGGGGTGTATCAGGGGCTTTTGCTTTTTTTCCTGCTTCTGTGTGATGTCTGGATTTTCTACAAACCCGTCTGGTGCGGCTTTACCCGCAAAGGATCGCTGAAATGAGTGCTGTTGCCGCATTGATTGCCGCCACCTTAAATGCCGGAACGCCTTTGCTTATTGCCGGCATCGGGATTCTCATTCACGAAAAAAGCGGGGTCTTAAACCTCGGTATTGAAGGCATTATGCTGATGGGGGCCGTGGCCGGGTTCGGCGTTACGTTTGCGACCGGCTCCTTTATGTTGGGGTTCATTGCCGGGGGGCTTGTCGGGGTGCTTCTGGCCGCCGTTTTCGGCTTTTTCACGCTCGGGCTTTACGCCAACCAAAACGCCGCGGGCCTTGCGATGGCGATTTTCGGGGCGGGGCTTGCCGCCTTTGCCGGTCAGCCTCTGCAGGGCGTGTCGTTGCCCTCGCGCGCTACGGCCGGAATTCCCTTTCTGGAGGATATTCCCTTCATCGGTGAAGCCTTCTTTTCCTGCCATATCGGCGTCTATCTCGCGCTGATCGCCGCGGGGGCCGCGGCCTGGTTTCTGTATAAGAGCCGCTGGGGCCTGATTCTCAGAGCTGCCGGTGAGTCGCCGAAATCGGCCTATGCCCTCGGGTACTCCGTGCGCACGATCCGGTTTTCAGCGGTTCTTTTCGGGGGACTCATGACCGGGATTGCCGGGGCTTATCTCTCGCTTGTCTATACGCCTTTGTGGGCTGAAGGGATGACGGCCGGGCGCGGCTGGATTGCTCTTGCGCTAGTGACCTTTGCCACCTGGAGGCCTTTGCGGATTGTTCTCGGGGCGTACCTTTTCGGGGGCGTCACGATGCTGCAGCTAAACCTTCAGGCGGCCGGTATCGGCGTGCCCTCGCAGTTTATGGCGATGACCCCCTACCTTGCGACGATTCTTGTGCTGGTTTTCATTAGCCGCAACCCCAAGTGGATTGCGATGAACGTGCCCGCGGGACTCGGGAAAACCTTTACGCCCGGAAAATAAAGCGCCCGAATGCGAAAAAGGCTGCCCGTCACAGCGACGAAGGCAGCCTTTTTTGACTTTGACCTGCTTGTTACTGGGCCCGGATTTTCTGGGTCATGGCGGCAAATTCGGCTCTGAGGGTCTTGTCGTAAAAGGCCGAGAACTGCGGGGCGTCAAATTCAAAGATGCTTTTAAGATCCCGCTCGGAGGTTTTCATCACGTCAATGAGTTCGCCTCCCACCTTAATCGTGCGGAAGGTGTTGACGGCAAGCTCAAAATTAATCTGCATCTCGCGGTGAAGGCGTTTGAGTTCGGCTAAACGGTTCATGAGGTGGCCTTCGTAGAGTTCGGCAAGTTCAATGGTCTTGGCGTTGATGTCGCGGTTATTTTTTGCCGCGGAACTCACCTTTCTGGCTTTACTCATGAGCTGGTCGGCAAGCATCATCTGCTCACCGGCACTTTGCTTGATGGTGTTAAGGCGCACCAAATATGTTTTTTCGATGGCGTGCAGTGCCCGCTCGATTGCTTCAAGGTAGACGCGGTAGCTCATCATGAGAAAGCCCGTGTAGCTTTTGGCCTGCTCACAGGTGGCGTCACCTCCGGCCAGAAGGCGCCCAAGTTCCTTTTCAATCGTGCGGATGTTTTCCGCAGCGGCCATCACGCGCGCAACGTCGCCGCCTTCGGCCGAATAAATGAGGCCGTCAAGCTGCTCGGCGGTGATGGGAACGCCTGCGTCGGAAAAGGTCTTTAAGGCTTCGGTTTTTAACCTGGCAATGGCGGCTTCGTCGTCAGAGACGGCTTTCTTTTCCCGGACAATGCGCTTTTCAAGGGTTTTGCGGGTCACGCGTAAGGGCAGAAGCGACGAGGCCGGAGCCGACATAAGCCCCAGTTTCCACGTGTTGATGCGCTCCTTTCGGGCGGAGAGTTTGTTTTCCATCTGCGTGATGCGCTCAACGGCGTCGCTTGCCGGACCCTTTAAAAAGTCCTTGAGGCAGGCGTTCACAATGCGCGTCATTTCCGGGTCACGCAGCGTGATGATTTCAAGGAAGGTTTTGTCGGCCTTTAAAACGTCGCCCTCGTGGCTGTCAACGTACGCCACGCCTTCGGAAAGTTTTGGTGAGACTTTCTTCCAGAAGGTTTCAAAAGTTTTGGCCGCAAGCGTGTGTGACGCGGCAAGCATCACGGCTTCGGCAAGAACAGTGACAAAGGGCAGACGCATTTTTCGTTGTTGTATTCAGTAAACCCGGGCAGATGTGAAAGGATAACGCAAAAGCGGGCGGCTGACCGCGTTTTTCGCGCCCGGGAGCGCAAAAGTGCCGCCGGCTCTTTTACAATCGCGGTAAGTCTTACAAAGGTCGGAACGGGCCCCCGTATCCGCATATCAAACGGCATTTTCACCAAGAGGATTTTTACTTATGAAACGACGTCATACTCTGGCGCTTGCTGCAGCGGCGGTCTGCGTGATGATCACCGGCTGCGGTGATGACGGAAAGAAAGAGCAGGCGGCTGCGGCTCCTGCCGCGCAGGAAAAGTCTGCGCTCAAAGTGGCGTGGCTCTACCCGAGCCCGAGAGCCGATGAAGGGTGGTCCAAGCAGCACGATGAGGCCCGTGAGCTCGTTCAGAAGCAGTTCGGTGACAAAATCCAGACGACCTTTGTGGAAAATGTGGTGGGAACCGCGGACGCCGAACGCGTAATCCGCGACCTTGCGGCCCAGGGCAACAAGCTCATTTTTGCAACGAGCTTTGAATTCATGAATCCGGGTCTTAAGGTTGCCAAGGAATACCCGGACGTGAAGTTTGAGCACTGCACGGGGTATAAGACCGCTCCCAACTTCAACTACTACAACGCCCGCTTTTATCAGGCCCGTTACCTCGCAGGGAAACTTGCGGGCAGCATGACCAAAAACGGGCGCCTGGGCTACGTTGCCGCGGTGCCGATTCCTGAAGTGCTGCAGGGCATCAACGCCTATACGCTCGGCGCTCAGTCCGTGAACCCCAACATCGAAGTGCGTGTCGTGTGGACCAACGCCTGGTATGACCCGGGTAAGGAAGCCGATGCCGCCAAGACCCTGATCGGTCAGGGCTGCGACATCATTTCGCACCACACGAACTCTCAGGCCGTTGCGGCTGCAGGCGAAGACGCCAAGGTCCCTGTGATCAGCTACCACGCCGAAATGCATAAGGCGGCTCCGACGATGCTGATCGGCGCGGTGACGCATCACTGGGATGAGTACTACGCCAAACGCATCCAGGCCGTGTTGGACGGCACCTGGAAGACGGCTCCCATGTGGGGCGGCGCGGAACTGCACATGGTGCGTTTGTCCGGCATTACACCGAAGGCCCCCAAGGCCGTGGTTGACGACATCAACGCCACCTACGCCAAGATGGAAAAACAGGCCTTTAACGTCTTTACCGGTCCCATCGTGGACAACACCGGTAAGACGGTGATTCCGGCGGGCTCTGCCGCCGACGACAAGCACCTTCTCACGATGAATTACTTTGTGAAGGGGGTGCTCGGTAAGGTTCCGAGCAATCAGTAACTTTTGACGAGAGGCGTCCGCGTGCTGCGGACGCCCTTGCTTTGGCGGGCATCGGCGTTATTTACCGGTGCCCGTGCGTTTCAAGGGCGTGAAAAAGCCGGTTGCCCGAACGCGGACGGAGCGCTCTGGCGTCCTTGCGCTTTTTTTACAAAAACCGCGGCCCCTGAGGCGATATTGCCTTGAGCGAGCCTTGAGGTGCCGGTGTCGGGGGTGAGGACATTCGCGCACCCCGTGCGGTCGATGCGGCCTTCACTGGTATCGGCCGGATCAAACCAGGCGCCGTGACGGATGCAGACGCTGCCGCGGGCAACGTTTTCGGTGATGCGGGCCCGGGCCAAAAGCCGGCCGCGGTTGTTATAAACAAGGACGGCGTCCCCGTTGGCGATGCCGCGGGTAAGGGCATCCGCCGGATGAATTTCACAGGCTTCGCGCCCGTCACCGTCGGTTATGACGCCGCCCAACTGACTGTGCAGGCGCGCTTCAGACTTCACCGCCATCAGCGTGAGCGCAGCGGGATCAGCCTTGAGCGCTTCATCGGCCGTTCCTAAAAACGCGGGGTAACCCGGGCAGTCGTTGTAGTGCATGGCGGCAATCTGCGGGGAGGCAAGTTCAATGCGGCCCGACGGGGTAGCCAGGGGAAACGCGTCCGGATTGGCAAAAAACGCGGCAAGACCGTCCGTTTCCGTGGCCTTTTTGTCCGGCGCATAACGGATAAGGCCCGTTTTCCAGAAGGTTTCAAAGTCCGGAAGCCCCGTTGCCCGTCCCAGGGGGCTCGTTCTGGCTTCTTCGTAAATTGTGCGGATCCAGTCCGTTTCGCTGCGCCCCAGCGTGAAGGCGTCGCCCACGCCCAACCTTTCGGAGAGATCTGAAAAGATCCGGTAATCGCTGCGGGCTTCACCCACCGGGTGAACGGCCTGCTGCATGGTGCAGAGCCCGGCGTTGTTGTAGACACCGATATCGGTGATGTCGTTACGCTCAAAGACGGTGGCGGCCGGAAACACAATGTCGGCGTGACGCGCGGTGGCGGTCCACACAAAGTCCGTGACAATCACCGTTTCGGGCTTTTGCCAGGCACGCTCAAGGTGCAGTGTCTGCGGCTGATGCGCAAAGGGATTGCCGCCCGACCAAAGAACCAGGCGGATATCGGGGTAGGTGACTTTTCTGCCGTTGAAGTCAATCGTCTCTCCGGGATTTAAAAAGGCATCGGCAAAACGGGCAATCGGAATGACGGGAAGCGGTGTGCCGGTGTCTTTCACAGCGCGCGCCGGTGCAACGCGCCCTGTGATCCCCCTTAACCGGGGGCCAAAACCAACGCTCGCACCGCCGCTGCAGTAGTGGTAATTCGTGCCGATGCCGCCCCCGGCAAGGTTCATCTGCCCGAGCACGGCGGCAAGCGCAAAGCCCGCCCAAGGGGCCTCTTCCCCGTAAAGCGCGCGCTGCATACCCCAGCCCATCATGAGCATGGTGCGGTTTTGGGCGAGGTATTGCGCGAGTTCACGGATGACGCGGGCTTGCACGCCCGTGATTTTTTCGGCCCATTCGGCAGTCTTGGCCGTGCCGTCCGTGCGGCCCTCAACATAGGCTTTCAGTGTCTCCCAGCCTGCGGTGTACTTTGTGAGAAAACCGGTGTCCGCGCGCCCCGTTGTGATGAGCTCGCGGATAAGCGCGAGCATTAACGCCGTATCCGTTCCCTGGCGCGGTGCGATCCAGTCGCTGCCCAGAAACTCACCGGTTTTGGTTTTGAGGGGGTTAATGACGATTGTGCGGATGCCGCTTTCTTTGAGGCGCCGGATGTGGTGCGCGGCCTCGTGCAGCGTCGTTGTCCAGTCGATGTCGCAGGTAATGAGGGGGTCAGCTCCCCAGAAGACAACGCATTTGGCGTTGGCAAGCACCGAATCCCAGCTTTTGACTTTGGGATCGGGCATTCCGACAACATAGGGAAGGATCGTGGAAATGGCGGCCGTCGAGTAACTGTTGACGCACTCCGTAAAGCCTCCCATGAGGCGGCAGAGGCGGTTCACAAGCGTCACCGCACTGTTGACTTTTCCCGGGCTCATCCAGCCGTAGCTTTTCGCAAAAACGGCTGATGGCCCGAAATTGTCGTAGACCCCGGTCATCGCTTCGGCCGCAAGCGTCATCGCCGTATCCCAGTCCACTTCCACGAAGCGGTCACTGCCGCGGCTTTCACCATTGCCGCCCCGGCACTTAAGCCACCCCTCTCGCACCGCCGGTTTGCGGATGCGGTTTGCACTGTAGGAAAGTGCCGCGAGTTTGGCGAGGTTCGGGCTCGGTGCATAGTCCCCGGCATAGGGGATTAATCCCGTCAGGCGCCCGTCCGCGACCTGCGGGTGCACGAGCCCCCAGTGAGAGGCCGTGATGCGCTCGCTTCCGGAAGCATTGCGGGGAAAAGCAAAAAGCGTGTCGTCAGACATAAAGCAAAGACTTAAAAACGGTGGCCGCAGAATACATGAGCGGCAAAGACCGGTTGTCTCTGCCGCTCAGGATGTTTGCCGTTAACTTTTGCCGCGGATCAGAATCCCGGCACAACGGAGCCTTCGAACTTCTTGAGAATCCATTCTTTTACGCGGGGATCGTGGTAGGCCTTAATGAAGGTCTTCACCCACGGGGCATTGAGATTTTTCTCGTGCACAACGATGTTGCAGACGTAGGGGCCGTTGGGACCTTCAACCAAGAGTCCGTCGCGGCCGGGTTTAAGCCCCGCAACGGCGGCGTAGTTGCCGTTTACTGCAGCAATGGTGAGGTCGTCCAAAGAGTGGGGAAGCTGTGCGGCTTCCAATTCTACGACCTTGAGCTTTTTCGGATTTTCAACAATGTCCAGACGCGAAGCGAGGAGACCCGCGCCTTCTCGGAGCTTAATGAGGCCGCCCTGCTCAAGAAGGATGAGGCCGCGTGCGCCCATCGCGGGGTCGTTGGGGATACCCACCGTTGCGCCTTCGGGCAGATCCTTCAGGTTCTTGATCTTCTTGGAGTACACGGCCATCGGCAGCGTAAAGGCCGGAGCGGCAATGGCGAGGTGGTAACCGCGGGTCTTGTTCTCGTTATCAAGGAAAGGCTTTGTGCAGTAGATGTTTGCGTCGATGTCTCCGGCATCAAGCGCGGCATTGGGCTGGATGTAGTCCTGGAATTCGTAGATATTGATCGTAAGGCCCAGTTCTTTGGCAATGGGCAGTACGTGCTCAAGAATTTCGGCGCTCGGACCGGCCGTCACGCCGATTTTGAGTGTGGTGCCGGCAGCCTGTACGGCGGGCACTGCAAGCAGAGCCGCGGCGGAGGCGGCACTAAGAAGAAACTGACGACGCTGCATTGTTTTCTCTCCCTGTTTTTCGGGCTTGTGTCGGCCCGTGTTTTTTTTCGTGTTGAGGCAGTCTATCGGTTTATGTAGTGGCGGCGGGCGAACAATGCCGGTTGTCTGCGGTATTACTCAGTGCCGGCTGTTTTTTCTGAACGGGAAAAGAAAAAATCCTTCCGGCATTCCCCCGAAAGGATTCAGTGGTGCGGGCGGCCGGACTTGAACCGACACGCATAAAAGCGTCAGGACCTAAACCTGGTGCGTCTACCAATTTCGCCACGCCCGCACGGTAAGGGCGCGCATTTTATCAGAGCGCGCGGAGGCGCTCGTCATGAAAAGTGCGCTGAGAATGTATTAGTGCTTCTCGTGCTTGTGGTCGTGACCGCAGCCGCAACCGCAGGAGTCCTCATCGTGATGGTGTTGGCCGCAGCCGCAGGCGTCTTCATCGTGGTGATGGTGGCCGCATCCGCAGGTGTCTTCATCGTGATGGTGGTGGCCGCAGCCGCAGGCGTCTTCATCGTGGTGATGGTGGCCGCATCCGCAGGTGTCTTCATCGTGATGGTGGTGGCCGCAGCCGCAGGTGTCTTCATCGTGGTGATGATGGCCGCATCCGCAGGTGTCTTCCTCGTGATGATGGTGACCACACCCGCAGCCGCACTCTTCATCTCCGCCGCAACCGCATCCGCAGCCGCCATGATGGGGTTGGGGTAAGGCGACCGGCACAAAGGGTTCGGTCACCGTTTCGGTCTTTAAGCCCACGTTTTCGAGCATGCTGCGGAAGGTGTCGTTAGCCATGATGGCAAAACCGTCTTCGGTGGGCGCAACGCGGATGCCGCGGGCCGTGAAGGCGTAGACGGCTTCCTGCATGAGTTCATGGTCACCGGAAACCTTCATGATTTCGTCAGGTGCCGCTTCCACGACAAGGAACGATCCCTTTTCATCCACGAGCACGTCACCCACTTCAAGCGGCGGAACGTCACCGAGGGCGTTTTCATACGTAACACCGTCAACGGAAAATTCCGCCGGTGTCTTCACGCGTTGGGCGTAGGTGAGCACCACCTTTTTGGCACGTACAAGGAGCGCATGCGCGGGCTGCGATTCGGGCAAAAGCAGTTTCGTGATTTTCATGAAAGTTCTCGAACGGAAAAAGACCTTTCTTTATGCAGAAAGGCTGTATTTAAAAGTCGGATGCGGGCGGCGGGGACTGATGCGCGCGCCGCCCGTTGTGTCTGAGGATTCTAGCAGGGCTTTACGCGGTGTCTCGTGCGGCGGCAATCGCATCGGTGAGCCTGTCAACGGCGATGACTTCAAGCCCCTCAATCGGCGTTTTCGGCGCGTTGGCGCGCGGAATGATGGCTTTGCTGAAACCGAGTTTGCCGGCTTCCTTAAGGCGTTCCTGACCGCGCGGGGCCGGGCGTATTTCGCCGGCAAGGCCGGCTTCGCCGAAGACAACGAGTCCTGCGGGCATGGCGCGGTTGCCGATGGAGCCGGCAATCGCAAGCATCACGGCGAGGTCGCTTGCGGGTTCGGTGATTTTGACGCCGCCCACGGCGTTGACAAACACATCCTGATCGTAGCAGCCGATGCCGGCGTGGCGGTGCAGCACGGCAATAAGCATGGAAAGGCGCTGCTGATCAAGCCCCACGCTTAGGCGCTTGGGGCTTGGAAGGTGCGAGCCGTCCACAAGCGCCTGCACTTCAACCAACAGGGGGCGCGTGCCTTCCTGCGTCACCATCACAACGCTGCCGGGCACATTTTCCCGGTGTTCGGAAAGGAAAATCGCCGAGGGGTTGGAAATACCGCGCAGACCGCGGTCGGTCATCGCAAAGACGCCGAGTTCGTTCACAGCCCCGAAGCGGTTTTTAAAGGCGCGCACGAGGCGGAAATTGGAATGGGTGTCGCCTTCAAAGTAAAGGACCGTGTCAACGATGTGTTCCAGAACGCGGGGGCCGGCGAGGGCACCCTCCTTGGTGACGTGCCCCACAAAAAAGAGGGTGGTGCCGGTGGTTTTGGCAAGGCGTGTGAGCCGAGCCGAGCATTCGCGCACCTGCGTGACGCTCCCAGGGGCGCTGTCCAATTCATTGGAAAAAAGCGTCTGAATGGAGTCGATGACGATAAATTCGGGTTTAAGCCGCAGTAGCGCCTCTTCAATCTTTTCGAGCTCAATTTCGCTCATGAGACTTAACCCGTGGGGCTCAATGCCGAGGCGCTTGGCGCGCATCGCGACCTGCCCCGCGCTTTCTTCGCCTGAAACATAGAGCGCACTTTTACCCTGGGCGACGAGGCGGCTCATTACTTGAAGCAGCAGCGTTGACTTGCCGATGCCGGGGTCGCCGCCGATGAGGCTCACGCCCCCGGGGACGAGCCCTCCGCCCATCACACGGTCAAATTCTTCAATGCCCACAATGATACGGGGCAGGTCTTCGGCCTCAACATCAGCAAGGTCAATGACCTGCGTGGCTTCAATAAGCGAATGCGCGCGGTGTTTGTCGGAACCGAAGCGGGCGGAGGCGCCGCCCGCGATTTTGAATTCCTTCATCGTGTTCCATTCGCCGCAGTGCGGGCAGCGGCCCTGCCACTTCACCGACGTGCCGCCGCATTTTTCACAGACGTATTCGACGCGGGGTTTGGCCATTTTTACTGGTCTCCGTCAACGCGCACAGGGACGCGGGGCGCAAGGGCACACAAAAGCTCATAGCCGATTGTTCCGACGAGTCCTGCGAGTTCATTGACGCCGATATGTTCGCCCCAGAGTTCGACGAGGCTTCCGACATCGGCTTCCGGGACGTCCGTAATATCGATTTCAAGCATATCCATCGAAACAGAGCCCACAAGCGGCGCGCGCCGGCCTTCAACCCAGACGGGCGCACCGTCAGGCATTGAGCGCGGGTAGCCGTCGGCGTAACCGCAGGCTACAACGCCGATGCGGGAGGCCCGCTTTGCAATCCAGCGGCTGCCGTAGCCCACGGCTTCGCCTGGGGCAATTTCCTGCACGGCGATGATTTTTGCCGCAAGCGTCATCGCCGGACGGATGTTGAGTTCTTTACTCGTGATGTGACTGTCGGGGCTTACGCCGTAAAGGCCGATCCCGGCGCGCACGGCGTCACCGGTGACTTCCGGATGAAAAAGAAGTGCCGCGGTATTGGCAAGACACACGCCGCCCTCAAGCTGCGAAAGGCGCCCGAGGCGCGTGAGCTGCTTTTGCACGGAGGCCGGGCGCTCTGCGAGGTAACTCGGTTCGGCGTTGGCAAAGTGCGTGACAACGCCCATCACTTCGCAGCCCTTGATTGAGGCGAGCATCCTCTGCACGGCCGGGACTTCCAAAGGCAGAAACCCCAGACGGTTCATGCCGGAATTCACCTTAATGTGAACACGGACGTTTTTAAGGGGCGCCGCGTTTCTCAAAACGTCAATCATCCACTGTGAGTGAACGACTGTTTCAATTGCGTACTTTTCCAGATCCTTGATGTCGTCTTTTTCAAAAAAGCCCTCAAGCAGAAGAATCCGCTTTTTCCAGCCGCAGCCGCGTGCTCGGACGGCGTCACAGATATCGATTGTCGCAAGGCCGTCGGCGTCGGCGAAAGCCGCCACCGCGTTGTTGAGCCCGTGACCGTAGGCGTTGGCTTTGACAACGGCCCACACATCGCGCCCGTGCGCGGCTTCACGCATCCGGGCAAGGTTGTGCCGCAGTGCTTCCATATGAATTGTGACGGAAATCGGACGGGGCATGGATTGAATCCTTCGCAGTAAAAAGACGGATCAGGAAATTCTCATTCGGGCGCTAATGCTAACGGGTTTCGCTCTCACTGTCGCGGAAAAAACAAGGGGGAAACGCAGAAGTGTTGCCGCACGTTGTTGCGGCTCAAAAGGCGCGGCGGCATCCGGTGCTAAACTGCCTGCGCTTTTGTTCGCCCCATCATCAGAAGACCGTCTACTACCCCTGACTGAAGTCAGAGGCTTGGCAACAAGTCTTGGTTGACTAGCCTCA
>ERZ1034913.243-NODE-243-length-51924-cov-55.019916_pt1 | contig 51924 bp, 33 predicted proteins | sample MGYA00520697_ERZ1034913 | MGnify/ENA primary metagenome ERZ1034913 (study PRJEB33766, sample SAMN09781786) | gut metagenome | biome: gut microbiome | host: Homo sapiens | place: Madagascar | study: EMG produced TPA metagenomics assembly of the PRJNA485056 data...
CAAGTTTATGCTTTATTAACGAGATGTTTTCTATAGGGGTGCTGAGTAGTTACAGGCACACCTTTTTAGTATAATAAATCTAAAAATTTTTGGTTAGAACACTACTTTCGCATATCTTTGCACTTAAAAAAAGTGGCACATGTGCCATAAATTTTAAGTAGAGGCATCTATTCGAGCAGTCCTTAGGAAGCAAGTAAGCACAGGGAGGGCAGGTTTGTTACCTGCCCAATAGCATCCCCCGCCCTAATTAAAAAGGCGAGTGCCGCTTCTTTACTAGCAGTTGCAGCCTTTCTTGCAGCCTCTAATCTTTCTTGTCTTTTGCTATCAAATAAATCCATATTCTACCTCCTTATTTTAATGATTCTACTTTCGTGCTGCATAGATTATGCCAGTGAGAGCAATGTAAGCTTACTTACAAATTGCCGAACGCAGCTAATCTTCTGCAAAGTTACGCTTTTCTTTTGAAAGATGCAAGGATTTATGGGAAAATGTTTGAGTTGTAAAACTACTATTGTACTGTCAATGAGTTTATACTTGTACAACAGTAGGTTTATGGTTGTACAACTAAAGGGTATATAGTTGTACAACTAAAGGGTATACAGTCGTACGACTAAAGAGTGTGTTGTTGTACGATAATGAGGTGTCGCCACTAGGCTCAGCAGACCTGCTGACTGCAGTCGGCAGAGCTGCTGACTAGGCTCAGCAGAGCTGTCGAGCCTAGTGGGAATCATCAAGAAGCAGTCTGCTTGAACCTCAGATACAGTCTCTCAGAACCTCAGATACCGACTGCTTGAACCTCCTAATCTATATCTTTGACCCAGCGCAGTCGTATCCTTGTGCCAGATGAGAAAATAGAGGTAATACCCACATATCATAAAATCGTAATATTTAGGCATAAGCTTGCTCCATTAATTTTTTGTTTCGTATCCAATACTTTTGAACGATGCTGATTTCTATATCATTCATATTGGTTTCTGTTATTTCACCCTCGCTAGTCATAACAAGAGCATGATATGGCGGGTGTAGATACACAACACGTATAAAGCCTTCTTCGGTTTTCGAAAATGCATATCCGCAAACAATCATCATAGCATTTTCTGCCACTGTTTTAATCTCTTCTTCCTTCATGATAATCTATTTTTACTGACTTGATTGGTTTGAGAAAAGTCTCAGGATTGATATACAGATTCTTCAATATGGGCAAAAGGTCAATATACTCTTCCGTTTCGCCCAAACCTTCATAATCTGCCATAACAACAATATATCCATTATCCCATTCCTTAACATCCACATATCGCTTGAGGCACTTGGGAGTACGAAATCGGATATTACTATTGCCATATCGAAAAGAAGTCATATCTCCTTGATTGGAGAGTAACGCTTCTGATGAAAGATTCTTATTGTCCATATTTACTTCCTTGTTTTAATGATTCAACTTTCGTGCTGCAAAGATTATGCAAACATATCCTCACTTGCCCGATGTGTTGGGCAAGAAGGATACACCTTATTATATTATGGATTAGGATAATCCTGATTGATACCTCTAGGAAGAAAATAGCCCTTGATGCAATTTGGATTGCAGACACAAATCTGAATATGATTCTTTTCTCTGAATCCTGCATTAGGATATAGTTCCTGTCCTTCCCAAAATACACCTTTTACAGAATCGTAAGAATGGGTATTGGCCTTTTTATTCAACTCCAATGCCGTTTGTACAACAGAACAATCTAACCTTCTGAGAAGTAGATCATCCGAGTTGCCAATTGGCTTGTTCTTTGGTAATTCCTTATCAAGATTATGACATGTTTCTTTTAACACATCATAGGCATTCTTCAACTCCTGTAAATAAGAGCTATCTGTCAAATCGAAACAATAACCTAAATCTATTACGGCACCTATAACTGCAGGAGTTTTTATAGAAGAGTTGGACCTTTTTGACAATTCTGTCGCCCATTGCCAAGCTCTTTCTTCATTATTTTCCCAAAAATAGATACCACTTCCTAACCAATCATAATCATTAGTACTGGCTAAGAGTTCTGTTTTACCAGCAATAACCTTTTCTACCACAGACTGGTCACAACCATGAAATCCAATCACAAGATTAGATCGCCTAGAATAAAGAGATTCATCCATATTATCTTAGATGTGAAGCCCAGTTTCCATTTTTATCCAAAATGCCTGCATCTATAAGAAATTTCAAAGATGCCTCTTTACTAGCTGTTGCAGCCTTTCCTGCTGCCTCTAATCTTTCTTGTCTTTTGCTATCAAATAAATCCATATTCTACCTCCTTATTTTAATGATTCAACTTTCGTGCTGCAAAGATTATGCAAACGAGCGCAATGTAAGCTTGCTTACAAATTGCCGAACGCAGCTAATCTTTTGCAAAGATACGCTTTTCTTCTGAAAGATGCAAGAAATTCTGGGAAAATGTTTGAGGGTGAGAGAGATAAAAAGAAAAAGGTGTACCCCCTACTGCCCGACGGCAATAAAAGGGTACACCTTAATTTATTTTATGTGATACTTGTAAGTTTCCGATTAACGGTTACCACCAGCCCACCAAACATTTTCGGTGAAGATATACTTACCGGCATCGTTACCTGAACCGAAAGCTTCCTTCACGTTAGGGTTTGAAAGAACATCGCTTGAACCATAAGGCAAACGAAGTGGCAAACGGTTCTGACCTGCCTGAGTATTGTTAGGGTTGGTCATTGCTACAGGATAGCTGCCATCAAGATAGTTGCAACGGCGCATATCGTTGAAGGTCTCCAACTGCTCGTCACGAGTCTGGGCGATATACTTCTGAACCAAAATCTCGCTCAATGGATTTGCAGCAAACTTAGCAGCAGTCTCGCCAGCAAGATAAGCAGCAACAGCATCGTCGCTGAACTCTGTAGCACCTACAGTAGCATAGTCAGCAAGAGAAGCCTTGACTGCAGTCTCGAAATCAGCCTTGGCATCCTGACCCAAGCGAGCCTTTACCTCAGCGATTATGAAGTAAAGTTCTGACTTGCTCATCAAATGGCTAGGAATCTTGACTTCGCTGATTCCATTCAAGAACCAGAGAGGGAAATTGGTAGCACTGGTTGAACCGGCTGCTTCCTTGTCACCAGGAGTCATCAAGCCCAACTGGCTAGGAGCACCATACCAGTCTGCACCATTATAATTATAGATAGCCTCACGTGGGTCCTGACGAGCTACCATCAAGTCATCAACAGTCTTGGATGAAGCACTATACTCACGGCTATACCAGAAAGCAGACCATGCATCAATCTGGTTGTTGCCATCGAAGATATTCAGGTTAGCGCCATCGAAGCCATCAGCTACAGCAGCATTAGCCTCTTCCAGAATCTGGGCATACTGTGCATTCTTGTCGGCTGCACGACCAGCCTCATGCAAGAGATAGCGAGCCTTCAAGGCATGAGCAAGTCCACGCCACTGAGTCAAGTTGCCATTGAACAAGACATCGTAGGCACCTGCATTCTTCATCTTGCCGGCAATAGCCTGATCCAGGTTACCCTTGGCTGCATCCAGCAATTCCAGGATGTGCTTGTAGATATCTTCCTGAGAATCGAGCTTAGGAGCAGATACCTTGAAAGCCTCAGAGCAAGGAATGTTACCAAACAAGTCGGTCATGATTCCCCAATCGTAAGCTGCCAGAATCTGACCCATAGCCTTGATATCAAGCTGTCCGGCGCTATTGCCACCCTCTTCACACTTAGCAATCATCTGCTGAATGTTGTTGAGGTTAAGATAAGTACCGTTCCACTCATTATCGAAAGTAGAAGCTGCAGCAATCTCGTTGATGCTACGGAGCTCTGCATTCTTAAGCTGGTTGTTACCTGTACCCAGAATTTGCTCTGTATAAGAAGCAACATACCAGGCGAAGTTACCTGTGTTGGTAGTGAAAACACTAGAAACGATGGCATCTGTGAGCTGGAACTTGGCAGAAACGACGCTTTCACCTGGGTGAGCCTCGTCTTTGTTGATTCTGTCCATGATATCCTCTGAGCAAGATACTGTCATCATAGAAACTGCAGAGATAGCCAAGATGCCAAATATATTCTTAAAATTTATCATTGTTTTATCCTTTATTAATATTGATACTTTAAATGATTCCGAGGTGGGTTAGCCGATTAGAATGTAATCTTGAAACCACCACCGAAGCTTGAAGTATTTGGCACAGAGAAACGCTCGAAAGTACCACTCATGTTACCATTACCCTGAGATGACTCTGGATCCAGATCCTTCATCTTTGACCAGAGAAGCACGTTGCGTGCGAAACCATATACAGAGATGTCGATGCCAGCAAACTTAGGAAGCTGGTAGCTCAAGGTTACATCGCGGAGCTTCAGGAAGCTACGGTCGTAGATACCTGCCTCAGTCACGTTATTGTAAGCCTGCCAGTAATCCTGCTTGCTTACCTCTACCTTGTTTGGTTCACCTGTTGCAATATCAATACCCTCAGCTACCATAGTACCCTCGTGGTATGGGATAGACTCCTTGGTTGCACCGAAGTAGTTCAATGTCAAGAGTGTACCGTTATACATCTTGCCACCCTTCTGCCAATCCATGGTTGCACTCAAAGACAAGCGCTTCCAGCGAGCCTTCAGGTTGAAGCCCATATTGAAATCAGGTGTACACTCACCCAGGTTCTGGCTACCGGCAGTACCGATAGGAAGACCATCCTGAAGCAAGAGGCGTCCCTGCTCATCACGCTGGAATGCTACACCATAGATATTTGGATAGGTATAACCGGCCTGAGCACGTACCTGTGGCTCAACGAAACCACCCAGCATGATACTCTCTACGCCATCAGCCAAAGACTTAACCTTGTTGGTCAGCTTGGTGAAGTTTACACCAAGATCTAAATCCCAATCTCTAGTCTGGATGATGCTTGCGTTGATGGCAAACTCATGAGACCATGTGGTCATCTCACCGGCATTGGTACGGAGGTACTGATAACCTGTAGAACCGGCTGTAGGAACATCGAAAATCTGATCCTTGATGTCCTGATAGCTGGCTGTATATTCCAAGCGAACACGATTGTCGAAGAAGTTCAAGTCTGCACCAAACTCCCAGTTCACGGTGTTCTGTGGCTTCAGATTAGGGTCATACTTCACGTAGTAAGGCACATAAGAACTTACGCCGTTGATAGCATAACTGATAGGAGTGATACCATACATACCGCTACCATAACCTGGAACATAGTAATAGTTAGCATAGTAGTGACCTGCCTGACCTACCTGAGCGAATGAAGCACGGAGCTTACCATAAGAGAGGATGTGATTATCCTTCAAGGCAGGAAGCTCTGTGAAAATCCAGCCGAGTGATACAGATGGATAGAAGAAGCTACGGTTGTTGCGTGGCATGGTAGAAACGATATCGTTACGACCTGTCACAGTCAGATAAACCTGATTAGCATAGCTCAAAGACAACTGACCGAAGAAACCTACGGTACGCTCCTGAGCCTGATATTCCTCTGTCTTTGGCTTAACAGTGGTATTGGTCATAGTAGGCTGACCATAGAACAGGAAGTTAGTTCCATCGTAATCCCAGACACGCTGATAGTCATGATTGAACTCAGAACCGAGCAATGCGCCGAAGTCCCACGCATTGTTAGCACCCAACTTAGCGGTGAAGTTGGCTGTGAAGAGGTTGTTGAAGATATTGTGCTGAATACCATAGTTTTCAATCTCACCACCAGCATTCTGTGCAGAACCCTTTTCATATACATCACTATTGTTAGTGGTGTAAACATCAAGACCTGCCTGCTCACGGATTACCAGGTTGTAACGCTCTGTATCCCAGCCGAAGTTAGGACGATATTCAAGATAGGCATTACCGAATACACGGTTGGTATGCTGCTTGAATTCATTGTTATCCTTCCACCAATATGGGTTGTTGAATGAGGTAGAACGGAACAAGATCTGATTTGTAGGGTCGTTTGGCGCATGAGTAGGAGTGCCCTTCAGATTATACTCAGAAGGAGCAGAATAAACCACGTTCATAATACCGCTGTTGGCACCTGGAGCAGATGTAATCTTGGTTGCGCTATAGTTGGCAGAGAAACCTGTCTTCCACTGCTTGTTGATTTCAAAGTCAACAGCACCACGGGCTGTAGTACGCATCATACCTGTAGAAGGGATGATACCTTTCTGATATGTATCACCAATACCGAAAGAATAAGCCAAGTTGCCATTCTTCTGGGAAATACTCAAGTTTGAGTTCTGGGTGAAACCAGTATCAAAGAAATCACCTACATTATCATAAATCTGTGGAGTAGCCCAACCGTCAAGACCTGCAGCTGCATACTTAGGGTTGTAGTACATACCCTCGTGCTTGCCATAAGCCTGAGTATATTTATTGTCGGTATTACCACCATAAGTAGCATCGTTAGCCAGATCAGCAATCTTAGGACCCCAAGTCATAGAAGATGATGGGTTATAAGCATTTATGCCATTACCCTGGGCATAAATATCCTGACGCTCAAACTTCTTGCTGACAGTCTGAGCACTCAAGTCGGTAGAGAATGTAATCTGAGGGCGACCACCATTTGCCTTACCACGCTTGGTGGTAATGATGATGACACCATTAGATGCACGGATACCATAAAGGGCAGAAGCAGCCTGACCCTTCAATACGTCGATGCTCTCGATGTCATCAGGGTTGATATCGATAGAACGGTTTGCTTTATCTGCACCTGCTACACCACCATTAAGCGCATCCATATCAAAATCTGCGGAAGAAGCGATAGGCATACCATCTACAACATAAAGAGGAGTGTTATCGCCAGAGAATGAACGGGCACCACGGATGACAATCTGAGAAGATGCACCAGGAGCACCAGAAGACTGACGGATATCAACACCAGTCAACTTACCCTGCATAGCACTAGCCAAAGAGCTAGTACCTGCGGTGTTCAGATCTTCAGCACCCAGTTTCTGAGAAGCATAACCCAAGGCTTTCTTATCACGAGAAATACCCATTGCGGTAACTACGACCTCATCAAGAGTCTTGTTATCCGCTTCCAATACAATCTTCATCTTCTGACCTGCCTTTACTGTCTGAGGCAACATACCGAGGTATGTTACTTCCAGCTTGGCACCAGCAGGAGCATTCAATGAGAAGTTACCATCAACATCGGTAACAGTACCGGTCTTGGTACCAGCAACCTTGACTGAAGCACCAATTACAGGTGATCCATCCTCAGAAGATGTAACCGTACCGGAGATTTGACTTTGCGCAAACGCCATGCTCGTACTAACGACGAGGGCTGCGGCTACTGTCATAAGTCTTTGTTCCATAATCTCTCTCTTTAAAATAATTACAATATATTTATTATTTCTTTCTCTCTACATTTATTTGAGCCTTACTTCTTACGAAGTGTAACTCCATTTTTAAAACTTACTTAAATTTTAAAAATATTATTTATCGGCTGCAAAGTTAAGCATTATCTATGAAACCGCCAAACTTTTTTCTAAAAAAATATCATTTTCACCTGCATTTTGCTACAAATTCTCTATTTTCCTACACTTTTATTCCATAATTCAACAGAAAAAAGCGACAGTTTTACACGAACTGCCGCCCATCTTACGTTTCTAGCTTTCTGCCTCCAATTCCTTACCTAAAGCAAAAAGCATATAAAGAGGAATATTGATTGTTTTAGAGACCTCATTTCTCTCATACGGCAGAAGACTGGTACGGAGTGCCCACTTCGGAGAATACTTCTCCCTGTATAATTTGAGGCTTTTTGCATTCATCGTCACTCCTGCCTTTACTTCCAACGGATAAACATCCCAGCCATCAGAAACGAGGAAATCTACTTCGGCTGTAGCTGAGGATGACCAATAGTAATTGGTTTCCAGAACATCAGAGTAATTCTGAAGTTCCTGGCAAACGTATTGCTCCGTCAAGGCACCCTTAAACTCTTCGAAAATCCTGCTGCCTTCCAATATCACCTTAGGAGAAACTCGGCTCATCGCCCTCAGAAGTCCTACATCGAGCAGAAACACTTTAAAAGATTTCAGGTCAGCATAGGCCGAGATTGGAATATCCGGCTTGCTCACATTGTGGGTTCTGATGATTTCACCTGCATCACAAAGCCACATGATGGCATCCTCATATTCTCTCGCCCTGGCTCCCTCTCTCACTAATCCATAAACAAACTTCTTGTTTTCCTTGGCCAACTGAGAAGGAATACTGTTCCAGATATAGCGAATCTTCTCTACCATGGAATTAGGAGCATGCTTAGAGAAATCTTTCTGATAGGCAGCTATCAACTCCTGCTGGATGCGGTTCACCTTATTATAGTCTTTACTATCCAACCACTCCATCACAACAGCTGGCATTCCGCCTATTATCATATACTTCTTCAGGTAATCCGTAAGCCGGTTCTCAAAGGCACCCAGGTTTCTATTTCCCTTGTCTATATAGTCAACCAGCATCTTCTCTTCATTTGCTATCAGAAACTCTTTAAAAGACAATGGATACAGATGCAGGAAATCCGTTTTGCCTACTGGGAAAGAAGTTCCTTCATGCAGGGCTATACCTAGCAAAGAACCCGCACAGCAAATGACATACTCCGGTGCTTCCTCGCAGAAGTATTTCAGAGAAGTAAGTGCTCTTGGCATTTCCTGCACCTCATCGAAGATGATGAGCGTCTGTTCAGGCTCTATGAGTTTACCATTATAAATGGAGAGTTGTTCTATAATACGCTGCGGAGACAAATCGCCAGCAAATACTTCTCCAAGCACGTCGCTCTGCTCAAAGTTGATATAACAGACGTCTTTGAAGTACTTTCTGCCGAATTCCTTCAATAGCCAGGTCTTACCAACCTGCCTTGCCCCTTCCAAAACCAAGGGCTTTCTACTATGGCTTTCCTTCCATTTTAATAATTGAGATATAAGCAATCTTTCCATACTATATGCATTTTTCTGCAAAGATACTAATAAACAAGGAATTACGAAAGGAAAATCACATTTTCCTAAGGACTTTTAAGTATATTTATCACATTTTCCTAAGGACTTTTCTCCCCATTCATCACATTTTCCTAAGGAGTTTTGCCTAACTAGGGCAAGAAGTTGCCCCCAACTAGGGCAATTTTCTGCCGCAACCAGGCTCTACTCAAATACCTTGCTAAAGCCGGAATCCGTAATATCTGCTTCCGTAATACTTACCGAAACTTTATTGGTATAACTGAAGAACGGACCCTTATAAGTGGTTCGCTTGCCGGTGACCAGATGAACATCCTGGAAACTCGTAGATTTAATCTCCTTGCCATCAGTATCCGTAGCCGTGGTAGACAAGGAAACATCGCTCACATCATCTTCACCCAAAAGAACATAGATATCAAGCGTCAAACCCTTACCTGCCAATTTCGACACATTAGCCACTTTATTGATGGGTGCCGTAGCCAAGCAATGCCCCGTAGACGGATTGAACACATTTCCGCAATTACCCGATATGTCGATGCTGAAAGACTTCAGATTGTCAAGCACCCTATCCGTGGTCTCCAAAGTGACACACGCCACGGCACGCTTGAGCACACAATCGATGGTCTGAGTTGTACCTGTAGAAGCGACAGTCACCTCCTGACAGCAGTAAGCCATGTCAGAAACCTGATTGTTCGGGAAATCAACTTCTGTAAGCGACTTAATATTGATTCTATTCTCTTTATTGATAGGCTTAGGTGTATTGGCTGCTACTATCACAAGCTGATAAGTACCCGTAGGAAGCAGAAGCTTCATCTGTCCAAAGCCATCCATGGAGTCATCCTGACGAAAATAGTACACCGACTTCATGGTTCCCCCCTTAGGAACCATAGCCAGTTCCAGCTCCGAAAACAAGCTGCAGTCTGCCAATGCCTTATTGCCAGATTCATCGCCTCTCGTTTCGAGTCCGGAGATGGAATGCTCAAAGAGATTGAACACAACCTCTTGGTTTTCTACTTGTGAGGAACCAGTCATCACATTGTCTGATGTACAGCCAACCAACAGGCTAGCTACGAAGACCAGCATCAGGCCTATGCTTCTAAAATTCTTCATCTTTAACCTAGATTTAGGTAAGACGCCAGGAATATCCCAGTGTTATCGGCAATGCCAACCGAATGGTACAGACGATTGTTAGTTACAGTTGCGTTACTGCAAATTTACTTAAAAAAAGAATGGGGTGTTACCGAAGACTCCATTTTTTAAGATTGTTTAAACAGAAAATGTATCCTTACTGCTCTTCCAGGAAGAAAGCAATAAGGATACACATTATTATATATAGGGGATGAAATGCACCCTATTATGAACGGATCTTATATCCGTGGATGCTGTAATACAGGATGTAGAGGAAGCATGGAAGGCAGAGCCAATATGCCTGCTGAGCACCTACGGCATCCTTCAGGCTGCCATAAAGCGTAGGAAGAACGGCACCGCCAAACATCGCCATGATAAGCAATGAAGAACCAGCCTTGGTAAACTTACCCAAATCTGCCATTGCCAGAGGCCAGAGTGCAGGCCACATCAGGGAGCAGCCCAATGCCATCAATGAGATGAAATAGATGGAAACCTCAGCTGGAGTAAGAACCACCAGCAAAGATCCTGCTATCGCCAGGAACGAACAGAGCTTCAAAGCCACAGCCTGACTCATGTACTTAGGAATCAGGATGATGCCGCAGATGTAACCGATGACGATGCCGATAGGCGCAATCCACGCATAGTTTGCCGCGCCAGGCAAGCCCAGAGAGTTGGCATAATCCACCAGGGTTCCGAGCGATACGGTTTCAACACCCACATAGAGGAACAATGCCAGACAGCCCAACAGCAAGTGAGTGAACTGGAACACAGAATTCTTGGTGGCAGCATAAGCACAGGCTGCAGCCTCTTCGCCGTCAGACTCATCTTCTCCGGCAGCCTTTACCTCAGGCAATGGAGCCACGAATGCCAGCACGCCCAGTGCCAGGAAGGCTACGATGATAATCCAGAATGGCTTAGACAGGTCTTCGATACCAATGAGATGCACATCCTTGCCCAGCAGCCACACGATGAACATGGATGGGATAGGCCATGCCAACTTGTTGCAGATACCCATCATACTGATGCGCTTGGCCGCACTATCCAGAGGACCCAGGATGGTGATATAAGGGTTTACCGATGCCTGAAGATAGGCATTGGCTGCACCACTTACAAAAGATGCCAGCAGAAACAGTGGAAAACTCTTCTCATCGGCAGAAAGGATGAAGAGATAGAATGCCGCAGCAAAGATAACAAACGACAGCGACATCGTCTTCTTATAGCCTATCGCCTTGATGGTGAGACCAGCCGGATAGCCGAAAATCAGGAACGGAATGAAGGTTGCCGCAATGATGAGATAAGAAGCTGCGTTAGAGATACCCAACGAACCCTGCAACACCGGTACCAGCAATGAATTGATTCCCAAGGCAAAGCCTAATGAGAAAAACATGATTCCAATGAACGACAATGGAATCGCAAAACTTTTACTTGAACTCATAGATTTATATTTAGTTAGAATTTTGGGCAAAGGTACAACTTTTCTCCTTATTATCCAAAGTTTTATGAAAAAAGTTTTTAAATTTCTTGGTTTTATTGCCTTTTCTCTCTAACTTTGCACGCATGATGAAAAGATTATTAGTTTTTTTAATGGTGTTCTGTGCACTGTCAACTTATTCTTTCGCACAGAACTGGGTAGGCACCTGGGCCACAGCTCCGCAAACTGTAGTCAGATCATTTATGCCCTATAACAACTGCATGACCAACCGCTCGGTGCGCCAGGTGGTGAAGGTAAGCATAGGAGGCGACGTGATTCGCCTCAAGTTGAGTAACATCTATTCGATGCAACCCGTGGAAATCCGTTCCATCTACATCGCTCACGCCAAGGACTCGTTCAGCATCGATGCCAAATCGGCACAATACTTCAAGTTCGGCAACAGCTACAAGACCGTCATTCCTGCCGGCAAGCAGATAGTGAGCGACGCCCTGAAGTTCAACCTCAGAAACCTGGAGCGTGTAGCCATCACCATCAACTACACCTCGGCTCCCGAAGTGCCCACCGTGCACATGGGCTCGCGTACCACCTCTTATATCATGAAAGGTGTAACCAACGCCCACTCCAGCTTCAAAGAAGCCTTCCAGGAGAACCACTGGTACAACATCAGCGGCATCGACGTGTATACCATGAGCAACAACATGAGTGCCATCGCCATCATGGGCAACTCCATCACCGACGGCAAATGCTCTACGGATAATGCGCAGAACCGATGGCCCGACGTCATGTCGGAGATGCTGCAGCTGAAGCATAAGATAACCAACCAAGGCGTATTGAACCTGGGCATCGGCAACAACCGGGTAACCGTGCCGGGCGGATTCGGAGCACTCGCCAAGGAACGCTTCGACCGTGACATCCTGATGCAGAGTGGCGTAAAGAAGGTGATTATCTTCGAAGGCATCAACGACATCGGAGCAGCCAAGAGCGGCAACAGCGAAACGGTGGCACGCCAGATTATCGAGAGCATACAGGGAATGGCAAGGAAGGCGAAAGCCCGGAAGATGAAGGTTTACCTGGGCACCATCACGCCTTTCAAGGGCGCCGGCTATTACAGTCATTTCCATGAAGCCGCCCGCCTCTACGTGAACGACTGGATTCGCAGCCAGGCAAAGAAGGTGGATGGCATTCTGGATTTTGCCAAACTGCTGCAAGACCCGAATGACGACAGAAGGATGAAGCGGGAATACGCCAGCAACGACTGGCTCCACCCGAATCCGGCAGGATATAAGGCAATGGGAATCTATGCCGCAGACATCATCAAGTAAGTCATCATCTTATCAAGAAGATACATCCTCATATATTTAGCCTTAAGGCTAAATTTATTTTCCCTTAAGGCTAAATATTTTTAGCCTTAAGGGAAAAAATATCTTTTCTTCAAACACACAATTCCGCCGGGATGCCTAGCGGGATATGTTCTACTATAATTCTTATTTATTTCAATACAATCTTGCAATCATCCAGGCTCTCTACTGTGGCAAGAGCCTCATAACGGATTCCTTCCTTGCGCAGGAAATCACCACCATGCTGGAATGCCTTCTCGATGATGAAGCCCATTGCCTCAATCTTGGCACCAGCCTTCTCGCAAAGATCCATCACACCCTTGGAAGCGTTACCGTTGGCGAGGAAGTCGTCGATGAAGATAACACGGTCTTCAGGAGTCAGGTAGCTGTTGCTTACACATACCGTATAGTCACGGTCTTTGGTAAAAGAGTGAACCACCGAGGTAATCATGCCCTCCATGGTCTTAGGCTGCTTTTTCTTGACGAAGACAACAGGGAGATTGGTCAGATAACCCACCATGATGGCAGGAGCGATGCCCGAAGCCTCGATAGTAACAATCTTGTTGTAATTGATGTCCTTGAAAAGGCGCACGAATTCCTTAGCCAGGTCCATCATCAGGATAGGGTCCATCTGATGATTTACGAAGCTATCTACTTTTAAGATTCCACCAGGAAAGCAGCGGCCTTCCTTCATAATTCTTTCTTTCAGTAAATCCATTATGACTTGAACTTTAATATGGTTATTGGGTGCAAAATTACTACTTTTTTCGGAAACGGGAAAGTTTATCGCCCAATAATTTTGTTTTTCAACAGTTAATTATCAATAATTATAAATACCTTTATTATAAGAGTATTTATAATTTTAGTATCTTTGCACCATAAACTTAGTACAAATCGCTTATGGAGATACCTTTTATTTATGGCAGACTCGCTGAAAAAGAGAGCTTTATAGACAGAGTGGATGATAGAAAGGAACTGAAAAACTTTCTGCGTCATGGCATCAACGTCATCTTGGTCTCACCAAGAAGATGGGGTAAATCATCGCTTGTCAGAACCTCTATGGAGGAATTGGCACAAGAAGAGCCAAAGATAAAAGTTTGCTTTATGGATGCCTCCAAGATTCATACAGAAGAGGAGTTCTATAATAAATTCGCCTCTATTATTATCCAAGGAGTATCATCTACCTTGGAACAAAAGTTGTCCGACTTAGTAAAGTTCATCAACCGATTTACCCCAAGTATCACCATCGCTTCCGACCCGATGAACAGCGTGGAAGTGAATCTCAAGGTGAATCCTATGAAAGAAAGTCCGGAGAACATCCTGCAACTTCCAGAAAGAATCGCCGAAGCCAAAGGCATCAAGGTGATTGTTTGTATTGACGAGTTCCAACAACTTGCCAATCTCCCGAAATGGAAGAACCTTGAAGCCATGCTTCGTGCGGAGTGGCAACTGCAACACCATACTACATACTGTCTATATGGCAGCAAGATGCACATGATGAAGGATATATTTAATAAGGCAAGCAGTCCGTTCTTCAAGTTCGGCCAACTGATGAACCTCAAAAGAATAGCCAAAGAATACTGGATTCCTTACATCGTGGAAAACTTCAAGAAAACAGGCAAGTCTATTTCTGAAGAGCAAGCCGAATGCCTTTGCGAGAGAGTGCAATACAACTCCTGGTATGTGCAGCAATATTGCTTCTTCTTATGGTCGCACACCGAAAATGCGGTCAGTCAAGAACAGCTTGACAACCAGCTCCAACTAGTGCTGGACACCAACGAGGACTTGTTCCTGACCGAAATGGACGAATTAACTCCTACGCAAATCGGCATGCTCAAAGCCATAGCCTCTGGCGAAAAACATTTCAACGCCAAGGACGTAGCGGAGAAATATGGATTGGGGCAACCACAGAGCATTACAAGAAACAAGAAAGTACTAGTAGAGAAGGACTTAGTAGAGAAAAGGCAGAACGATTTCTCATTCGTTGACCCGGTGTTTGAACTTTGGCTAAAAAGGGAATATGCCATTTCCTAAAAAAGTCTAGGACAGAATAAGCATGTTATTGATATGGAATAAAAAGAAAAATAGCAGAATATTAAAATATAAGAAACAATGGAAAATCCGTATATCAAGCAATTCCCCGACCTGATGTCGGGCAAGAAGATTATGTATGTTCACGGTTTCCTCTCTTCTGGTCAGAGCGGCACCGTGAAGATGTTGCAGGAACTGATGCCTAACGCCACCTTCGTGGCAGAAGACATTCCGGTGCATCCTGAGGAAGCTGTGGAAATGCTTCAGAAACTGGTAGAGGCTGAGAAGCCCGACCTCATCATCGGCACCTCGATGGGCGGTATGTACACCGAGATGCTGAAAGGCTACGACCGCATCCTCGTGAACCCTGCCTTCGAGATGGGCAATACGATGAGCAGCATGACCGGCAAGCAGGAATTCCAGAACCCGAGAAAGGACGGAGTGAACGAACTGATGGTTACCAAAGGTCTCATCAAGGAATACCGTGACTTTACCGAGCGTTGCTTCCAGGACATCACCCCCGAGGATCAGAAAAGAGTTTATGGTCTCTTCGGCGATGAAGATCCGGTGGTTCACACCTTCGACCTCTTCCACGAGCACTATCCGCTCGCCATCCCATTCCATGGCGAGCACCGACTCATCGACAAGGTGGCATTCCACTATCTCTGTCCGGTAATCCGCTGGATAGACGACAAACAGAACGGCAAGGAGCGCCCTATCGTATACATCGACTTCGATGCCCTGCACGACAGTTACATGAAGGCAACCAGCAGCATGCACAAGGCATACGAAATGCTGATAGAACATTACAACGTATATATCGTAGCCCCAGCGCCAACCAACGACCATGAATACATGGCGAAGGTACAGGCGTGGGTGGAGGAATATCTCTCTACCCCAGCCTACGACCACATCATCTTCTGCAACCAGAAGAACCTGCTCTACGGCGATTACTTCATCGATCCTCGCCCATGCGATGGTTTCATGGGTACGGCGATAGAATACGGCAGCGATGAATTCAAGACCTTCGAAGAAATCATCACCTTCTTCGAAAGACTGGGAGGACAGTGATTTAGTTGATAGTTTATAGTTAACAGTTTACTGAACTTTCGCAAGTTTTGCCCCACACGCCCTGAAAGGGCAGAAGCTCTTAGCCCAGGGTAACACCCTGGGTTAACATACAAACAAGAATGTCGCCCTGTAAGGGCAAAAGCTTTGATTATGTGAAGCTTTTGCCCTTACAGGGCGACGTTGTTAAAATCATCATATACCCAGGGCGCTGCCCTGGGCTAGGAGCTTCTGCCCTTTCAGGGCGTGCTGCGATTATGCCTTATCCATGTTCTTCGGCAACACGAGGTTCAGAATAACGGCGAGCAGGAAGACTACGGCTACACAGTTATCGGCGAATACGGTGCGGACAATCTCCGGGAAGATATTGAACATGCCCGTAGCCGACGTGAAGCCGAGACCTACGCTGAGCGAAAGGCTCACGATAACCATGTTGCGCTGAGAGAAGCCCGTGCGAGCCATCATGCCGAAACCGGCAAAGAGGATGCTACCGAACATCATGATGGTGCAGCCACCCAATACAGCCTGAGGAATGGTGGTCAATACATAACCGATAGCAGGGAACACACCACCGATAATCATGATGATGGCACCCAACGCAATGGTGAAGCGGTTGACTACACCCGACATGGCTGCCAAACCTACATTCTGACTGAACGATGTGATAGGAGTACAACCGAAAAGACCCGAGAAGGTACTTACGAAACCATCGCAGCATACAGCTGAACCCATCTCCTTGGTGCTAGGATCACGCTTCAAGGCACTGTTGCAGAGTGCCGAAGTATCACCAATGGTCTCTGTGGCAGACACCAGATATACGGCTACCACCGAAAGGATGGCACCGATATTGAACTCTGGGGTGAATGGCAGGAGCTTTGGCAACGAAACGATGGAAAGACCAGAAAGTCCACTATAATCTATCATTCCCACGAAGAGCGCCAGCACATAACCCACCAGCAATCCTACCAATACAGAAAGAGAGCGGAGGAAACCCTTGGCAAAAATCTGGCAGAGAAGACAGGCGAGCAGGGTAACCGTGCCCACAACCCAATTATTCATGCTGCCGAAATCTGCTGCACCCTGACCACCTGCAAAAGAGTTGGCACCCACAGGAAGAAGCGAGAAACCGATGGCTGTTACCACCGTAGCAGCAACCACAGGAGGAATCAACTTGATCCAATACTTGGCAAAGAGTCCGAGTGTTCCCTCAACCAATCCACCTACGATAACGGCACCCACCAGGGTACCCATGCCATGAGCACCGGCGATGGCGATGGCAAGCGAAAGGAAGGTGAAGGAGATACCCATCACGATAGGAAGGCGTGAACCGATGCGCCATACCGGATAGAGCTGCACCAGGGTACCGATACCGGCGATGACCATACAGTTCTGGATGAGCACAGCGCTCGTCGGACTATCCAATCCTACTGCACCAGCAAGAATCATAATTGGCGCAATGTTACTTACGAACATCGCCAACACATGTTGAAGACCAAATGGGAGTGCTTTACCGACGGGCACTCTACCGTCAAGCTTGTAGAGATTTTCTATTGACTGTTCCATTATTGTTATAAATAATTAGAGAATTTACTAATACTCCGTTTTTTCTGAATTTTCCTCCCACATGCGGAAGGCACCCAGCGCCTCATCACGCATCAAGGCAATCATCGGCTTGTGGCGCTCTTCTATCTTGCGGTCAATCTCCTCGTAGATAAACTCATCGTCGAAACCAATCTTGGCTGCATCCTTCCGGTCGTTGGCATAATAGATACGGTCGAGATGTGCCCAGTAGATAGCACCCAGGCACATCGGGCATGGTTCGCAAGAGGTATAAATCTCGCAGCCCTCCAGATTGAAGGTCTTCAGCTTGAAACAAGCCTGGCGCACACAGTTCACCTCGGCATGTGCCGTAGGGTCGAGGTCGATGGTTACGCTGTTGGAAGCCTCAGCAATGATGATACCATCCTTGGCAATGACTGCACCAAAAGGACCGCCACCAATCTTAACACTATTCTTTGAGAGCTCAATGGCTCTATGCATCAATTCTTCTTTTGTCATAATTCTTATTCTTTAATATCGGTTATTAAAATAGAGTTCTACATTTTTTTGCACGAACTTTTGCTGCAAAGATACACTTTTTCGCACGAATATTCGACACTTTACTACATTTTTTTGCACGAACACCCTAAATTCCCTTAAAAACGCATTCCTGTTCAACAGTTAATTATCAATAATTATAAATACCTTTATTATAAGAGTAGTTATAATTTTCGTAACTTTGTAGCCTATGAATCAAAACAATATCAGCGCCGCAGAACTCTTCCTTAGGGTAAGAGAACTCTTGATGCTCCCGGAGTTGGAGCCGAAGACACGCAACAAGATGATGCACGACACGCTCATCCTCTGCTGCCACGAAGGAGTGAAGGATACCAGACAGGCTTTCGGTAACCTCTTCTCCCAGGTGGATTATCTCTGTAAGGCACGCGGCATCAAGGTGGCAGACAAGATTGCCATCCAAACCATGCGTCGACACAGCAACTCGCAGGAACCACTTTCGAGCGAAGACCTCAAGTATGATGCACGTGCCCTCGCCATCTTCATCTCTGCCGTGTTCGGAGTGGATGTGCCCCACGAACTGAACGTGCTCATCCCCCATACCAACCGCCCCTACCAAAAGGGACTGGAAATCAACAACCGCCGCATCCGCTGCATCGTGAAGAACTGGGACAGCGACTTTATCCGTGTGGATATAGACCAGGATGCCGACGAGGAGGAATACCTGGTGAGACTGAAGGACGAGGAGAACCATATCGACCACACCTACCTTTGGGACCTTCTGAAGGAAGGCATGCAGCTCAACCTGCTCGACTGCCAGGTGAAGCAACCCATCATCACCCCCCGACTCGTCGTGGTAGAGCCCGATTATCTGGTAGATATCAGTAGCATCGCCACCTGCTTCACGGCTTTCGGCCACCATCCCTTGCTCTATCTTCTCAACCTGATGAAGCCTAGAGCCAACACCCAGGCCACCCTGCTGGGTAACTTTGCCGGAGCAGCACTGGACGACATCATCAACACGCACGGCAAATACCAGATGAACGAGACGGTAAAGACGAATTTCAGGGAGAAAGCCCTGGAGTTCTGCACCTGTCCCTGGTTTGACGCCAAGAAGTTCTATACCGATGCCAGTCTGCAGGCTTTCAATCTGCAGCAGGTGGTGGATATCCTCTTTCCCCGCACCGCATCGCAGGCACAGATGACGGCATTCCGGGGTGAGGAGTTCTACGACAGGAAGAAAGCTATCCTGGAACCTTCGTTCGTCTGCGAAGCACTCGGCATCCAGGGACGTGTGGACCTGATGACCACCGACTGCAAACTGCTGGTGGAGCAGAAATCGGGACGCAACATGAACATAGAGACCCATCAGACAGACCCAAGCTATCACAGTTATCAGCTGGAGCCGCACTATGTGCAGCTTCTGCTCTACTATGGCGTGCTGCAGCATAACTTCAAGCTGAGCAATGAACGGGTAAACATCCGTCTGCTCTATTCCAAGTATCAGCCACAAGACGGACTGATGGTGGTAGCCTATTACCGCAAGCTCTTCCAGGAAGCCATCACCTACAGAAACCAGCTGGTAGCCGCCTCCTTCGAGATAGCCAAGGAAGGCTTTGAGCATGCGCTGAACGAGTTTACCCCCGAGGTACTCAATGTAGCCGGCACCCAGGACTTCTTCTACAACAAGTACCTGAAGCCTCAGCTCAGCGCCATCACCGACCCACTCCATGCCCTATCGCCACTGGAGGAAGCCTACTTCTGCCGCATGATGACCTTTGTGCTCAGAGAGCAGATGATCAGCAAGGTGGGCGCACAGGAAGGTACGAACACCTCAAGTTCCGACCTCTGGACGATGCCTCTATCAGAAAAGAAGGATGCTGGCAACATCTACACCGACCTGCACATCATCAGGAAGGAACAGAGCAGCGAGGGAAGCGGATACGACACCATCACCCTGAGCGTGCCCGACCAGGGCAAGGACTTCCTGCCCAACTTCCGCATCGGCGACATGGTGTATCTCTATACCTACAAGCTGAAGGAAGAACCCGACGTGAGAAAGGCTATATTATATAAAGGTGTATTGCAGGAGATTCACAGCGATGAGATTGTGGTGCATCTGAACGACGGTCAGCAGAATGCCGACATCTTCGAGATGAATCTGCCGTATGCCATTGAACATGGAACGAGCGATGCCAGCACGGGCGGAAGCATCCGCAACCTGCACCAGTTTATCTGTGCACCCAAGGACAAGCGCAACCTGCTGCTGGGACAGCGTGCTCCGCAAAGAGACACTTCCCTATCGTTGACCAGACATTACGACGATGTTCTGGACGACATCATCCTCCGTGCCAAGCAGGCACAGGATTACTTCCTACTCGTGGGACCTCCGGGAACAGGAAAGACCAGCCGTGCCCTGAAGTTCATGGTAGAAGAAGCCCTGAACGACGGAACGGGAATGCCGACAGCGGAAAGCATCGCCACGGCAAGAGGCGGCTATCAGCAACCAGCCTCATCCATCCTCCTGATGAGCTATACCAACCGAGCCGTGGATGAAATCTGCGAGATGCTAGTAGATTCCGGCATCCCATTCCTGCGCCTCGGCAGCGAGTACTCCTGCGACGAAAGATTCCGCCCTTACCTGATAGAGAAGGCCATCAGCGACTGTCCGAAGCTGGAAGCCATCAAACAATATATAATAGGTACGCGCGTCATTGTGGGCACCACATCGATGATGACCTCCAAGCCCTTCATCTTTACGCTGAAGCACTTCAAGCTTGCCATCATCGACGAGTCGAGCCAGATATTGGAACCCAACCTCATCGGCTTGCTTTCGGCTGTGGACAAGTTCATCCTCATCGGCGACTACAAGCAGTTGCCTGCCGTGGTGCAGCAGAGCGAAAAGGATTCAGGCATTCCGACCATCAACGACAGCCAGAAAGGTGGCGTCATCGACATGAGCATCCTGCAGGACATCTGTCTCACCAACTGCCGCAACTCCCTCTTCGAGCGTCTGATCCGCTGGGAAGACCACGAGGAGCGCAGCGAATTCATCGGCATCCTGCGCCGCCAGGGACGAATGCATCCGGAAATCGCAGAGTTCCCCAACAGGATGTTCTACCGACGGGAGAAGCTGGAGCCGGTGCCTTGTCCACACCAGTTGGAACAGGAACTCTCCTACACCCTCCCATCGCTCGATGCCACCGACGACCTTCTGAAGAATCACCGCATGATCTTCCTGCCATCCCAGTTCTGCAAGGAGCCGAATGTATCAGACAAGATCAATGCCAACGAGGCGGTAATCGTGGTAGATATGCTTCGCCGCATCCACCGCTTCTACGGCAATCGGTTTGATACCCAGAAGACGGTGGGCGTCATCGTGCCTTACCGCAACCAGATAGCCATGGTGCGCAAGGGCATCGAGAAGCTCGGCATCCCGGAACTGGAGAAGATAAGCATCGATACCGTGGAGCGATACCAGGGCAGTCAGCGCGACGTCATCATCTACAGTTTCACCATCCAGAACATCTGGCAGCTCGATTTCCTTGCCGGCAACAGTTTTGTGGAAGATGGAGCCATCATCGACCGCAAGCTGAACGTAGCCATCACCCGTGCCAGGAAGCAGATGATAATGACGGGCAATCCGGAGATATTGCGCAATAATCAGATTTTTAACCAATTAATGGACTATGTGAAAGAAAAAGGGGGATATTTTCAAAATTTCACCGAAAAAGTTTGGTGATACGGAAATAAAGTCCTATCTTTGCAATCGAATTATAGACAAAAGGATAAACAAGAGACACAAAATAGATTTAGGATTCCGGTGCTCCGCAGGCACTGGAATTCTTTATTTTTTTATGCCTTTTGTAACCTTATTATTAATAACATATAAACAACAAGAAAAATTATGGCTTACATGTCACAAGAAGGCTACGACAAACTCGTAGCTGAGCTGAAAGAGCTCGTATCTGTAGAGCGCCCTAAGGCATCAGCCGCAATTGCTGAAGCCCGCGACAAGGGTGATTTAAGTGAGAATTCTGAGTATGATGCCGCCAAGGAGGCACAGGCTCACCTAGAAGATAAGATCAACCGCATCAAGCTCACCATTGCCGAGGCTAAGATCATCGACACCAAGCAGCTCAGCACCGACTGCGTGCAGATTATGTCGAAGGTAGAGATGACCAACATGGCTAACAAGGCAAAGATGACCTATACCATCGTGAGCGAGAGCGAGGCAAACCTGAAGGAAGGCAAGATTTCCATCAAGACCCCTATTGCTCAGGGATTGCTCAACAAGAAGGTAGGTGAGATTGCGGAGATCAAGATTCCTCGCGGTACCATCAATCTTCGCATCGACAAGATTTCATTTGAATAAAACGGAATAAAAGGAACTATCATATTGGCAGCGATGCCCGTATGACGGTTCCTTTTATGTTATATGTAAGCCCCCAAGATAAGACAAGAAACATAAATTGTAAATTACAAATTATTAATTATAAATTGATTAGCGATTATGGCAAGCATTTTTTCAAAGATTGCAGCAGGAGAGATTCCTAGCTACAAGTGTGCAGAAAGCGACAAGTTCTATGCTTTCCTCGACATTAGCCCTATCGGCAAAGGTCATACTCTGGTGATTCCTCGCAAGGAGGTGGATTACATCTTCGACATGGAGGATGCAGACCTGGCTGAATTTGAGGTATTCGCCAAGAAGGTGGCTAAGGCCATCAAGGCAGCCTTCCCATGCAAGAAGGTGGCTCAGGTGGTTTTGGGTCTGGAGGTTCCTCATGCCCACATCCATCTCATCCCTATGAACAGCGAGGCTGACGTGAACTTCCGCAAGGAGCACCTCAAGCTCTCTGAAGAGGAGTTCAAGGAAATCGCCGACAAGATTTATACAGAATTCAAGAAGCTTTAAATTCAAGAAGTTTCAAACAGAAAAAGAGCTGCGAAGCATATTCGCAGCTCTTTTTCTATCTATATTCCATACGTTCTTACTTAAACAAACTCATCGCCCTTCTTCATCTGTATCTCGTTCACATATTTGCGAACCAGGGCAGAGGAGTCTTCTTTCTTGCATACCAGGAGCACATTGTCACTCTCGGCTACGATGAAACCGTCGAGACCGTTCAGCACGGCAAGCTTGCCCTTTGGCACCTTGACCACCGTGTTGCTGCAGTTCTCCATCAGCACATCGCTGTCTACTATCACATTGTCGTCCTCACCTTTCTGCATCGCCTCGTAGATGCTGTGCCAGGTGCCCAGGTCGGCCCATCCGAAGTCGCATCTCATCACGCAGACATTAGACGGCTTTTCCAGGATTCCGAAATCCACAGAGATGTTGGGATAAGAAGAGAAGCTCTCCTTCATGTAGGCATTCTCCGTCTCCACGCTGAACTCAGGATACTTCTTGTCGTAGCCACGGAGCACCGGTGGCAATATCTTGCAGAAGCACTCACGCAGATAACTTACATTGCTCAGGAAGAGTCCTGTGTTCCAATAGAACTCGCCACTCTCTACGAAGACCTTGGCGAAATCACGCTCAGGCTTCTCGGTAAACGACTGCACATGATAGATGTTGTCGCTGCAGACATCGCCCATCTGAATGTATCCGTATCCTGGTTCAGGGCGGGTAGGCTTCACACCCATGGTCAGGAAATGGTTGTTCTCGGCTACGAAAGCCAAGCCCTCCAATACATTCTCGCGGAAAGCCTCTTCATTGAAGATGGCCTGGTCGGAAGGTGTGGTGATGACACAGGCATCCGGGTTCATCATCGAGATGCGATGGTTGGCCCAAGCCATGCTAGGCGCCGTGTTGCGATGGATAGGTTCTGCCAGAATGTTGTCGGCAGATACCTCTGGCAACTGCTCCTTCACCAGATTCACATATTCCTCGTTGGTATTGATATAAATATGGTCGGCTGGCACTATCTTCGCCATACGATCGAAAGTTTGCTGCAACTGGGTTCTACCTACTCCAAAGAAGTCGATGAACTGTTTGGGATAGTTGCTGCGGCTGCATGGCCACAATCTTCTACCCTTACCTCCTGCCAATATTACGCAATAATTGTTATTATCATTAATTGTCATATTACGGGTCTTAAATGTTGGTTATTGAAATCATGTGTAAAGTTAGTAATTATCCCCGAAAAGACCAAATATTTTGAAAGAATTTAATAAAGATAGGACAAATACAACACATTTTTAGTATTTTTTCCAAGCAAAATGTCTTTTTTCAAAAAAAAACAGCCAAAAAGTTTGTTATTTCAATTTTTATTTGTACCTTTGCACCCGCAATCGCCCAGATGGCGGAATCGGTAGACGCGCTGGTCTCAAACACCAGTGGAGCAATCCATCCCGGTTCGATCCCGGGTCTGGGTACAAAGAGCTGCAAGTTCTTCAACTTGCGGCTCTTTCCTTTGCAAACACCATCGCCCAGATGGCGGAATCGGTAGACGCGCTGGTCTCAAACACCAGTGGGGCAACCCATCCCGGTTCGATCCCGGGTCTGGGTACAAAGAGCTGCAAGTTTTTTAACTTGCGGCTCTTTTTGTTTTATATACCCCCATCTATTCTCTATCCGCCACTGGCGGATGGACGTACGCCACCGCCGGATACACATACGGCAGTGACGGATATACATCCACCACTGCCGTACAGAACTTTTTCATCGATATAAAATGATTCCCTTCCGAGGAAAATCTTATTTCAACTTGATAAATCTTATTTCAACTTGATGCTGGTCCAATCGCTCATACCCGCAGCAGGAACCACTGTTGGCGACTGGCTCTTGTGATTGATAACCACCGACTGGCGACGAACCTCCTTGTTCACATAGTCGCTCAACTCACCAAGTGTTACATCACCCTTGGTATCCTGCAACTTCTTCAAGAGATAATAGGTAAACAAGCCGTGACCCTTCTCCTTGTAAGGATAAGCCGTCTCATCACCAGTTGCAGCACTGAACACTACCATGTTGCCCTTCGGCGCATCCTGCTTTACCTTCAAGGCTACACCACGAGCCGAAGCCAACATACCTTCGCCACGCTGGGCACCACTGAAGCAGGCATCCATAAATACCAATACTCGCTTGGCATGGAGACCATCGAGCGTATCATACAGACGCTTGGTGCTCAAGCATACCTCGGTATGCTGACCACTGGCATCTACAGGAAGCAGGTAAGCAGTCTTGTCTGATTCGCTTGGCACGCCATGACCTGCATAATAGAAGATGACATTCAAGTCGCCCTCGAAGGCTGAGGCAATGCTCTTGATGTCGTCCAGGGCAGAGAGCATGGTTCCATAAGTAGCATCGCGATAGATGCGGATGTTGTCCTTAGGAAGACCAAGGGTCTTTTTGCAATAGGAAGCAAACACCTTGGCATCGTTCAAGGCATACTGCACCTTGGTAACACGCTCATAATTCTCATTACCGATGATAACGGCAAAGGTTTTCTTGTTCTCCTCGTTGGTTACAGGAATATTGATGTCGAGTGCATTATCCACTACCTCCAGCTGAGAGTTGGCCTTCTTGGCTGCAGTACCGCCCTTCAAGTCAAACTCCAATGGAGGAAGGTTGGCAAGGAACTCGTTAGAACCATCGTTAGAATAGCTGGATGCCGACTGATAAACCTTGTCGCCCAACTTGAACTCGCAAGAGAGGAGTGCCAACTGGTCATCGATGACACCATATTGAGGAACGAGCTGAATCTGGTTCCAATATCCCTTGAAGAGATCAGCATCTTCGGCAGGCACCTTGGCATAGATACGTCCCAAGCCATCAATGTTCACAGGATAAGTTCCATAATCTGTATCATATACGCCCAATGTACCCTTCAGGGAATTGGTAGTATAAGCAGCAATGAAGTTCTTACGCACATTGGCAATCACCTCGTTGAGCTTCTTCTCACGGTTTTCTGAAGTTACACGCTCACGCCATTGCTCCGCAGTTTCATAATCCTTCTTCTTCTGCCAGTCTGCCATACGGCTGTTCACCATATCAAAGGCAAAATAGCTGAACGACTTCACTATCTTGCGCAGGTTCTGACGGGCGAAAGGACTTGAGTTATATGGGAACTCAGGATATTCCTTGGTCATGCTCAGGATGTCCTTCACGGCATAATGAGGACAAGATGAAGATGAATTGCTTCTCACATCAGCCAGGGCAGGACCCTTGATGCCCAAACTGTTGTCATCTGGCAAGTTCTTGTCGATATTGGCAGAAGGCTGCATTCTTCTAGGCTTCTGGTCTGGCAAGGTAAGGCTCTTCAGTTTGTTGCAGTATAGGAAGCAGCATACTCCCAACCTCTTCAGGCTGTTAGGGAACGCCAGTTTTTCCAACTGCTGACAGTTGAAGAACGCACCAGCACCTACCATCTCCACGCCCATTGGAAGTTCCATCTCCTTCAAGCCGCTTGCCTCAAACGCCAAGTCGGCTATCTTCTTGACAGAAGCAGGCACCTGCAATTCCTCCAAAGCTTCACATCCGCTAAAAGCACCCATCGGAATCAGGGTGAGCGAAGAAGACAAGGTTACATTCTTCAGGTTCTTGCAATCCGCAAAAGCGTGAACACCCAAACGTTTCACCGTGTTAGGCATTTCAACCGAAGCAATATCGGACCCCCTGAAAGCATCCTCACCAATCTCAACCAAATACTTTGGCAGCACGATATCGGTGATGGAGCCCTGGTCATCCTTAGCAAAAGCACGGGGAGCAATGGCAACCACCTTGCGAATCTTGCCCTTCAACTTCAGGGTAGAAGGAATCGAAAGATTGGTCGATTTATGTTCCCAGCCAGTAACCTTTGCCGTACTATCCGACAAAGCCTCATAAACGACACCAGCAACCTTGGCGCTGATGACCTTCTGTGCGCTTGTAGGCAGCAAAGCGCACACAGTACATACTAAAAGCAGAAAAGTTCTTTTCATCTAAAGCTAATTTATATTATTCACTTCTAAATACATTCACTATTCGACTACAAAAATAAGCAAACTTTTTGAGATAAAGAAACTTATTGGCAAAAAAAATAGAAGAAACAGATAAAAAAGCTACGAATCGTTAGTTTCGAAAACGTTTACGGGGTTTTCCGCCCACTATTCCACACTTTGATTTGGAAAATCGGAATATTATTTCTATATTTGCACACAAAGAAGAAACTATCATCAAGAAACTCTATATATAATAAACCAAAATAAAAATAACGTAACATTCATGAAGAAATTATTCAGTTTAGTTTGTGCCTGTGCACTGGCTCTCGGAATCCAGGCGGCAGACATCAACAACTATGATGCGCTCTACGAGAATCTCCCTTTCAAGATGGAGAAAGTGACTCGTCCTCTGTTCCCTAACAATGAGGTGAACCTAAAGGACTTCGGTGCCATCGGCGACGGTTCTACCCTCTGCACCGATGCATTCAAGAAAGCCATCGATGCCCTGGTTCAAAAAGGCGGCGGTAAGCTCATCGTGCCTCAGGGCGTATGGTTCACTGGTCCTATCACCTTGAAGAGTAACATCAACCTGCATATCGAAAAAGGCGGTATCATCCTCTTCTCGGCAGACGTAAACCTCTACCCTCTCGTAGAAACTTCGTTCGAGGGTCTTGACACCCGTCGCTGCCAGTCGCCTATCTCTGGCCGCAACCTGGAGAACGTAGCTATCACCGGTCAGGGTGCCATCGACGGTAACGGTGAGTACTGGCGTCCATTAAAGAAGGCTAAGGTTACTTCGGCACAGTGGAAGGCGATTACATCCCGTGGCGGTGCCTTCAAGAACCCAAACTACTGGTTCCCATCAGAGGCTGCACTCAAGGCTGACGCAAAAGGTGCCGGCATGAACGTGCCTCTCGGCATTACAACAGAGGAAGGCTGGAACGAGGTGAAGGATTACCTGCGACCAGTAATGGTGAGCCTCATCAGTTGCAAGAACGTATGGCTCAACGGCGTTATCTTCCAGAACTCTCCTGCCTGGAACATCCATCCACTGATGTGTGAGAACGTATTGATTGAAGATGTTTTGGTTCGCAACCCTTCCTTCGCACAGAACGGCGACGGTCTGGACCTGGAATCCTGCAAGAACTCTCTCATCGTGAACTCTACCTTCGACGTGGGCGATGACGGTATCTGCATCAAGAGCGGCAAGGATGCCGACGGCAGAAACCGCGGTGTGGCTTGCGAGAATGTCATCGTTGACGGCTGTACCGTATTCAAGGGTCATGGCGGCTTTGTGGTAGGTAGCGAGATGAGCGGCGGCGTGAAGAACGTGATGGTAACCAACTGCCAGTTCCTCGGCACCGACGTAGGCTTGCGTTTCAAGAGTGCCCGTGGCAGAGGTGGCGTAGTTGAGAATATCTACATCAAGGATATGTCGATGTTTGATATCCAGACCGACGTGGTTACCTTCGACCTCTATTACGGCGGCAAGTCGGCTGTGGAAGTATTGAACGACGGCGACCAGAAAAAGCAGCAGTTGGTAGATATGAAGAAGGTGGATGAGACAACCCCAGCCTTCCGCAACATCGACATCAACCATGTAATCTGCCGCGGCGCCCGCCGTGCAGCCTACTTCAACGGTCTGCCAGAGATGCCTGTGCAGAACATCAGTATCAAGGACATGGAGGTGAACAATGCTGAGCAGGGCATCGTAATCAACCGCACCGAGGGCGTAACCCTGGAGAACATCAAGGTAAGCGCCAAGACCCATACCTTTGATGCCAAGAACTCAAAGAACGTAACCGTAAACGGAAAGAAATACAAGAAGATAGATGAAAAGGGTATCACCCTCGACTTCTAGAAACTGGAGATAAGGATATAAAAAAACTCCCTTGCTTTTGTGGGCAAGGGAGTTTTTTTATATCCTTATTATTGTATTACCTCTATGTAATCTTCATTACTTCAATGTAACCTTGATTCCACCCTGAGCGGTACGAACAATGTAAGTACCGGCTGCAAGACCGCGATTCTTCAAATCGCTCATCAAGTTAGCCTTGGTAGTCATGAGACTGGTCAGCTTAAATCCACCGATGGTATAAACATCAGCCTTGAACGAACCTCCATCAAGACCTATCTCCTTGATGCCTGTAGAAACAGCCACACGGATAGTACCCGTAGAAAGGAACGGAGTTGTATCCCACTCCAATCCGGCAGGAAGTGCCTGAAGCTCGAAAGTAGGGGCACCACTGATGGAACCAGCGCAATCGAGTACACGAACGTAGTCGCCAACGGCTGGAGTCCAGGTATCCTTATAGGTTACATAGATAGTACCATTGAGAACCGCATTTCCACCTACGCTGAGGAATGCCCATGCTGGAGACTTAGAACCAGTGTAAGCATTTACAGAGATAGAATCTGCCTTGGTCTTATTGACATAGATGCTTGAACCAGCCACAGCATTCAGGTTCTTCACGATGTAGATAACACCCGTATTGTTGGTCTGTGCTGTTTCTGCATTGCTGCCTGGACGCAGGATACCACCCTTCAGAAGACTGACACCGTATGTGCAACCCACGCCACGAAGCTCACCTTCGTTCTGTACATAAAGAACAGTAGGACCTGTCATGGAAGCAGTAGCAGCAGCCTTGTTCAACTTCACTACACCATCCACAATCTTCAACGACTTGGCATTGGCAAGAACATCCTCACTGGAGATGGTCCAGATACCCGTACCATTCTTCACTACATTGCTACCATTGATAGAACCCTTGAACTCAAAGTTCGTGTTCTTGCCACCGATGGTCAGCGTATTGGCACCAGAACCGAAGTTTCCACCATTACTTATATAACCCGTACCCGTCAAAGCACCAATGGCAAAACTCTTGCCGTTAGTACAGAACGCATAGTCCTTGGTAAAACGTGAATCAACATTAAGCGTTGCCAAAGGAATACCATAAGTATTGTTGAAATCAAATACTGGCTCGTAAGCGTTCTTGTTTCCACGCTTTGCATTGATGGTTCCAGCAAACTTACTCCAGTCGCCCTTGAAAGGACAGCGGATCCAAGTGCCATAGATATCAATAGTTCCCTCACCGGTCAACTTACCGGTATAGTCACAACGTCCATCAGGATACCAGATACCCGACTTACCCTTAGGCACCTCGATATTCACATTATCCGAGTTGCTGCTATAAATACTATTGGAAGCCTGCAATACTACCTTGCTACCATTCAGCACGATGGTCTTACCAGAGAAGTGGCCATCCTGGAAGTCATATACTGTACCCTGGTTGATGTAGAGCACATCAAAATCAGCAGTACTGTTCAACTGCAACGTACCGGCTCCCATCTTATAGAGGTCACGGTTCTTGCCGGCACCCTTCTTGATACCGCCATTCAGAATCAACGTACCTGTATTATTAATGGCACCGCCATTCTCACCAAGCACGATAGGATGAGAAGCTGTCATACCTGCAGTAACCTTCAAGGTACCGTTGTTGCTCAAGGTGATGGTATTGTCTGCGGCTCCCAAAGAACCATATTCCAGACCATCCTTATTAGCAAGAGTTGTTGGAATCAGGATACCACCTTTCACATTGGTGCCACCACTATACTTGTTGGTATTCTTGACATAAACAGTTCCAGTGCCCTCTACATTCAGTGAACCTTCGCCCAAGATAGAGCCTTTACCTGCAAGGCTATAAACCTTCTTGTTATTCTTGAAGTAAAGATTTCCCGGAGTCACATCCTCTGCAATGCTTACATTGCTTGTAGCTGCATCATCATTGAAGGTCAGTTCATCGCCTGTGACGAACATCTTGTCAGAAGAACTGAAGTTCTCTGTTGACATCAAGTCCCAGACGGAACCCTTCTCACCTGTCCATACACAGCTCTCGCTATCACGGGTATCAGAAAGGTTCAAGACAATCTTGCCATCTGTATATTCCAGGCTGAACTTATGTCCATCAAGACCCTCTACAACGATATCAGAAAGCTTGCCGGTCAGTTCACCCACCTCAGCCAAGGTATAAGTACCAGGGTTAGGAGCAGCAGTAAACTCAAAGACTGGAGTGTTATACTGTGGTCCATTCTTCCAATACTTCTTCTCGATGCTCATCTTGGCAGCCACCAGCTTATCTACGTTACCATCCTTGGCATCGAATACCACACGTGCACCGAAGCCCAGGTCGAGCGAAGAAGTGGTCAATGTTCCGATACTCTCCTTACCTCCAGGACGAATCACAGAACCATAATCAGCCTTGATACCACCCTTGAAGTTACCGCCGTTAGAGTTCAACTCAGCAAAGCGATTGAGCCATACAGGACTGCTTTCCATGGTGCCGTCAAACTGCAAAGTACCTGCCCAGACATCAGTCTTGCCGGTATAAGTCTGCTTTACATTAGGAAGGACCAAAGTACCATCACCCTGTTTTACCAGGCGCATGCCGCCAGTAAAGGCGCCACCTGTCAAGGTATGGGTATAATAGGTATATTTAATCTCTGTATCCTTGGTTCTGCACTCGCTGGCAGCCGTACCCTGCACCCAAGAAGGAGCATTGTCGGTAAAGATAGCAGGAGAAGCACCCTCAGCCACGCTTACAGTGGCATCGCCAGTAGTGGCGAGAAGCGCATGCTTGCCATCCAATGCCTTGGAGATAGAGGAACCAACCTCTTCACGACCTGTAGTGGTGAGTGGTGGAGGGGCAATGGTGATGCCTTCCAACTCACCGAGGAAGTAGGATACATGAGGTGGCTGATTGTAGCCGCAAGGCTGCCATACCATGCCGTTGCGATACTGATGATCGTACCACAAAGAATAGTTACGCCACTTGGTTGGCTCATTGGTGGTGTAGATGCGGATATTGTTGTCGGCTGTTCGCTCGATAACCTCCTCACGCCAATCGCCAAAGATATCACCCTGGTAGCAAGGTGTTGCCTTGGTGCCATTGTTGGAATAAGCGCCAAGGAAAGTAGCTATTGTTCCCACACCAGGCTTAGATACGGTTGTATTATCGAAACTCTCCTCCAAGAGGTCACCATCCCAATAGATTCGGAAGTTCATGCCCAAACCGTTAGTATTCACACTTACATGATCGTTGGTGATACTAGACACAGGAGTATCGTGTGCACCATTGAGCACGGAACCAGGAATATCGTTATAGAAATTACCTGCCAGGCATCTACCTGCATCGTTGGTATCAGTCTTGCGATAATATATCTTGCTGGTTGTTGCATCACGATAGTTGTTGGCAGGAGCATCCTCATTGCAAGCAAAAATCTCCTGGCCATGGATGTAAGGGTTGAGGTCGCTGACATGCGAGGCATCACCATGACCGAGACCTGTGGTAGAGAGTCCCATTCCATTATCATCGATAACCATGGATCCCCATACTATCTCATCACGTCCATCCCAATCTACATCGGCTATCGTATAGTTGTGATAGCCCTGACCATACCATGGAGAACCTGGCTGGTTGTTGGTCCACTTCCAGCGAACCTTCAAGTCGTGAGTCTTTGGATCCACATCGTATGCGATGAACTTGTGGCGGGTATAGATACCACGTCCCAGGAAGATGCTAGGATGCTTGCCATCCAGATAAGGAGCACCGAAGAAGTACTTACTGCTACGGTGACCATAGCCATCACCCCAAGCTGCCTTCAAATCAGTTTCTCCATCTTCCAGACGCTTCAATGGGAACTCGATGCACTGGTATGGCTTACCGGTAGCACCCTCACAATACCAGAGGAACTCCTTGCCATAATGGGTAAACCATTCTACGGAACCAGAAGCCTTTGGCTCACGATAGTTCTTCCAGGAAGTTCCATTCTTGCCATCAGCACCAATGGTATAAGTAGTTCCATCTGCCATGTGGACAGTAGAGCCTTCTTCGAGTCGCATTACGACTTCAGCCTTGCCATCCATATCCCAGTCGTAGCCAACGATGTTCTGCTCATTGTTCTGGAAATCACCCATGTTAGGACCACAGTTCACCCACCAGAGCACGGTACCATCCTGTTTCAGACAAGCCAACATGGAATACTCCTTGGTCTCAACGCCATCGATGGTAGGTCCATTCTTTGGATAGAGTTGTTCACCTTCCTCCTTATTGGTGAACTTCATCAGGATTTCCACCTCACCATCGCCATCCACATCGGCGCAGCAGGCATCATTAGGCTCATAAGTAGCCTTGAGCGACTTATCGTGCTTGATGATGATTTCCTTATAATTATTGCCGAGTACAGTAGCTGCTTTAGAAGCCTGCTGCTCTACTCCATTCAATACCGCCTTCACGGTATATTGACTACTCTCTGAACCAGAAGCATCTGTAAAGTTAGATACATCCAATGGTTCAGCGTTTACCCTGGTACCATCTCGATAGAGATTGTACTTCACATCGTAATACTCATCGGCCTGGATACGCCATGAGCAATAGACACCCTTGGTGGTTTTCACTGCCACCAATCCACGGTCTAGTTTATCGGTGAATCGCTGGGCATTGGCACCCATGCTAACCAACAAAGCCAAAGCTGATGTTGCAAGTAATTTTTTATTCATTATAATCGTAGGTTATTATGTTGTTTGTTTATTCTTCTTATAATTTGCGGCAAAGATACACATAAATAATGAAGAACCATCCATAAATTCTGATTTATTACTTTATTTTTTGATAAAAACAGCATATAAGAACCCAAAAAAGGGTGCATTGCTGCACCCTTTATTATTATTTATGTTATCGTAATTTCGATATTACTTCATCTGAGCACCAGACAAAGAGAATGTCTTGTTACCCTTAACGATTACGAGACCATCCTTTGTCATCACCTTCTTAACAGCAGGAGCAGCAACCTCAGCAGCATTTACTGAAGAGATGCCTGTTGTGTTAGGAGCAAAGCCCTTGTAAGTCATAACCTTTACGTCGCAGATAGCTGTATCGTAACGGAAGAGGTTGTAAGGCTCACCAGCTACACAAACTGTAGTCTTGTTGCAATCACCCTTGTCAGGACGGTCGTAACCACCACGAGTATGAACGATGTAGAAGTTTGGCTTGCTAGCATCGTCAGAAGTGTACTTAGCGTCGAGAGTTACAGGAGCATTTGTAATTGCTGTGTTGTAGTAAACGATACCCTCGAGTGGGAAGATGCCCCATGCTTTAGCGTCATACTTAGAGTTAGCAATCAAATCAGCTGTTGGAGCCAATGGAGCGAATGCTGTTGTTGCATCCTCAGGAACCTGAACATTCCACTTAGCATCAGCAGTACCGACACATGTCATATCATAGAAACCATGACCCTTCTTGGTAGATACATAGTTAGCTGCATCTGCATCTGTACAAGCTGTAGCATTACCATTTTCATCATAACCATACATCTGGGTTGAATAAACACGATCCCAGTGTGACTTGTTGGCTTTATCAACAATCTCAGTTACAGAGAAGCCAGCCTTTGCAGCATCGCATTCCTCCTTAGTCCAAGCATAGTTCTTTACCTCAGCTACAACATACTCTGCATTGTTCTTCTGGATAACAGTCTCTGATGGCTCATACCAAGCTGTTGGGTGTGTACCATCGTAAGCATAGAGTTCCAGAGAACCAGGCTTTGTCATCTTGACAACCTCACCAGGCATAACATCCTTCGTATCAACAACGTTACCTTCAGCATCTTTTACAACATAGTTGATAGTAACTGTAGGAGTAAGGAGCGTATTTGAGTTATCAGCAGAGATGGTATATTCCTTAGCGAAACCTTCCTCTACGTTTGTGATAGTTGCAACAGGAGTTGGCATAGAAATCTTCTCGCATGTAACTGGAATTACAACATCATTTGACTTGGCTTCATTTTCATCAAGCACAGTCCACATCTTCAAATCGCCAGGCTTTGTACAATAGATAATCTTAGAACCAGGATTCTCCTCATCAGTTTCAAATTCACGTGTATCAAATGCTTCACCATAAGGTACAGAATACTCTTCGCCATCTACATACTCAGTACCATCTACAGATGTAGCATTACCAAGCTGAATCCAGTGAAGTGTATTACCCTCTTCGATGTTTACAAAGTAGTCACGCTCAGTAAGACGAGCTGCAAACAACTCGGCATTTGGGTCTGTAGCGAAAGGACCTTCTGCTGCATAGCAGAGACCGATGTTAGAAAGCTGATGTGTAGAAGTACCGTTCATACCGAATACGAAGATACCGGCACGATCCTCAGCACAAGTATATTTATGAACACCAGTCTTCAAAACAGTACCTTCTGCATCTGCAATGGTATAAGTAGCAGTCTTCTCTTTGGCATTGATTTCTACAGCAAACTTGTAAGTCTTCTGGCTTGAGAGGGTAAGAGTCTCCTCTGTTGTCTGATTCCAGTCGTTCTTGGCTGTTGGCTCCTCGTTAATCCAAATAGTGAAGTCACCATTAGCTGTAGCAGGCTTCTCGCCTACTCTCCAACGGAAGAAATAATCATCACCCTCGTTAGCCTTCCACCAGTGATAGTTGTGAGTACTTACACGGTTATCACTTGCTGTACACATGTTAACTGGAAGGAGTGTAAACTCCATGTCGGCACGGGCAGCCATGTTAGACATGTTCAAGTCCATAGTGAACTTGTAGGTGCTATTAGGAAGAGTAGCAGGATCTACACCAGCCCACGCATCCTCGTTCCAGAAATAGTTGAGCATACGTCCACCATTCTTCTTGTTCTGAACCTCAAGATACTCCTTGCTAGTTGCTGAAGCAAAATTGCCAGCATCCTGGATAATCCAGCCTGCAGCCATCTTGTCTGTTGGCACCTTGAAGAAGTACTTGTCCATCAACTCAGCCTTTGCTGTCATAGCGAATACAGCCAAAAGCATTGCAATAAAAGTAAACTTTTTCATTGTTAAAATGTTTAGTTGTTAATAATTTGATTTTAATATTTTGTCCCTGTCCCAAATCATCTGCCCACCCGAAGGTGGGCGAAATGATTTCTGACAGGAGATTCAAAATCTTTGTTCTTTTGAGAAGCTGGAGGATTACCATCCAGGGTTCTGGATAATGGCACCACCCGACTTCATGATTTCTGTCTGGTTGAATGGGAAGAGGTTCCATTTGCTCTGCCACTGTCCATCACCACGCTTATGAGCCACCTTCTTATAACTAAAGGTGCCATCCTCGTTCTTGGTGATTTCCATGCGGTGGATGTTCATGAACTTATCGCCATCCTCCATCCAGCGACGCACGTCGTAGAAACGGTGTCCCTCGAAGGCAAGCTCCACGCGGCGCTCGTTCTTATACTCTGCCCAGAACTCATCGTTGGTCATACCTACTGCAAAAGCAGGCATGCTTGAACGCTCACGAGTCTTGCTTGCCATCTTGGCTGCAGTCTGAGAAGCAGGAACTGTTACACTCTGTGCATTGCCTTCTGCATCAGTATACTCCACAGCACCACTGGCATCTGCCGCATTTCCATTGCCACATGCCTTGAAGTACTCATAAAGAGCCTCGGCATAGTTCAAATACATGCCACCCATACGGAAGGTCAACCAACCGTGAGGAGAGGTAGTAGCAGCTACGCCAGAACGGGCACGGAGAATCTGATCGGCATTACAGAACTTCTTCAGATAGTAACCGGTAGTAGTAGCGTATGACTTACCTGCCGCATTACCCGTGCGAGAGTGATAGCCGCCTACATAAGTCTCGATGGTTGGATGCTCGCTATTGTATGCAGCCAAATCATTAGGCCATGCCTCTCCGTTCACTACGACAGTCTTGGCAAGACGAGGGTCGCGGTTGGCGTATGGATCATTCGCATCATAGAGAGGACTCTCTGAAATGCTCTTACCATCGGTACATTCGAAAGCATCTACAAGGTCCTGGGTTGGACAGTTGCCACCCTGACCTGATGAATAACCTACAGGGAAGTTGTAGCCCTCGAAGGAATTGGATGATGCTGTACGACGGGCAAAGAGAATCTCCTTAGTGCTGGAAACATTTGAATAATATTCCTTACCCCAAAGGTCTTCCAGGTTGGTAGCCAAACCATAGCCCTTAGCCTCAGCCGCATCTATCAGTTCCTTGTTGGCAGCTACAGCGATAGCCCAGAGATTCTTCTTCTCCTCATCGGTTTTCCCCTGGGTGAAGAGAGGTGAAGCATGATAGAGGGCTGCCTGAGCCTTCAAGGCAAGAACTGCATACTTGTTGGCACGACCGGTTTCTGCCTTTGAAAGAATCATATCCGATTTACCGGCATAGTCTTCGATAATCTTATCCTTGATGTCATCACACTCCTTGATGATGAAGTTGAAGATATCATCAGAACTGGTACGTGGCAAAGCTGTCTCTTCCGTACCTGTGGTGTTATGGTCCTTGAAAGGAACACCGCCATACTGGCGAACCAGGGTGAAATAGAAGTAAGCGCGTGCCCAACGAGCCTCATACTGATAGTTGTTGTAGAGGAACATCTGCTTCTCGTAATCGGTATTGAGCTTGAACTGGTCAAACTCCAGATTAGACCAGTTGTCAATAACCTCATTGCAATAGGTGATGCCCTGATAAGCAGAAGACCAGATGGTCTGGTGCGCATTGGATGCACTCCAGTTGCCATTGAAGAAATCTTCCACGGAGTTACCATCGTGGCTATACTCCGACTCATCCGTTGCAGAAGAGAGCATGGCGCCCGAAAGGTTGCCCCAGTCGGTATCGATATCTGTGTATATCGTTGTCATCAATCCACCCACATAGCTGAATGAGCGCTGTATATACTCCTTGTCGTAAGCTGTATATTCATTGTAGTCCATGTTACAAGAAGACAACGCCATAGCAGCCAATGCAAAGCAAAATAGTTTTTTATTTACTTTCATAATCGTAATTCCTTAAATTTAGAATGTTACTGCAGCTCCAAGCTGAAGACTTCTGGTAAGAGGCTGCGTTGTGCCGTATGCAGCAGCATCTGCCTTGTCGAGATGATCAGCAGTAAAGAGGTCGGTACCACGTACATACAACTTCACGTTGCTGATGAAACCTACCTTGTCCAACAATGCCTCCGGCAAGTAGTAATACATCTCAACATAGCGGAGCTTCAGGTAGCTACGGTCAAACATATTGAGCGTATTGTTTGTATTGTTGTTGGCATTGCTTGTTGCAGAAAGACGTGGGAACTTGGCATTCTCTGTATTGTTGCGCTCTGCTGACCAGGAGTTCTCGTAGAGATACTGCGACAAGGTATTGCTTGCCACTGCTGAACGGTACAAGCCATTGGTGGTCATGAATCCGGTCCACTTGCCTACTCCCTGGAACATCGCATCGATACCCAGTCTCTTGTACTCCACTCCCAGGTGGAAGTTGTAATAGAGGTCTGGAGCTGTAGTGCTGTAACCTATCGCCTTGCGGTCGTTGGTATCAATCTTGTCGTCACCAGTCAGATCCACATACTTGATATCACCAGGATAAACCGTAGTAAAGTTCTGCACAGGATAACCCTGCTGCTTCATTTCTGCGGCAGAGATGACTCCATCGCCATTCAGATCGTCGCTCTTCTGGAAGAAGCCATTGGCTACATAACCGAAAGCCTGACCATATCGCTTGCCTGTAGAAGAGGTATTGGCAAAGAGCTGTGGTGTCTCAGCCTGCTCCTCTACGATGGTCTTGTTCAATGTCATGGATGCACCCAAACTGATGGTGAGATCCTTGTTGAGTTTCTTGCTATAATCAGCAGAAACCTCAAAGCCCTTCTGGTTGATGATACCTACATTCTCATAAGGAGCGTCCAATCCGAAGACTCCTGAATAGCTGCCTGCTGTTGAATACCAGATGTTGTAACGGTGCTGGTAATAGTAATCAGCAGAAATATTCAAACTGCCAAAGAGAGTGGCATCGAAACCTACGTTGAACTTGCTAGACTGCTCATGGCCGAGTCCTTGAGTACGTGCTGTTCCGAGATAAGTATTACCCCATTGAGTACCAGTATAAGTGGCATCAAATGGATAAGAATTACCATTCATCAGATAGAACTGATCGTAATAGGTCCATACGTTATCACCAGGGAGCACGTCGAGAGACTGGTTACCCCAAGATGCACGCACCTTCAGGAAGTCAACCCACTTCACATTTTTCATAAAAGCCTCGTTAGAGAGGTTCCATGCTGCCGAAACATTTGGAGAGAAAGCCCACTTGCTGCCAGGAGCCAGACGGCTGGAACCCGACTCAACAAGCGCTACATCCAAGAGATATCTGCTATCGAAACCATAATGGGCGAAGAGAGATACATTGTGACGGTAAACGGTGGTGTTGGTACCCGTCTTGTCGTTGTACTCGTAATCGTACTTCAACTGTCCATACACATTGTGCTTCTCTGCAAAAGTTCTATCATAATTGATGGCTGCATTCCATACACAGCGGCGAATCCAGTTGTTGTTGTTTGAACCAGTACCCATGTTTGAGTCGGTACCCAACACAGAAGACATCTTTGCCTGACCATCAGCTATCACATCACCATTGGTTGGTACCTCGTAGAAACTGTAACGATAAGTCTTGGAATGGTCCTCATATACATTCGACCAGGTATCGTAACCCAACTGAGCCTGTGCACTCAATCCTTCGGTGATGGAAGAGAGATCCTGATTCAACACCAGATCAGCATAAAGAGCACGTTGGTGGTTCTTGTAATAGGCAGCGCCCTGGCTCTGAGCCACTGGGTTATTCGTAGTATATACAGAATTACCGCCCCATACCGTTTCAGAAACCTTCACTGGGAAAGCATTGGCTGGTACCTTGTAAATCATACTCCAAAGATCAGCCTGAGCTCCTGGCTGCGACTGTTCTGTCAGCAAGCCATACAAATGGGTATGCAACTTGGTCTTAGGACCTAAGTCGATGTCCATGTTAGAGCGCAAGGTTCCGCGGGTATATTTATTCTGTGTAGAATAACCGTCGTTCTGGAAATTCTTGATGAATCCCTTGTTGGTGAGCAACTGCACGTTGGTATAATAACGGAAGTTATTGGTACCACCCTTGAACTCAATGTTGAAACGATCGTTGTTTGATACATTACGGAAAGTTTCATCAGCCCAGTTTACATTTGGATAATTGAGCGGATTGGAACCGTCTCTATAGGCATTGATGACATTTGAACCATAAACATCATTACCGTCCAGGTTCTGGTGCTGGTTATGGTAAGCCTCGTTGACAGCCATTGCGTATGTAGCTGCATCTACCATCTTAGGCTTATTGGTCAGGAAAGAGAACACATGGTCGTAAGATGCTGTAATCGACTGGGTGTTGTACTTACCATGCTTGGTAGTAATCAGAACTACGCCATTGGCACCCTTGTAACCATAGAGAGCAGTAGCGGCTGCATCCTTCAGGATAGATACGCTCTCCACATCCTCAGCTACCACATTCTCAATGGCACGCTCCACTCCATCAACAATGAAAAGAGGAGTGCTTCCACTTGATGACTGAACGCCACGGATATAGAAAGTAGGATTCTGGGCATGAAACAAGCCTGCGCCATCAAGGCCTACAAGACCAGAACCTGAACCCAAGATATTGTTACCAATGTTGCGTGCGCCACGCTTGTTGACATCCTTGCTGGTGATGACGCTGACAGCAGAAGTTGACTGCTCACGGGTGAAGGTATGATTGGCACCCACATCTACAGTCTGGTCTTTATATGCCACAGAGTCCACGATGTCCTGCTGCGCCATTGCAGGCAGGCTCATGCCTGCAAGCAATGACAACATATATATATTCTTTGTTTTCATATACAAATTCATTTTAGTTTGTTAGTCCCAAAGAGTTCATTACTCCCAACCAGGATTCTGAACAAGACCATAATTCTTATTAATTTCTGCCTGTGGAAGTGGGTCAAGCAGCCATTTCTTCACCTCGTTACTCTTAGGATCTTTAGCCCAGAGATAACGGCTATTGGCAGTAATTGTCTTGATGCAACTCAAGAAGAACAGAGGCTGTGTTGATGAAGGGTCATTCTCACGGTCTGCTCCTACCCAGGCTGCATTACGGCTCTGGAAACCATCACTAGTCTGAATCAGGCGATACTGCATCAAGCCATGGAGCTGCTTGGTCATCCAATCGGTACGCTTCAGGCGAACCATGTCGAACCAGCGGGCATTGGTAAGACCCAACTCACGCACACGCTCATCGAGAAGTTCCTCCATAAACTCATTGGAAGTTGCACCATTGCTCAGAGTTACAGTTGTATTCAGGGCAGCCTCAGCAGTAGCTGCTGTATAATCCTTTGCCTTACGGTATGTAGAATTTGTCCAAACCCTAGCCATCGTAGGAAGACCTACACGAGAGCGGACCTTATCCACCATCTCTACAGCCTTAGCCACATCCTTATTGCTGCGCTTCACGAGAGCCTCAGCATACTGCAGATAGAACTCAGGCAATGACAAGGCAACCCACTGGGTTGGGAAGCGGTAAGAATCTGCAGATTCATCAGGATAACCACCTGCACCCAAGTAATACTTGTTGAATCCGTAGCCGGAACCAAACATGGTATTCTGCTGGGTCAAGACACCAGTACCACCATCATTTCCACCGTACCAAATCTCCCAAGGATAACCCGTCAAGGAAGCTGTTGTCCAGTCGAGGTTCATGTTCTGACCATTCACGATGCACTCTTCATACAAGCGTGGATCACGGGTAAGCACTGTGGTAATCTGTCGGCTACCTTCAGGCACTGTTCCATCTACGAACATGGTATGCAGAGACTTCTTATTGCGGGTAACTGCACCTGTATATTTGTTGGTTACGAAGTTCGTCACATTCACGGTAAAGCTTCCATCCTTATGATATACCATGGTAGAGTCTGGCTGAGTAGCCTGGCTCTTATAGGTCTTCTTGGCAGCATTATCCCAGTTGAATGGCTCGCCATCATTCCAAGAGAACTTCTCCACATACTCCTGTGTAGGGCAATAAGCATTACGTGGTATTGACTTTGAATACCAATAGTGCCAGCAGTAACGTCCTGCTTGAGAATTATCATTACCCTGCACACGTACAGTGTGCAATACTTCGGTAGAAGCATTGAGGTAATAACCACGGCGATAAGCCAGTCGATAGTAAGGCACCTTCGCTTCTGTCTTGGTAACGTTGGCAGGAATATTGGCTTCCTCCAGATGATACTCGCCTTCCTGCTGCAACTTGTTGTAGAAATCATCACAGGCCTTGGCAAAGGCATCCCAACGATCCTGATACTTAGAAGCATCTGTGTACATGATATATGGTTTCACCTCTTCTGAAGCACCATCATAATATGGCTTTCCATCCTCAGGATTCAGCAAAGGAGAGGCAGCAAACTGCAAGACCTTGCACTTCAAAGCCATCGCACCTGCCTTGGTCCAACGACCGTTCATTGTAGCCGTAGCTTTCCATGGCAAAGCACTCTCGGCAATAGCCTGATCGAGTTCAGCTACCATCCAGTTAACACAATCCTCTACCGTATTACGAGGGATTCGTTCGCTCACCTCGCCGATCTCCAAAGGATGATCCATGATAGGAATACCACCAAAATGCTGGAAGGTATTGAAGAAGGCATCAACCATCAGACAACGGGCTTCAGCCTTCAAGCGATTCTTCTCTTCCTGAGTCATATCAGCCTCAGGAGCACGATCTACATTAGCCAGGAAAATCTGGGCAGCACGAATCGACTTCCACTGAAACTCCTTGTCGTATGAATAAAGCGGACCATCCAAACCATCAGAACGGTCAACATTGGCAGTCAGAGAACCTGTATAGTACTTTGTATATACGGCAGGTCCATTAAAGAAGTCGTGCCAGCAATCGGTGAGTGCATCAAACTTACCAGCATATGGGTTACCCGCATGAGGCATATTGGTTCCACCATTATAATAAGGTAAGCCATAATACTGCTTGGAGTAGATACCTACAAGAAACTCACGTGTATATTCTGCATTCTGGAATACAGAGTCGATAGTGGCAGTAGAACTGGTTGCCTTATCAAGAGAGGCATCACCCACGGCAATGGTATCTGTACAAGCGGTAAACGCTGCACCTGCCATGAGCATTGCTACTGCACTATGTAATAATATATTATGTTTCATTGTTTCTTTGTTCATTTATTTACATTACCATTTGATTAGAAGCCTACATTCAAACTAATGGTGTAGGTGCGCTGCAATGGGTAAGATGGAGCATTAGAAGCTCTGGTCTCCGGGTCACCCCACTTATAAGGAGTAAAGGTAAGGAGGTTATAGCCCGAAAGGGTTACCTCGCACTTGTGCATACCAATCTTCTTGAAAGCTGGATTTATGAAATCGTATGACAAAGAGACTGTCTTCAAACGAAGATACTTGGCATCCTTCTCCCAAAGGTCAGATTCTGTATAATTCTGCTCGGCATTATCCCAAGTGGCACGTGGATAGAGCGCATTCTGCGACTCATAGCTTCCTGGTGTCCATGTATTGTTAACATGGTATGAAAGAAGTCCACCCTGGGTTGTATTGGAAGAACAGTAGAATGGCTGACGGAACACATCGGTGATGTAACGGCTTACATTCCATGCACCTGTGAGCTGCATGTTGAAGGTCAGACGCTTGTAGTTAAAACCAAGTGTCAAACCAGCCATGTACTCAGGATCATCCGTATAACCATTGTCACGAGTCTTATCATTAGGATCTATCTTACCATCGCCGTCAAGATCGACATATACACAATCTCCAGGCATGAGGTAATCCTTCAGCTGCGCAGGGAATGGCTGACCGAATGTCTTCTCATACTCCACCTTGGTCTGTTCACCCTCGTAATACTTCCAGAACTTATACATAGAACGGGCACCGATGCGATGACCCCTTGCCATCATGTATTCATTCTTCTTAGGCTCCTCCTTCATCTCTACGATTTCATTCTGGTTGTAAGAGAGATTCAGTTTGCCCCAGAAGCGGAAGTCCTTACCTATCTTATCATTGTAACCGAGCGAAAGCTCCCAACCCCACGACTTTGTCTCACCGGCATTGGTATAAGGCATGGTGAAACCGATGGTTGAAGGAACAGTTTCATCACGAACAAGGATATCGGTACGATGCTCACGATAATAATCGAAAGTTGTCTTAAAGCGGTCGCCGAAGAAATACAGGTCGAAACCATAGTCCTGCTTGAACGCCTTCTCCCAACCAATATCAGGGTTGTTCTTGATAGACTCGTATGCACCTGCTATAGAAGAGGTTCCCTGAACGGTACCCGACTGTGCGTTACCGAAGAGATAACCATAGGAATCTGCCCAGTTGCTCATATTGTTTGTCAAGCCATAGCTGCCCGTGATATATGGATCTGCGAGATACATGAATCGGATAGCGTCCTTGGTCTTGTCGTTACCAACGAGACCCCAAGATGCACGAATCTTGAAGAAAGATGCCACCTTGGAAATTGGCTTCCAGAACTTCTCCTCGCTGAGAATCCATCCCACGGAACCTGCAGGGAAGACACCGAAGCGTCTGCCTGGCGCAAAGTTCTCTGATCCGTTGTAACCCATGTTGAACTCTGCCATATAGCGGCTGGCATAATCGTAAGTAACACGACCCACAAGACCCACGTAAGAACGAGGTACATCAGGATAAGAATCTTTAGAATAGTAATACTGCTTCGACTGGTTGTAAAGGAGCAGTGCATTAACGGTATGCTTATCAAATACACGGGAATAGTTGAAGCTACCCTCCAGATACCAGTCACGAGCCTTAGCCTGAGAAGCAGAATAAGAAGGATCTGTATCATTGCCAATCTGACGATATACGATATAAGGTGTACCATCAGCATTTAAGATTATTTTCTTGTTACCTTCTGCATCCAAGATGAATTGACCCTGATCGTCTTTCTCATACTGTATGAGCGGATTGAATGAAGCCACGACGCTCTTACCCTGCTTATTAATGGTATAGGCAGAGTTATAAGATCCCTTTGCCTTGAAACTCAAACCCTTGGTAATGAAGTCAAGCTTCTGATCGAGAACGAGGTCCATCTGAATCTTGTTGATATTGGTCTGCATGAAGCCATTGCCATAGTAGCCCATACCAGCATTACCTACGAACGGCAACTTCTGATCATCATAGTCGGCAGTACAATAAACCAGCTTATTATCCACGATACCAGGGCTGGAGAATGGGGTTGCATAATAAATCTGCTTAATCAAGCCGGCTGCACCAGAACCTGTATAAGGCTTATCAGCATTGCTCACGTTACCAGCCACATTGAACGACAAGGTTGTAGTTTTGGTTGCCTTGAGGTCGAGATTAGAACGGTAGTTGAAACGATGATACTGATAGCCAAAGTCATATCCGGCACCAAACTCCTTGAAGAGACCATCCTGAGAGTAATAACCAGCAGAGATAAAGTACTTCACACGATCAGTTCCACCCGAGATATTCAAGTTGTGCTGCTGCTGAAGCGTTACATCCTTCATGATGTAATCAGCCCACTTGGTACTTGGGAAACGGATAGGGTCTGAGCCTGTGGCAAACTTCTGGATGATACCATCAGAGAAACTGTTAGAGAATGTGTGCTCAGCAGTATATGCATCCAGACTTGGATATTTGCCAATTGCTACACTTTTGTTTGCACGCATCCAATAATCATTCAGAGACATCTGATTATAGAAGTTGGCATACTCATAGGAACTAGCCTGTTCCACCATCTTGGTAGGAGCAAGAGCGGTCCAGGAAGTTGACACACTAATCTTGGCCTTGCCCTGAGCACCACGTTTGGTCGTGATAAGGACAACACCATTGGCACCACGAACACCGAACACGGCAGTGGCAGAAGCATCCTTCAATACTGTAACACTCTCGATTTCATTTGGGTCAATATCTGCCATGGTTCGCTCCACACCATCCACCTGGATAAGAGGCTGCGAATCACCCCAAGTAGCCTTACCGCGAACGAAAATCTCTGCAGCATCGCTACCTGGCTCACCGGAATACTGTACGGTTGTCACACCCGAAAGCTGACCACCGAGCACGTTATTGACAGAACCTACGGAAGTGCGGACCAAATCCTCACTCTTCACGCTGGAGATGGCACCCGTCATGGTTACCTTCTTCTGCACACCATAAGCCACCACCTCTACTGCATTCAAGCTGACAGCTCCACCTTCCTTCATGGTTACTTTCATACCATTCTTGGCTGGAACAACCTGATCAGCGAATCCAATATAGGAAATCTTCAGCTTTGCGCCAGGCTTCACCTTTATGGAGAAATTACCGTCCATATCGGCAACTGTACCTTGCGTACTACTACCACCTACGACCAAAATCGTTGCACCAATAACTGGTTCTCCGGTCTCGTCGACAACTGTACCTTTTATGAGTTCTCCCTGTTGAACATTCTGAACCTCAGCAATAGCCTTCGACACCAAGGTTGGTGAGAAAGTCATCGTCGTGAGACACAGCGCCAAGGGTAGAACAGAACTTTTCAGGACTTTGTTTTTGTTCATACCTGGTTTAGTTTTTAAGAAAATCAGCAGCAGAATCCAAACGCTCCGCCACCAACGTTCATGTTTGTATTTAATTTTGTTTAATTCTTTGGTTTAAAATTTGTTGCGGCAAAAGTACGAATTTCATTGTATATATATAAATCTAAATCGTACAATTATCCGTCAGATTGTACAAATATACATAATAAACAAACAAAAAGACACAATAAATAACAAAAAATAGCACGGAAAACAAAGGAAAGAGACAATAATACCTAGTTTATCTAGTGGATTTAGTTTTAGTCAGTAGGCGTTCTATCAATCCTTGAACTCCAAGGAGAGTTCACCTGTTCCCAGAAGATTATAGCTCATGCGATGGTATGGCGTAGTGCCAAACTCCTTGATTGCCGCACGATGCTTCTTCGTAGGATAGCCCTTGTTGCTCTTCCAGTCGTACTGAGGATATTCCTCGGCAAGGGCATCCATATAGTCATCACGATAGGTCTTGGCAAGGATGCTTGCCGCTGCTATCGCCAGATACTTTCCGTCACCTTTTACTATAGTAGTATAAGGTAAATCCTGGTAAGGCTTGAAACGGTTGCCATCCACAATGACAGCCTCCGGGCGCACCTTCAACTGATCCAAGGCACGATGCATCGCCAGGAAACTGGCATTCAGGATATTGATTTGATCGATTTCTTCGGGAGTAACCACCCCCACAGCCCAAGCCACCGCATCACGCTCTATCTGCTCGCGGAGCGCCTTGCGTTTCTTGTCGGTGAGTTTCTTACTATCGTTCAAATCGGCATTCTGATAATTAGGGGGAAGAATAACGGCGGCAGCATACACGCTGCCCGCCAAACATCCACGGCCTGCCTCATCGCAGCCAGCCTCTATCATATCCTTGTAATAATGACTTTCTAACATAACTTATTCTGATTTTTAATATTTCTTATTCTGATAAATACTTCTTCTATCGAAAATCCTTCTATTCCTTTGCTTGTTCTTGTTTGATATACAGAGATGGAGGCATGCCATATTGCGCCTTGAAGCACTTGCTGAAATAGTAAGGGTTGTCGAATCCCACAGCATACGCCACCTCCGACACATTGTTGTCGCCTTTCGCCAACAATTCTGCTGCCTTCTTCATTCTCAATACACGGATGTAGTCGTTTGGCGTATAACCCGTCACACCTCTCACCTTTCTATAAAAGAGGGTGCGCCCCATGCGCAGCAGACCTGCCACCTTATCTACCGACAAATCCTGCTCGCCAAGACGTGGATAAATCACGGCATCCAAACGGCGCACAAACATCTGGTCCTGGTCGCTGGCACACATCGCCGAACGAACCGTCTGCCCCTCCTTGCTGAACTTCTGCTTGAGTCGTTCACGCTGGTCGAGCAACTGGAAGATGCGAGCTACCAGCAGTTGCGGACTGAAAGGCTTCGTGATATAGGCATCGGCTCCCGACTCCGTACCCTCCAGCACCTTGTCATCGGTACTCAATGCCGTCAACAGGATCACAGGGATATGGCAGGTTTCAAACTTATTCTTGAGTCGCTTGGTCAGTTCGAAGCCATTCATCCCCGGCATCATCACATCGCTCACCACCAGATCGAAGTCTTCTTCCTTCGCCATGGCCAAGCCCATCTGCCCATCGGTAGCCACCTTGAGGTTAAAGCAACTTTCCAATTCCGAAGCCAGGAAGTCGCGCACATCATTATCATCCTCTACCAGCAAGATGGTCTTGCGATTGAGAGGCTCATCGGTATCTGCTTTCTGCTGCTCTTTCTTTTCATCCTCAGGATTTATCACAGTATCCACAGGCGCAACCAATATCGGATTGTTCTCTATCAGGAAGTCTGATTCCTCATAGCACTCCTTGTCCAACGGAATCTTCACCACGAAAACAGCTCCTCCCCCTTCGTTGTCATGGAAGGAGATTTCTCCATGGTGAACCTTCACCAGCTCGTGGGTAAGATGCAAACCGATGCCAAAGTTCTCGCCCGTATAACTGCTCTGCATGAAACGGCTGAACAGCTGGGCTTGCTTCTCCTTCGGTATTCCTACACCGGTATCAGCCACTCTGACTGTCAGTTTTCCCTCTTGGAAAGCGAGGCTAACCACTATCCTGCCCTTCACTGGCGTATATTTAAAGGCATTGGAAAGCAGATTGAACACCACCTTGTCCATCTTTTGCTGGTCAAGATACATCAGATAGGCTGGCAACTGAGACTCAAGCTTAAAATCTATCTGCTTAGATTCAGCCGCATCGTCAAACATCTTGCAGATGCCCTGCACGAACATCACAACATCCGTTTCCTGCAAGGAAAGCTTCAGTTTTCCAGCCTGCATCTTTCTGAATTCCAGCAGTTGGTCGATGAGTCGCAACATACGCTGCACACTCTTATCCATCGTTCTCATGGTCTTCTCCAGCTCCGGCTGCCAATGATTGGCCTTCATGATGCGCTTCTCCTTTTCGAGAGAGCCTTGAATCAATGTAAGCGGGGTGCGGAACTCATGGGCAATATTGGTAAAGAACACCAACTTATAGCGTGTAAGTTCCTGTTCGAACTTGATTTTTCCCCTCAGGATATTCTTCTCACGAATGCTCTTGGCTACCATAACTATCACCACCGTGAGGAACAAGGCATAGAATACCCATGCCCATACCGACAGATAGAATGGTGGCTCAACGCAGATATCGAGTACACTTTCCTTGCCCCAGATACCATCGGAATAGGAAGCCTTGACGTGAAGGCGATAACTGCCAAATGGCAGATTCTGGTAATTAACCCAAGGAGTAGGAGAAGGAACACTCCAAGACGAATCGTATCCCTCTAGCCAATAGGTATATTTCACGTTATTCACATCGGAATAATCGAGCGTAGAGAAGTTAATCTTAGGCGAACGTTCCTCGTACGACAAGGTCATCTCATCAGAATAAGGATGAGAGGTAAACACCACGGAAGTTTGTCCCTTGACATGACTGATACGGGAAGGATTGATGATGGTCAGGCCATAATTGCCACCCAGCAACACCCTGCCATCATCAAGACATACTGCCGAATTTTCATTATATACATTACCCATCATGACCCGGGAGAAGAGATAGTTATCAAAGGAATTATCCTTTGCCTTCCAGCAAGATACACCCTGCTGGGTAGATACCCACAGATTTCCATCAGCAGTTTCCACCACCGACTGCACCATATTGTTGATAAGTCCCTGCGAAGCATCCAGAATACGGAATTTTCCGTCTTGCATGCACACCAATCCCTCGCCAGGCACTGTGAGCCACAACCTTCCCTGTCTATCTACCAGCATATCATGTATCTCGGAACCCCGTTTATAGACACGCAGTCCCTGTCCATCAGCAGCAAACCGGGTAGGATCTACACAGAAGAGACCACCCGAAGTACCGCCCCAAAGCATACCTTTCCGGTCGATGGCAAGACATCTTACTTCATTAAGTCCTACACTATCAGCAAAGAATGTCTTCACCTCATATCCTTCACCACGAGGGATAGCTACACTCAAGCCTTCGCCAAAGGTACCTATCCACATACGTCCCCGAGCATCCGGTTTCAGGCAGAACACCTTCTTGTTCTTGAAATCCAGTCCTGGAATGCCATAGATACCCTTTCCTCGGGTACCAATCCACATTCTTCCCTGTGGCATTTCCACCATACTATATATATTGGAATCAAAATGGCTTTTTCCCAGCATTTGCGCCATGTCGGCACTATAATGGTACAGGCATCCATCACGAGTACCCACCATTACCGAACCATCACGCTGTTTCTTTACCATCCTCACCACATTAGATAAATCGAGGTTCTCCCTACCATTCGGGAAAATGCGCACCACACCCTTGTCCATTACCTGAAGATGTGACACTCCTCCATACTCAGCACTTACCCATACTCCATCACGACGGTCGGCAGTAATGCAAAGCAGGTAATTTGAGGCTATCGGTGATTCCCCCTTCTCGTTTGCTACGAAGTGCTGTCCTTGGTTCAAGTCGTGGTTGAAAACAAAAAGTCCCTTACCATAAGTGGATATCCAAACCAGACCGTGGTTATCCTCCACGATGTTAAAACGTTCGTAATCGATATAGTTGGTTTCATTTGGCAACAAGCGCAAGGTAATCAGGCTATCGCCCACCACCTTACGCAAGATGCCCGTATTGTTGTAAATCCACTTGCCACCTTTATTATCAGTAAGCACACGCCCATTAGGCACCTTCCATTTCTGCACCAGTTGCTTATCAGCTATTTTTGCATCCTGCAACTTAGGCAGGATATCCTCCATCTCTTTAGCCGAGAGGTACTTCACCTTGAAGTTTCCATCACGATAATCTACGATGAGTCCCCCATCCTTTGGTCCCCACATATAGAACAGTCCGTTTTCCTGCAATTTTGATTGGGTAAAATGCAAAGGTCTTTCCTGTGCTCTCCATCCTTTCGCCTCCGACAGGTAATCCACCAGATGTCCCGTTGTCATATCCAGACAATAGAATGTCTCAGAGGCAGTATAAATCCACATATACTTAAAGTCCTTATCTTCCGTGATGCGCTTCACACGGCGGTCGGAGTTCGAAGCATACGCACTATCCTGCAGATACACCTTCATCTGGTTGCCGTCATATCTTGCCAATCCATTGTTGGTAGAAAACCACATGAATCCTTTTTGATCCTGATAAATATCAGACACAGCATTAGAAGGCAACCCGTCTTGAAGGGTCACCAATTTGGCTCTCACATCAATGGGAAGTGAGAGCGTATCGATAGAAGTCTCCTGACTTACCTTTTCTTTGCAATCATCGTCCTCATGAGCTTGCTTTCCATGCCCAAGGCATGCTTGGAGAGTCAATATTACAAAGATTATGATGATAAATCTTATATATTTCATTTTGTTTCAGCCGCTTTAATTGAGGGCAAAGATACAACTTTTATCTGAAACAAAAGCAAAATTGGGAAATAAGTATCATTTTTTAGTGTATTATTATCAAAAATCCTCTTCCAGAGTGCAAGAACATATCTTTTAGAGAACAAGAACATATGTTTCAGAGTGCGTGAACATACCTTCAGAGAGATTCCCACTAGGCTCGGCAGACCTGCTGACTAGGCTCAGCAGGTCTGCTCACTGCAGTCAGCTGTTCTGCCGAGCCTAGTGACACTTCAATCAGGAGTAATCATATTTTTATAGATGATATAGGTAGGTCTGGCTAGTTTACTGTTGACGTAGAACAGTTCACTGTCTTACCTAGAACAGTCAACTGTCTTACCTAGAACAGCCAACTGTCTCCATATCTGCCAGTAGGCTGTCCACACGGCATAGCAAAACCTGCCATAAGAGATAAGAATACAAGACCATCCCCTGGGATTCTTGATTCCGAAAATAGAATAAACAATGGATTCATGAAATACTCTTCACTCTTCACCCAGCCCTCGTAAACCCCGATAAACAGGGCGTTTCCCAGGGTGAAGAGTAGGCTCAACTCTTCACCACTCTTCACCACTCTTCACCCAAGCCTCGTAAGCGGCTCCGCGTTTATACCATTGTAGACTTCTCATTTATTCGTACCTTTG
>ERZ1034913.251-NODE-251-length-50308-cov-6.186198_pt1 | contig 50308 bp, 77 predicted proteins | sample MGYA00520697_ERZ1034913 | MGnify/ENA primary metagenome ERZ1034913 (study PRJEB33766, sample SAMN09781786) | gut metagenome | biome: gut microbiome | host: Homo sapiens | place: Madagascar | study: EMG produced TPA metagenomics assembly of the PRJNA485056 data set...
GACGGGGCGAGAGCCGCCGAAGAAGAAAGGGGACATGGGGGAGTAGGCGGCGAGGAGTTTGGCGAGAGGGGTGCAGATGGGGGACTTGTAGACTTTCTCGGCTTTGGTGGAGTTGATGGTGTAGAGGGAGCCGTCAACGGTGTAGCGGTTAAAGGACTTGGAGAAGTTGATTTCGGTGGGGGACACGTCCTCGGGAGTAAGGGCGAGGACTTCGCCACGGCGGCGACCGGTGAAGAAGAGGGTTGCGAAGAGGGCGGCGTACATGGGGGAATCGACGGCGGCGAGGAAAGTGTCGAATTGGGCACGTGTCCAAAATTTCATTTGAGTTTTGGGAGCACGGCGTTTGGGAGTGGGGACTTCGGTGAGATGGTTCGTGAAACTGTAGCGAGTTTCGAGCCATGAGAGGAATGCGGCGAAATAGGACTTGACTTTGACGAGGTACTTGTGGGAGAGGGGTTCGCCGTTCTTGGAGGTTGAGTTCCAAAGGTTGTCCTGCCATTTGAAGAGGGTTTCTTTGGTGAGGGCGTCGGCAGGGAGGTCGCCAAGGGTGGGGAGTATGTAGGTGTTGTAGATACGGGTTTTATCGTAGAGGGTGGCTTGTTTGTTTTGGTTGCTGATGGCGGTAATGTAGGTGGCGAGGAAGTCCTTGACGGGGGCGGTGGCAGCGGCGTTGTTTTCGGCTCTACGCTGTTGCATGGCTTCGCGCGAAATTACTTGGCAGTGTTTGGTGATAAAATCAGTAACGGCGGTTTTGAGGAGCGATTTTGTTTCGTAGCCACTAAAACGTTTCTGCACGGTATCGCCGTTTGGGCGTACTACACGGAGTGTTGTGCCGTAGACTTTGCCTTTGGTTTTGTAGGTGGTTTCATTAACAGTGTAGTTGGTTGAGGTAATATAGAAGTCCATTGTTGATGCCCTCCATTGTAAAGCGGAAAAATCCGATGTGTGGGTTGCAGACGTCCCAAATAAGGATAAAAATAAAAATCGAGACAAGGAAAAGACAAATGATTAGCAAACGGCGAAGCCACTTGTTCTTGGTATCGATTAAGCGTTCATATAGGTCGATAAGGCGAGCGTCGGCATTGTCCACTGGGGCGATGGTAGCAATTGCTTCGTAAAGTCCGACGGTTTCTTCGGGCGGTATCTCCATTGCTTTGATTAGCAAGCAAACAGTCGTGTAGCTTGGATCGGGAGTTTGTCCCGAAAATATGCGTTTCACCGTTGGTAGCGGCACTCCGCTCTTGTCGGCTATCACTTGATACGATTGCTGACTTTTTTGCTTCATTTCTTGCAATTTTTCGCATAGGCTCATTTTTGATACCCCTTTTGTATTATATTTGACACGTTAAAGTATTAGATTTGAGTCTTTACTTTGGCGTTATCAGTGTGATAAAATTCCCCTTAGAAAAACTTTCCAAGGGGAGGCGCGAGCGTGAATAACACAACTACTATTGAAATCTTGAAAGAGTTGGCTAGTTTGTCGGACGAGCAGTTACAGGTGGTGCTTCAAAAGGCACGGGAGATTGTCGGCGATTAAAACTTGTGTCCGCAATCTTTGCATCGATGGTGGTTGATTACGGTGTTTGCCGCAAATACACCGACTAATACAGTTGAGACAGCTTTGTCTGTATTGGTGATAGTTTCAATATTGCTACTTCCACAGTTTGGACATTTCCCCGAAGCTATGGGGTGTCCACAATGTGGGCAATTGGGTGCTTGATTAGAAACGGGTTTTCCGCAAGTAGGGCAATCGATGATGGCTGGGACTTGGACTTCTATGCTGTCATCCTTGTCCGGATTAAACTTATGCTTTGCCAATCGACGACGAGTGTATTCTTCAAGCGACATTACTGCTTTTTGTTCGGGGGATAGGTTTTGGTAGTCCTTGGCATATTTTGCATTGCGTTTATCTTCGCTTTTTGAATATTCTGCAAAACCAAGTACAATTAAAAGTGGAATACCAATGGCAAATATCAATATAAAAATTTGATACGTTTCCATATTAGCTTTTCATCCCCCTAATAATTTTTAGCAACATTTGCTTTTCGTCCTCGGACATTGATTGCACGAGGGTAACGATTTCGTTTTCGGTCGATTGACGTTGAGAAACGGGTGTAGGGTCGTCGGTAAAACACATCAAATATGATGGTGACACACCAAAGTAAGTTGCGAGTTTTTGAATTGAGGTTCTTTTCATGTTTTCAACAAGCCCGCTTTCGTATTTATTTATAGCGGCTTTTTGAACTCCAATGATTTTACCTAATTCTTCTTGCGAAACACCTTTCGCAGTTCTTAATTCGTAAATTCTTTGTCCCATATTCATAATATTTAACTAACCTACCTTTCGCAAACATATTAGCACAGTTGTTCAAAAAAAACAAGCATTTTGACAAAAAAAGTAAAAAAAACGGAAACTTTTTTTGAAAAATATCTTGACAAGACACCTGTGGCGTGCTAAAATTGTAGTATCTTAAAACGATACCAAGGAGGTGAAAAAAATTGAACAAGCGACTTTTAGAAAGCAAAATGAAATTGTTTGGCGATACGAATGAGGCATTAGCTAAAGCCTTGAATCTTTCCAGACAATCGATTTCTGCTAAGAAAAACGGTAAAAATGGCAAGGAATTTACGCAGGGTGAAATAAAAACCATTAAAGAACGTTACAACCTAACACCCGAAGAAGTGGTGTCTATTTTTTTTGCCGTTTAGGTATCTTAAAAAGATACTTTTAATAGCAAACACGGACAGGGGGTGCGTTTATGTCAAAAACAGAAATCGAGATTCTTCAACTGTTAAAAACATTGAGCGAAGAAGAATTGACCTTTGTGCTGTCAAAAGCACGTGAAATTCAACAACAAAAAGAAGCAGAGTAATCGAAGAAAAGAATGTTAGGAAATGAGATTAAAAAAGCGAGAACCGCTAAGGGGTTGTCGCAAAGAAAAGTAGCCACAATGGTAGGTGTAACTCAACAGTCGTTTCAACAAATCGAAAAGGGGAAAACAATGCCGATGATTGAAACGCTATGCAAAATAGCCACAGTCTTGGAAAAGACGGTTGACGAACTAATGTGGGAGGAAATAGAAAAATGGCGGAAATGAATTTTGCGGTACGGGAACGTATCTTTTCAAAAGAGGCAATCACGATACAAGACTTGCAAGACTTGATGTCGCTAAGCTACCCTGCGGCGACGAGGTTGATGCTTGACATCAAAAATCGGCTCAAACTTCAAGGCAAACCTACTCTCAATATTCAAGGCAAGTTGCTTTTGCGAGATTACTTTGAATATTTCGGGATAGATCCTAACCAATTAAGGTATTTTCCCGACAGAGAGAAAGCGAAAGACTACGACGGCTACGTTGAACATATGGAGGCTTTGCACGGACATGCGGAATAATAATCAAACGGACAAGGTGCTGAACAAGATTGACGCGTTCGGAGAGCTTGCTCGCAAGTACGAGTGGTCGCTTAGAGGACTGGCGTTTCGGTCGATTGGTGGCAATGCAAGAGCAACAATACTTTTTGTCGACAAGTTCGGCAGAGAATTGAAATTTGAAGTTTAGGAGATGTGACAAAATGAACAGATGTTTTTTTACAGGCAACCTCGTAAGCGACCCGACAACAGGATCTACTGACAAAACGGGACAAGCTTACACGAAGTTCACAATAGCTGTGGACAGAGGCGGTTCAGGAGCAACAAAGTCGTGCGACTTCATCCCTGTGGAAGCTTGGGCAAAGCTCGCCGCACCGTGTTTCAAGCACTTGAAGAAAGGTAGCAAGGTGTCGATATGCGGCTCACTGCGTATCAACACACGCAAGAACGACAACGGAGCTTACTCAACGTTCATTGCCATCCGCGCCGACGAAGTGGACTTTTGCTCGCCGAGTGCAAACAATGCAATGCCGGGCGAGGGTGACAACAATACGCCTTATGAAAATCTAAAGGCAGAAGAAATGGTCGACCCCGACAACATACCATTTTAGGAGAGGTGACGAGCTATGCCATACCCCGAATGGATGAGAAAGGAGCAGATAGCAAGCAAAGCACTCGAACCCGTCATGCGCCTAACGCCCGAGACAAACACAAGCGGTATCTACCTATGGTTGCGGACGGACGAACATGGCATTACGTGGTTTTACGTTGGGCAAGCAAAGAATATTTACAAAAGGCAAATCAGTCACTACAACGGCTACGAACGCTTGGACTTGTCGCTACGCAAGCGTGGGTTCAAGAGCGAAACAAACCCTAACGGGTGGACGTTCGAGGTCTTGTGCAATTGTGACGAGTACTTACTCGATGTAACCGAAACACAGTACATAACCGAGTACATGCTCAAGGGTTATCAAAGCTACAACAAGACATACGGCAGTCAAGGCGAGGGCAAGGAAGTTATTACCCACAAGCCAGCCAAAGGCTACAAGGACGGACTGCGCCAAGGCTACGCAAACGCACGTAGAGACGTTCGCAAATTGTTTGCAAGCAACCTGACGTTCGCAATCAACGGCGCGCCGAACAAGCTCAAGGAACGAGCCTACGAAAAGTTCCAAAAATTCTTGGAGGAAGAAGTGAATGAAGAAAACGAAAATAACGTTACTACTTGACATCGTGACAAGCGAAACGTTCATGCTAATGAGCCGTGAAGCTCAAGCCACGTACCTGCAAATCAACGCTCGGGCAGACAGCAAAGGACGTACTAACCGTCCGAGGGCAATCGCGAGAGCTATTTGCGCCGATACATCCGCAGTTGACGAGCTACTTGCCAATAGATTTTTAGTGGTGGTCGACGAGGAAATGGGCGTTGTGGAGGTAAACAAGGAATGGGAAGAAGATTACTCACAGATGCGATTGTAAACGCAGACGAGTTCATCACAATGCCTGCTTCGGCACAAGGCTTGTACTTGCAACTGATGTTTGCAGCCGACGATGACGGCTTTGTTAAAAACCCTCGTACAATTGCCCGAATGAGTAATGCTTCCGATGACGATTTGCAAGTGCTACTGTCGCGCCGATACTTGTTGGAGTTCGACCACGGTGTGGTGCTTATCAAACACTGGCGAATGCACAATATCCGAAAGTTAGATAGATACATACCGACAGTTTACGTGGACGAATACAACGGTTTGTACATAAAAACCAACGGAGCATACACGCAAAACCCACAGGAGGGTATAAGTTGCCGAGGTTTGAAGTGGTGGGTACCAACATTAATCGATAATGGCAACCGCATTGAACAATCACGGAACCAACATCAATCGATAATGGAACCAACATCGGTGAATGGTGGAACCAACATTGAACAATGTCGGAACCACAATCAGTCAATGGTGGAACCACAATCAAACAATGTGGGTGCCAACATTAACGATAGTGGAACCAACATCGACGCTAAGATGTTGATAGAGAATAATGTTGGTTTATTGGTTGTAGAAAATAACCCAATAGTAACTTGTAAGAGAAATGCGGGCGCGCGTACGCGTGAAGAGATACTCAAATTTTTGCAAGAGAAGTGCAACTTGGATAGGTATCAACAGCATATCCAACAGTGCCTACCCGAAAGAGAGGGGTTATTCAACGAATATGTCGAGGTATTGCTTTCACCACCTACTAAGAGAAACGAAAACGAGTTGCAAACTTTAACTGAAGATAAATTCGTTCGTATTTTTAACAATCTATGGAACTTGGACGAAGTAGAGAATATGAAAAACTACATTTGGAGTGCAGTGAGAATATCAGCAAAGGAGGCTAACAACGGTGGGTAAAAGAGACGAAACAGTGTACCTAATCGTCACAGCCGACATAACGGAGTTGACGGTAGCAGTACTCGACACTATTAGGGAGGTTGTACGGTGGACGGGCTTTTCGAGAAGCAACATATATCGGCTGATTAGCAAGGGGTGCGAGTTCAGTTTGAGAGGGCGGCAGTACAAGATACGTGAAGTTAGCATAGGCGAGGAGTGAGCGTGTATGTTTGACGGTAGAATGGACGCACCTTGTAAGGGGTGCACAGAGAGATTTGTCGGATGTCACGATGTATGCCCGAAAAGCGCAAGGGGCGAGTTTGGTTACAAAGAGTGGAAGTCCGACGGCGTTGCAAAGAAAGAGAAAGAAGAAAAGAAACCGGTATTTACGCCTGCGTACCAACGTTACATAAAGGCGAAGAGAAGAAGAAAAGGGAGGTAGAGTGAAGTGGCAGAAGAGAGGAAAGCGTCGCAACAACAAAAAGTGTTGAAGTACATGCAAACGTATGGCAGTATAACGGCGAGAGAGGCATTGAGCTTCGGTTGCATGCGGTTGGCGAGCCGCATAACGGACTTGAAGAAGCGAGGGTACATAATCGACCGAGAGATGATTGAGGTCACGACCGCCGACGGAGGCAAGGCGAGAGTTGCAAGATACAAGCTTTGGACGCCGGAGGAATAATGGGAGTTACGTTTGTAGAGTACCCCAACCGCGAAGAGTGGCTCAAGGGACGTAGCAACAGTATCGGGGCGAGTGAGATTGCAAGCGTGCTAGGCTGTGGGTTTTGCACGGCGCAGGAGTTGTGGGCGATCAAGGTTGGCGAAAAGCAACCGAGCGATTTGTCCGACAACGAGCGAGTGAAGTACGGAAACGCCGCCGAAGAGCATTTGCGAGCATTGTTTGCATTGCAGTATGCAGACGTGTACGAAGTGGAGTATCACCCGTACCGAGTGTACACCAACGAAGAAGCCCCGTTTTTGACGGCGACATTGGACGGCGAGCTAATAAGGCGGTCGGACGGTGAGCGTGGTGTGTGGGAGTGCAAGACTGCGTGGATAATGGGAAACCGAGATTTAGCCAAGTGGGCAAACCGATTGCCGGACAAGTACTTTTGCCAAGTCACAAGTCAAATGTTTGTGCGAGACTGCAAGTTTGCGGTACTGACTGCGCAACTGATAATGCCCGACGGCACGTCGGAGATACGGCACTACGACATACAGCGTAGCGAGGGCGACATCAAGTATTTGGTGTCGGAAGCAAAGAGATTTTGGAAACAAGTAAAAGAGCGCAAAAAACCTGCGCTTGGACTAACACTTTAGGAGGAAAACAAGAAATGTGTACAACAACTTTTGAGACAGCCATAGCGGAACTTGAAGCGGCTAAAAAGAATGTTCCGCAAAAGATTGAGTTTACCGTGCAAGACTTCGCCGACCAACTGCCGACGATACTCTCAAACGCCGCCGAGCTTGCTCAATGGGCATCAGCTCGTACAGAGCTTGACCGCAACTTGGTACTGCGCACGGACGAGGACTTCGACCAAGCACGCACAAGGTGCGCACAGCTCAACAAAATGATTGAACTTGTGGAGAACAAACGCAAGGAAGTCAAGCGAGTTTACATACAACCGTATGAAACGTTCGAGCGCGAAATCAAGAAAACGACCGACATACTGACAACTGCGAAAAACGCGCTGTGGTCGCAAATCAAAAAAGCGGAAGAGGAAGTCAAGGCGGCGAAAGAGGAAGCCTACCGCGAATATTGGAACACGCTTGCATGCACGTGGAGAACGTGGGAGCAAATCTTTGACAAGTCGTGGCTGAACAAAACGGCAAGCTACGAGCAAGTGAAGAAGAAAATCGACAAGATTGTGCAAGACATCAACGCCGACGTAGACGTAATCAGGGCGTTGAACAGCGAGTTTGTGGTGGAATTGTTGGACTACTACTCGTCGGGGCACTCGCTTTCGGAGGTGGTTGCGAAAAACAATGCGCTTGTGAGCCGTAAAATTGAGCTACAAGACACGAAAGTTGCGACCGCTCCGACTAACCGAACCGCTCCCGAGCGTGACACTGCACCCACAAAGACCGTGCCGAGCGAGCAATTTGAAGAGAAATTGCAGATTGATTTCCGCATTTGGGCGACGGAAAACCAATTGAAAGGCTTGAAACAGTATCTTTTGGACAATCAAATCAAGTACGGCAGAGTGCCGACTAACGAATAAAGGAGAAAATCACAATGGAAGTAAAAAACAGTTTGCAACCCGAAACAAAAGACGTTGCGCTTGGCGATACGTCAAAGGTAAAAGTAAGTGCTTACTTGGCAAGTCCGACCGTGCGTAAGATGTTGGAACGCACTTTGAACGATCCGAAACTATGTAAGCGTTTCATTGCCGACTTGACATCGGCTGCGAGTGCAAACCCCGAATTGCAAGAGTGCGAGAAAGGTTCGGTGGTCAGCTCCGCATTGATGGCAATCTCGCTCAACTTGAGCATTTCGCCGTCTCTTGGACTTGCGTACATCGTTCCTTTCAACGACAAAAAGCTTGGACAAAAGCGCGCGACGTTCATTCCGAGCTACCGTGCCTACTTGCAGTTGGCAATGCGTAGTGGTTGCTACAAGGCAATCAATGCAATCGAAGTGCGTGAGGGCGAATACCTCGGACTTGACCCACAAACAGCAGAACCCCGATTTGAGTTCATCTCCGACGATACGGTAAGATTGAGCAAACCGGTAATTGGCTACATGTCATATTTTGAATATGTGACAGGTTTCCGCAAGGTTATCTATTGGTCGAAAGAACGCATGATTGAGCATGCAGACACATATTCGGCAGCTTTCTCGAAAAATGCAACGACAGGCAAATATCCTAAGGTTTCGTTTGCAGACTACGAGGCAGGCAAGGTCGCCGAAAAAGACAAATGGCTTTACAGCTCGTTTTGGTACAAGAACTTCGACCAAATGGCGATCAAGACAATGATTCGTCAGCTGATTTCCAAAAACGGCATGATGAGTGTCGACATGGAAATTGCTTATGCCGCCGACAACGAGTACAAAGAGGAAACTCCGAAAATGGATGGGGCGACCGCTGCTGAAGATTTCTTTGAGAAATCAACGACGACAGCAGTGCCGCCTGAAGATTACGACGTTAAGGAAGAGCAATGATTGCGAAACATTGCCAAGAGGACGGGCGCATATGCGTTATCGGGTGCGGCTTAGTCTTGGGCAGACCTCAAACAATAGTTTTTCCGAGGATGAAGAAATGCAGTTTTGCCGTGATTGTTTCGGCAAAACGCATTTCCAAGACGGAAGATTACTTGCGGACGATAGTGCGACTGACGGTGTATTTCAACAAGACGTTGGAAAACGCATTTAGACTTGCAGAAACACTGCGGTACAACGAGCGAGTGAGCTTCAAAGGTATCGAAGTCACGCAGATGTACAAAGACCCGGTTACAAAGGAAGAAAAAACAACGGTTGAAATTCGCGTGGAAGAGTTGGTTGCCATAGAGCGTTTGGCAGGGTTGATGTGCGCTAACTACGACATGACAACGGAAACGCGGACGATTGACCCATCCAAAAACCCGATAGCCGAAAGCGGCGAGGAGGACTACCTATTTTGAGCGGAAATTGTGCAAATTGCGGCTTGCTTGATAGGAGCAAAATCGAGCGAGCAATGGACTTCCCGAAACTTTATCACTATGGTTGCAAACGCAACGACAAGTTTTGTTGCGGTTGGATAGTGAGCGACAGCGAATTGCGGTACATGGGTTGCAGTTTTTGGCAACCCGAGCCGCAGTACGAAAACGTGTCGATATTCGACAACGAGGAGAACAGCAAAAAATGAGAGTGATATTTCTTGACGTGGACGGCGTGCTAAATTCGTCGGAAACCCGTGCCAAGATTGACGGACTGAAAGGCGTGAGCAAAAAGAACCTGCGTATCTTGCGACATATCGTTGCAAGAACGCAAGCGAAAATCGTCCTAACGTCGGCGTGGAACATCAATTTTGACGAAAAACTCGTGCCGACAACCAAGGCAGGCATGTATCTTTACCACCGACTGTGGGAGAACAACTTGTGGATATACGACAAAGTGAACGATTACGGCGGTAATCGGGAGCAAGCGGTAGCCGAATACGTCAAGAAACACAATAACTTGACAGATTGGGTGATTATCGACGATACGCACTACGGTGACTACGAGAAGCTCAACCCGAAACACATCGTTTATACATCGCCTGCGTTGGGACTGACGAAAGCTTCGGCGACCGAGGCGATTGTCAAGCTTGGGTGTACAGTGGGGACGTGGTGATTATGGCAAAAGATTGGACAGGAAACGGAAAAAGCATTTTCGTTTGCAATGGCGCGAGCAATCACTCCGACGGAGTACGTGCCGAGGACGATTTTTACGCAAGTGAGCCAAAGACTGTGGACATGCTATGCGCGGTCGAAACGTTTTTTCCTGTCGTATGGGAGTGTGCTTGCGGCGCAGGACATATGAGCGAAGCACTTAAACGCAACGGATATGGTGTGATTTCATCGGACATTGTTGACCGAGGTTGCCCCGATACAAGAATAATCGACTTTTTACAGTATGGCAATTTAGCCTTTCGAGACCAAACGCACGTAGATATAATCACAAACCCTCCTTACAAGTACGCAAAAGAGTTCGTCGAAACGGCACTACACACCGTAGCAGTAGGGCATAAGGTGGCAATGCTACTGAAACTGACGTTTTTAGAGAGCAAATCACGGCGTGAACTTTTCTCAAAGTTTCCTCCCAAGTGCGTTTGGGTATTTTCGGAGCGAGTGCAGTGCGCCAAGAACGGCGATTTTGAAAAATACAAGAAAGCAGGTGTTGGAACAGCCGTTGCCTATGCGTGGTTCGTGTGGGTAAAGGGGTTTCAAGGCGATACGGTTGTCAAGTGGCTTTAAGGAGAAAGCAAAAATGAAGATAGACAAGAAAACAATCAAGATACGTCGCAAGAACGGCGAGTGGACAGTGACGTACAATTTCCTAACGGCATACGGACAACACACTCACGAGGTTGAGTTTGGGTGCGCAACGCTGTGGTCGGCACTAAAATTCGCTCGAGAGATACGGAAGTTGGCAAAGGAGCAAAACAAAAAATGAAAGTGCTAAGCCTATTCGACGGCATGGCGTGTGGAATGATTGCTATGTTGGGCGCAGGCGTAGAAGTAGAGAGTTACGACGCATACGAAATCGACAAGTTCGCTAAGGCGGTCGCAAGTCACAACTTCCCTAACATACAACAACACGGCGATGTTTTTCAGGGCGATTTTACGAAATACGATGGAGTCGACTTCCTAATCGGCGGTTCTCCTTGTACGTATTGGAGCATTGCCCAAAAGAACAATCGCGAAACAACGGCAAGTGGTGTTGGTTGGGAATTGTTTTCGCAGTACATAAGAGCATTGCACGAGGCAAAGCCAAAGTATTTCATTTACGAGAACAATTACTCGATGTCGAAAGAAATACGTGCAAGCATAGACGAAGCTTTCGGTTTTGAAGCTGTGCATATTAACAGTGCATTGGTATCGGCACAACATCGCCAAAGGTTGTACTGGGTAGGTAAACGTAATGCGCAAGGCAAATATGAAAAAGTAAGTATTGCCCCTCCTCAAGACCGAGGGCAGATCGTGCAAGACATCTTGGACTACGGAACATACGAGAAACCGAAAGCTTATTGTTTGAAACACCAAGCAGGCAACGCACGTGACTATTTCAAAAAGCACCATACGAACATTGCGTTAGTTCCCGTATGCGTGCAAGAACAAGTTGCAGGGCGTAAAGCTAACGCCGACGGCTCGTATACGAGGCAATACGAGGCGCGCGGAGATAGTAAAAGCGGAACGCTTACCGGAACAATGCGACAAAATTCATTGGCAGAGCCTGTGCGCATTCCAAGTTTTACGTATCGAGGTAAGGCACGAGCAATAAGTGCAAGCTATGCAAACAAAGGGACGGGAGAAAGTAGCCTTGCAGGTAAGGCTTTTAACGACAACCCGAATAAGCAAAGATGTGCTTTTGTTGCAGAGGCTGTAAATCAACGGCGAAACAATAAAACTCGAACAATCAAAGCGCAGTATAGAAAAAACGGCTTTCAAAACTTTTTCCGTCAAAACGGAATGGGGGCAACGGGAGTTGCGGAAAGTGTAAATACCACGAAGTTTGGGAAAAGCGGTACTTTGAGGGCGTGTATGTACAAAGATACTCTGCGCAACCTTGTAGGCAATGACGTGGAACAACGTAGTTGTGTCGCCGAGCCTTGCCAAGCCGTAGCATTACCGAGACCAAACGGTGAAGTTTCGCAAAGTCAAGCATTTCGAGTCATATCGGCTAAATCTGTCGTGCAAAACAGTGGCGGTGGCGGTGGCAAAACAGGGCTATACGCAATACCGACAAAATCGCCGTGGGCAATTGCTACCGAATACAACGAAAGCGGAGAACCGACGAGAGCGCAAAGCGGAGCTGACGGAAAGATTTACGACGTTTACAAAATTTCCGACGGCAAAATCACAATTAAGAGCAAGCAATATCCGATAAAGCTTGCAGACGGCTACTACATAATACGGAAATTTACGGTTCGTGAGTGTGCGCGATTGCAAACAGTACCGGAATGGTACGACTTTTCAGTAATAAGCGATACACAGGCATATAAATGCTTAGGCAATGGCTGGACGGTTGAAGTGATAGTGCATTTGATAAAAGCTTGCTTAAATGGAGAAACGGCTGTGAGCTATCGCCAAGTGAGCATATTTGATTAACAAACGAGGTCACTCAATGAGCAACGATAACTTAGAACTAAAAATTGCCGAAAGGCTAAGTGCAGTTGGCGCACCGTGTCAGTTTTACGAATACGTGGACGAAGTAGCGGAGTTTTGCGACAAAGACCACAAGGACAGGACGTGTAACCCCGACGAGTGTTGGACGACGGTGCTAAAAAATATTGCCGAAAAAGGCAACTCAAACCGCTAATTTTGCAGAAAAAATGCAAAAACAGCAAAAATAATTGCGAAACAGAGGATATTACAATGAAAGTAAGTTACGAATTAAGCCAAGGCACGGTAGAGTTTGAACTAACCGAAAGACAGATTTGCGAATTTATCGCCGACGACCTTTTCGATATGTCGGAAGCTTATAAGTTTACTTCGAGAAAGGAATTTGTGGCAAAAATGACCGAAACCTTGTATCGCAACGCCGACGGTGAGATTTTGGCAAAAGCTTTTGATTTAGAAAATCTCAACGATGCGATTGCTGAATACTTTGCGGACGAGTTTTTGGACAAAGACGAGTTGCGTGAGTGGAATGCAAAGCTCGGCTACGATAGCGACGACAAAGGAGACTGACCGTGGCGAACAATTTACATAAAAAACAGACCTACATCGACCGATTTGCACGGCGGTGGTATTGTAACGGCGCAAGGCTACGGCAGTTGAGGTTTGAAAAACGACAAGCAAAAAGACTTTTGAGGAGAATTGGTAAAAAGGAGTGCGAGAAATGAAGAAAACTGATAGCGATTGGAAATTTGCCATTAGCCTTATGGTTATGGTCGTAGTAGTCGGACTTTGTTTTATGGTGCTAACAGCATGTAACAAACAAGTCTTTGATTTCAACCTAAAATTCGACCGAGCCTACGTCAAAATAGGCGACGAGTGGAAAGACGTGGCAATCAAGTCGTGGAACGACTACGACGGAGAACAAATACAAATCACGTTGCAAGACGACACGGTGATTTTGACAAGCTCGATGAACTGTATTCTTTACAAGGGAGAATTGCCGAAATGATAAATAAAGACTACAAGCGGTTGACAACAGGCGGATATACAAACCCTAAAATGTTGCCACAATACCGTGACCGGCTGTGTTATCTCGAAGATTGCATTGAGAATGACAAATTGGTTTTTCTACCCAAAATCGGACAAACCATATGGGTGGTAGAATCATTTGAATATGACGGAAAATTTTGCGTAGAGGTTACGAAAGAAGTCATTAACGAAATTCATATCAATGACGAATACGAGGTATCGGTATCAGTGGTTGACGGACATGGTGATATTTGGCATAGCGGATGGTTCGCCACCAAAGAAGAAGCCGAAAACTATGCGGAAAAATTAAGAAAATTTAAGGAGAGACAACAATGGAAAAATTCGTAGTTGTAGAAAAACATTTTTCGTACAAAGGACATGATTGTATTTGTGTTTTCAATTGCATGGGGTTTCGTTGTGGTTATGTATCTACAAAGCATGTGGTTTCTTACAGCGAAGTGGATATTAATTGCCACTGTGGACTAACTTTCGGTGATGTGTTGTTCAAAGAGTATGAGCCTAAAGAGTTTTTTTACCTCGGTTTTGATTGTGGACACTTTTGCGATGGCGTAGACCCGGAATTAGCCTACAAATATGGCTTAATAAATGAACAAGAACGTGACAGTGCAATGGAAGCATTCCATTATTTGAAAGGACTTCCTGTTCGTAGCCTTGAGTATGTCGAAAACGAGTGTAAAAAAATAGTAGACCAGTTAGAGGAAAAGTCAAATGAAAAGAAAAATCATTTTTAGAGGCAAAACCAAACGTCGCCATCGTTGGGTGTACGGAGCATTAGTGCAAAACGGTAAGGAATTTGGACTGATAAGTCAAGACGAGGATGACGCTAATTACGGGATAGCGTATTACGTCGACGAAGATACAATCGGACAATTTACAGAGTTGCACGATTCAACCGGAATTCCTATTTACGAGGGCGACATTGTGGAACGTTTTAACGAGTACTACGTCGTCAAATTCAGCATTAAAAGGCGAGGCTATTACCCATTTGCGTGCGGTGACGGTTGCGGCTGTTGTGAGTACGAAACTATGTCCCCCGAAGATGTAGAAGTAGTAGGCAACATTTACGACGATGAAGAATTAGTAAAGGAGCATAACCTATGAAAGCATTTGCGATAGTGTCAATCGTCGTATCGGCAATTTCAATTCTTTGCGACGTTTACACTTTGGTAAGAGAAGATAGAAGCGACTTGTTTTTCTCGCTATTTTCTTTGGCGACGGCAATTTGCTTTTTAATTACGGCGGTGAGGTAAAAAATGAAGTCAGTGCTAATATCAACACAACCTAAATGGTGCGACAAAATCGGTCACGAAATCGGCACGGATAAAAACGGAAAAACAATATACGAAAAAACAATCGAGGTTCGGAAAACAAAGCCGTCGATACCTACGCCGTTTAAGTGCTATATCTATTGCACAAAAGCAAAAAGTCAAGGGCGATATAGCGATTATGAAGGGGCATACGAGAACAGTGAGGGCAAGATTGTTTACGCTCAACGGCACGTAATCGGCGAGTTTATTTGCGATAAGGTTGACGAATATAAATTCCATAACGGGCTGATTAACTTTAATTCAATGGGTTTGCCGTCGGGAGTTTACGGCTCTTACTTGATATTTGAAGATGATTATAAGTCAATGTGCTTATCGTATGACGAAGTAAAGAACTATGGTAAAGGCAAAACCCTTTACGGCTGGCACATTTCGCAGTTGGAAATCTACGACAAGCCGAAAACACTTGGGCAATTCTACAAATGTGGCGCAAAATCGTTTGAGGAATTATGCGATACGGGAGAAATATGTGAGTATTGCAAATACTCCTCGCACGGCTTATATCTTTGTGAAGGTAAGTTTTGTGACGAGACGTATGAGGTATATTTGGATGACAACTTTACTTTATTCCGTCCGCCCCAAAGTTGGTGTTACGTACAAGAGTTGGAGGAAAGAAAATGAACGGTTTGTTTCCGACTTTCGAGGAAATTGAAAAAGGCTACTGCGTTTTTACGCAGACTCGGTATAACGGAGTAAATGACGATGGCGAAGCTAAATTTGGTGAAAGATTAAACCTCAAAATTGTTATTTCCCACGACGCTTATGCCGAACTTATAAACGGTATATTCATTGTGCGCAATCGGCGACACGAAAGAAAAGGCTTTTGTTTCGAGCTTGCAGGTAATAAATACGCTTACAACTTTGAATATACCGCCGATGGGTGGGAAGCTTGCATAAACAAAATTAAAGCAATTTTAGAGTTTTACAAAAAATCAATTGATAAAATTCTTCAATGAAATGAAACAAGAAGCTTGTAAGCGAGCGAAAAATAGACTTAGCTCCACGGAACAAATCGAGCAAACGATTAACGAATGGTTGACTAAGTCGGGTTACGAGCTTTGCGACTTAAAAGTAAATACAGTAGTGCCACAAAGAGGAGAAATCAATTGGGGCGATACTGTTGAACTTTGGTACACGGTCGTGTATCAGTGCTAACGGAGGAAAAAATGCTAACAGCGAAACAAGCAAGGCAGTTAATGCCGGACAAGGACAAGACAGTACAAGAGAACGTGGAACATCTATGTAACGCAATACAAAACATAGCCAAACGCGGTGGTAGTAGAATTGCATTCGGAAGATACGATCATGTCTATCCAAACGAAACACTGGCAGAAATGCGAAAGCTTGGGTACAAAATTAACCGAAGCCGAGCAGATTATCAAACCATTGAATGGTAGGAGCACAGGCAATGAAAAAATTTACCGTTGAATCGAAAATGAGAATAACGTTTGAACTCTTTAATGACAAACAAATTGAAGAAGTTAAAAAAATCGCCGAAGAAAATAATCGGACGCTATTCTCTGTTATTGCTGAAATTTACGGCGTAGCCAATACTGACCTCATGATGTACCGAGGAAATGATATAAGTAACCCTTGCCGAATGTCCATAGGTGAGGAAGTGGGACAGGATAAAGAACAGCTGTCCCAAACTTTGGAAAAATTCTGTGAGTATTATGATGAACTTGCCCTACGTGACATGAACAATCGATTTTCGATTGAAGCACTGAAAAATCGACATCTGGAACTCTGTCAAACTATAAGCGACCTACAAACGGAAAACGAGTCGTTGAAAGATAAATTGCTGATGGCGAAAATGGATAAAGAAATGAACAATATGCTTGAGGTTTCAAAGGAAACAACGCAAGCTGTCAAGGAATTTGCGGAAGAATTGAAAATGCGATTTGACCGCAAATACAAAGACCGTGGAGCGACGGACGCTCGTGTTTTAATGTCGCAATCAAATTTTCTGACTTGTATCGATGAACTACTAAATGAGTGGGTGGAAAAATGACAAATCGTGAATGGTTGCAAACACTAACGGACGAAGAGTTTGCAAAGTGGAATTTTGACATAAGCTGCGGAATGTGCGCAAACAACCCGGCAACAGGAATATGCAAAAATATTTCATACATGGCTAATTTTGACGAAAATCGTTGTATTGACGGTATTGCAAGATGGCTTAAACAAAAACATAAGGAGAATTAAAGATGAATGGAGAACTTGTCAAATTGCCCGAAATAGGCAAAACATACGCGTTTTTTGACGACGGTAAGAGCGGTTTCAGTAGACGATATAAAGCGAAAGTCGTTGCCATATTCACAACAGAAGAAATCAAGCAAAATGATCCAAAGCTGTATGCGGCGTGGCTTGATGACAAAGGACACTGCGATTGGATATACGCCGACATGACCGATTATTTTATCAAGTGCGACATACCGAGCTACGACAAAAACCCTGTGTGGTTTGTGAGGACGCACGAGGGCGATTGGTTCTCGATCGACTATCCGAATTGGTGGATGGCTGGTCGACTGGATGTCGACGGTAGCAAATGTGAACAAATAGGCTTGCCGCCCGTGGACGAGTGGGAAGCAGGCAAACATTATTGGGGTGATAAATGAGCGACGAAATCATAACAACCCTTTGCCCTCAAATGTGCGAGCGATTGGCGCAAGGAACGGTGAGTGTAATCTTTCAAAAGAGTAAGCCGTATTTCGGTGCGCCGTTCAAATCGTACATATACGAAACCTACGACCGAAACTATGCCGAGCTTGGTTTTTGTTGGAACTGTGGTACGAAAACGTTCGTGCATGCTTGTAAGAAAATCATAGGAGAGTTTACTTGCACTTCGACGGAACTATTTGCAGTGGGTGCATTGCGTAGCGACGACTTGGCTCGTATGGCAGGTTGGACTTGGCGCGATATGTGCAAGTACTACTACAAACCCGAGGAATTGGACGGCAACCACAGTAAGTATGGTTGGGCGTGGCACATCAAAGACGTAAAGATTTACGGCAAGCCGCTTGAACTGACAGAGTTTTGGGGCAGGCGGCTTTGCCGAAACGCAAACACAATCGGATGCCGAAACTGCGCACAAAAATGCGTGCGGATAAACGGCAAACGATACAAAACAATTGAAAAGCCACCGATAACGTGGCGATACGTGATAAGGAGAATAGATAATGCACACTGACAAAAAATGGTTGGACAGCTTGCTGTCTATGCTGAATCAAGCAATCGACAACTGCAAGGCACGTCACGACAAGAGCATGATAAAGCAAATCAAGCAATACGTGGAAGAAAAGAAAGCGGAAGTAGAGGCAGACGAAAATGAACAGCTATGAGCAAATGGGACTTTGGGGCGAAAGCGACCTTGAGTTTGCGGAAAGAACGGCGTTGCAGTTGATAAAGGAATTTGAACCTATCGCTTTGCAACGTTGTCCGGAACACGGCTACATCGTGGGTTACAGCGGTGGGAAAGACAGCGATTGCTTGGTTGACCTATTCATTCGTAGCGGAGTGAAGTTCACTGTAATACATAATCACACAACGCTCGACATTCCCGATACGGTGCGCTACGTCCGCAAACGCTTCGCTGAATGGACAGCGCAAGGTATTCCGTGCGAGATACATAAGCCGAAAGAGAGCTTTTGGCAAATCTGCATACGGAAGAAAATGTTGCCGTTCCGCACTCGTCGGTTTTGTTGCGAGGAACTCAAAGAGTATCAACCTTACCCATTTGCAGTGTATTCGTTTGGCGTAAGACGAGCGGAGAGCAACGGTCGAGCGCAAAGGCGAAACAACATCGAAACACGCAACACGAAGAAGTACAGCGACGTTCAGCTTTTCCACTTTGACAAGTCGGAGGAAGTTCGCAACACGGATATGTGCTACACAAACAAGTACTTTATTGTCAACCCGATGGCGCAGTGGTCTACGGCTGTACGAGATAAGTACATCGCCAAGTATAACCTTGCAATCAACCCGATTTACGAGAAATACGGACTTGACCGTTGCGGATGTATTATGTGTCCTATGGCAAGCGACAAAGAACGGCGCAGAGAAGCAGAGATGTTTCCTAACTACGTCAAAACGTTCAAGTGGTGTTGCGACAAGATAGCGGAACAACGGGGCGATGTGGAAAGCGGTGAACAGCTATTTGACGATTATTTGCATTGGCGGTGAGCAATGAAACTTGGAAATTTTGAAACAAACAACGTTTATTTCGGGTGATAGCTACCAACTAATCAAAGGCTTGCCCGATGATTCTGTAGATTTGGTAGTTTGCGATCCGCCTTACGACATCCCCCACACCCAAGGGGGGGGGGGGATGCTCGTTGAAAAGGGAATGACAGGAATGTTTGAAAATCTTGTCGACGATAAAATTACGGAAGCTTTCGACTTTTCGATTTTGCGTGAGCTTGACCGAGTAATGAAAAAGAGGAACATTTACATTTGGTGCAACAAGTTGCTTTTGCCTAAGCTATTTTCCTACTACGAGGGAAGCTTATTTGACCTTGTAACTTGGCACAAAACCAATGCAATGCCTCTTTGCGGAAGTAAGTACTTGTCCGATACGGAATATTGCTTGTACTTTCACGATCCGCTCAAACTCAACACGACGTATGATACGGCGAAAACGCATTACGAGCTTCCAATCAATCTTGCCGACAAGAAGAAGTTTGAACATCCGACAATTAAGCCTATGACGATAATCGAAAACTTGATTATCAACAGCTCCGACAAGGGAAACGTGGTCTTTGACCCGTTTCTCGGTTCGGGGACTACAGCAGTTGCGGCTAAAAACTTAGGACGGCAGTACATAGGCTTTGAAATCAACCCAAAGTATCATAAAATAGCACAAAATCGACTAAACAACGTGAGTGCGACAGGACAAATGAGTTTTTTAACGCTATAACACAGGAGTAAAAACCAAAATGGACGATAAGAAAACGGTTGCCGCAACATTGAAGTTCGGCAGTAGTAGATTACATGACAAAAAATGTGACCTCACGGATGTGGGGTGGCAAATAGGTGCGCTTTCCTTGGCGGCTTCGTTGGGGTTGGTATCGGAGTTGGACTACAAATATTATAGTCAGCAAGCGAGGGCGTGCTACGAAAAACTAAAAAGGAGTAACTGAACGAATGGAAACAGACAACAAACCCGATTTTGACGGCGACAAGAAGTATGCGATTGCTTCCTTTTGCGCACGTGCAGTGGTGTGTCTCGCAGTAATAGCAATGGCGTTGGTCGTTGCATTTTGCGTAGACGGTATGGAGTGGATGTGTGCGATTGCCATAGTCGTGGCGTTCCTTATGGGTATGATGCTTAACGCAACGCTCCATATGATACGAACAATAAACAAATTTCAAAGGCTATTCGATAAAATCGGAGAGGTGCAGGCTATCTCGACACAAGATTTGATTGAGATAATAGACAGTTTGGAAGAGGACGACGACACGGAGGACGAAAACGATGAAAACGACTGACGACGGCAAAAGAGTGCTGACGAAAGAGGACAAGAAAATGCTCGGCTACGTGCGATGGTACTGCGAGGAGACGTTAAACGTCAACTGCGACGAGTGCGTATTCCGAGATTTTATCGGTTGTCCGAAAGACGCGGCAGATGTGCTTGCACCGAAAAAGACAGAAAGGAGAAAGGCAAAATGAAAAACGTAGACAGACAAAGACAACTCGACAAGGAGAAGTGGGAAAGAAGCGAAGAAGCTTGTGAAGATATGAGCGGACAAATGCCGTATTGTAACTTTTGCGGTGAGCAAAGTTTGTATTGCGGATGTTCAATGCAACCCGACGATAGAGTGCGCACATGTAGATGTGCAAGGGCGTACAACCTTATGGTTTCGGGAGGTAAAAAGCGAAAATGAAGTGTGCGTTAAAAAATTTTTGTGACAAAAAATTTTTGTGTTGTCATTACTGCACAAATAAGCGTTGTTGGCAGAGATGTACCGACAAAAACACCCAATGTGGGCAATATTGTCCCGAAATTGTGCTAATTTCCGACATCGAAGCCGTAAACACACCGCCCAAAGGCTTGATACATACCAAAACTATTAAGGCAAAAAAACGAAGAAAAAATCGAAAAGTGTCCAATATTTGAAAAACCCGTGTTACAATACTGCCGAACTAAAAGTAAGCTATTGTCCACGGCGAGATTTTAAGACCGAACCGTACAATGGCTCGGTCTTTTTTGCACTTGAAAGAGGTAGTCAATGGGAAACACAAATTATACGGAAACCGCCTCTATGACGTGCCGACGTTGCGGAGCACAGCTTGATGAAAACAATGCTTGGGAACGTGTCGACGGCGTGTCTTTATACTGCGCCGACTGCGAGGAGGCAATTTACGAGCAACTTTCGCAAGAGACAGGGTATTCATTAGGACTGTACTATACTTGCATAAAGTTTGACGTTCCGTGCGAGCCGCTGTTGATACCGTCCGATTTTGCCACAGACAGCTTTGAGGGCGCAGGGCGACGTTGGAATTGGTATTTGAACAGGCTCATAGAAGAGGACAAGTACACCAAGAAAGGCGGCGAGATACGAACGTTTGCCGACGGTGTGACGAACATCCTAAAAATCTTCGGCAAGAACTTCACGGAAAAGGACTTCGGCGAGTATGTGCGCCACGAATTGGAACGGCTTTCTAAGTTTCCCGGCACGCCTGCGCAACGTGAGCAGTGGGGAATGGGGTACACTTCGGCAGAGTACGACGAACTCGACCGTCAATACCAAAACAGACTGGCTTCCTACAAAGGTTGGACGATAACACCTCAAATGGAAGATACGCTGATAAAGGTTGTTAAGTGGAATTTGCAAGTTGACAAGTTAATGGCACTTAACAAGTATAAGGAAGCGAGCAGTATTCAATCAATGGTTGAAAAATTACTTGCTTCGGAAAACATGCGCAAGAAAGACGAACGCCCAACCGAGCAAATGCGTATTGACGCATTGGTGGAGTACCTTGAACGAGCAGGTTTAATGAACAACGGCATGTTGCTTTCCTACGACGAAACGGTGAAAGCATTATGGGACGGGTTTATCGGCAAGCGCAAGTACGATTACACGATTGATAGTTGCGACGCAATGATTTTGTCAATTGTCAATGCTGGACGTAAAAATGATGGCTTAGATCCGCTACTCTCATTGCCGAAAGATTTGATGGTTGTCGATGAACGAGGCGAATTTGCTACTGAAGCATCGGCGCAAGAAATCGAAAATATGCGTTATGTGGGTATGATGAAAGAAAGTAACGCCGCGCCGACAAAAAAGAAGAAAACGACCAAAGGCGGTAAAAAGTAATGCCGACAGGATATGCAGCAGAGGGAAAAAAGTTTAATCGCAAGCTTGGACGGTGGGAAAAGAAAGAAACCGAAAAAGCTTTTGACTATTCCACGCTCGACCAACGAACCGCCGCATTACTTGTAAGCTTTTTTCGGTGGTTTCCGGATTACTTCTTTGACTTAGTTCGTTCGGACAACGCTACATACAAGCTCGAACTTCCGCAACGATTGCTAATGCGTGTTTTTGCTCGGTATCGTAGCGTAATGATTACAGGGTGTCGTGGTTTGACCAAAACGTTTGTAGTCGTTGGCTCGAAACTCCACGAGGGTGTATTCTTCCCGGGCGAAAAGATACGTTACTGCGCTCCGTCACAAAAACAGTCTGCGGCACTTGCTTCGCAGGCATTCAAATCGATTGAAAACGATTATCCTTTGCTTGCTTCTTGGTGGGGCAAGAATAATGATCGCCCGGAAATGTTTAAGATAACTACGATATACAACTCCGAATTTACGATGTATGCGCCGCGCGGTGATAATAGCTCGTCGCTCGTCGGGGAAGAGATAGGTCAAGAGGGCGAGGACGGTTTCGACTTTGCTAAATTCGAGCAAGAGATAACTCCTACCAATCGTTTGGTACGTTTAATTCGAGGCGAGAAAGACCGTTTGCACATTAACCTAAAAGAACATTTCATTGGCAACGCTTCGACCAAGCAAAACCGTGCGTACACAAACTACCGTGCAACGGCTCACAAAGCGATGGTTGAGGGAGAGCCATATGATGGGTTTTGTGCCGATATTCCTTGGACGGTGGCATTGCTCGGCAACATCCGTGACATTGCTTACTACAAGAAAGAACGTGCCAAGCTGACAGTTGCTGACTGGAAGCGAGAAATGGACGTAGAGTACACGGGAACAAGCGAAAACCCTGTGCTGTCCGACGAGGTATTGGCACGAATGAAGAAACTAAACGTCGCCGAACTGCAACACTGCGGCGCAGACGAGGTTGTATACATACTTGCACACGACGTTTCCTACGAAACGGGGCAAAACAACGCAAAATGCTCCGACGTAGTACTCAAGTGTCGGCAATTCGAGATACAAACCAAGCGCGATAAGTATCTCAAACAAGCGGTTTATGTGGATAGCTATCCACCGCCTGCAACGGAAGCATTGCAAGCACGCAAAATAAAGGAGTTGTGGCTGAAATTCTGCAAGACTGGCGGTGAAGCGACATACATCGTTATCGACGCTCGCGCCGTTGGCAAAACGGTCGTGCAAGAGCTAATGAAACCGAGCAACGACGGTACACCGTGCTTGTGTTGCATAAACCACGAGTACGCCGACATCGAGCAACCCGATTCGCTTCCCGTCATTTATCCGCTGAAAGCTTCCATAAGCGGTGCAGACAGCGATTACGAAATGATAAAATACGTCCAACGTGAATCCGAGCAAGGCAACGTGGAATTGCTTGTCGGAAACATCGCCGAGGGCGTGGAAGCGTACAAACAGTACCACGGAATTACTGACGATACGGCTGACGGCGTGATCGTACGCCCTTACAAGCAAACCGAGGGCATGTGTGCCGAGATAGACAACCTACAACTCAAGCCGAGCGGTGCAGGTTTCAAGGAAACACGCAAAAGCCTACGCATACAGCGTGACCGTTGGTCGGCACTCAAGTACGGTTGCCACTTCGCAAGTATGCTTGAGGATAAGCTCGTCAAGCTAAATCACCGCCCGAAATCGTCCTATGATACGGCGTTGCAAAGCTTGCGAAACAACGGCGGTGTTTCCAACAGAGGTTACGGAGCAACTGTAAATGATATACGCATGCAGCTCCTGTCCAAGCGACACGGACGATGACTACGAACTTTACATAGGCGTGTATGAGAGCGGCGTTGAGGCGCATTACACGTATTGGTCTTACGAAACGAAGTATTTTCTCGTGTACGACAACAAACCGCCGAGAAACATGTACTTAGTACCGCCCGAAAAGTACGGTCGACTAACGCATAGCGAAAAGGTTTGGTTGACAAATTGCCAACTCGAAATCAACCGCAGTCGTATGGAAGAACACCCTCAAGAGTATTGCTCGATGTTGGAACAATTCATAGCGGTTTTCAGCGAAGAACTGCGCAAGGAGAAAGAAAAGCTCAATGACGAACGAAGAACTGACAGCTAAAAAGGAGCGCGAACGCCAAAAGAACCGTGAAAGAGCGGCTCGGTATCGTGCGAGAAAGAAAGCGGAAGCCAACAATGCGCAGGTTGAGACAACACCGAGCGCAACTTCGTCGTATCATGAGCTTAGCGTAAAACTCAACAAAATGGCAACCGACGCGCTTATGAGCATAGGCGTTGAGGGTGTAATGAGTGCGTGGTCGCGCGCCTTTGGCAGACGTGGCAACAACGAAAGCAACCAACCGCAAATACAAAACGCACGTGTCAAGGCGGTAAACCTACTGCCAATCGGTTACGACAAGAACATACTCGATGAAGCGTTGCGCTCGCCGTATTTCAATGAAACGAAACTCGGCGAAATCAGCCAAGGACTAAAATTCACGTCGTACCCTTACAGCAAGGTTGTCAAGACCTACGCAGACATACTTACGTATAGGCACTATGTCAAACCGACCTACATTAAGGGCGAGGAAACCAAAACGGAAGAGTGGAAGCGTGAAGCTTGGTTGCTTGACAAAATCAGCAAGACAATGCGCCCCGACGTGGAAGCGCACAAAACGGTGGCACTTTGCGGTTTGTTCGGAAAAGTATTCTACGTACTCCGCACCGACATCGACAAGGTTCACAACAAAGTCAACTACGCTTTTTTGCAACAGCTACCGCAACAATGGTGTAAGATAATCGGTTTCAACAATATCAGCGGTTACACGGTGTCGTTCGACATGATGTACTTTATGCAACCCGGCACGGACGTAACGCAGTACGGCGATCTATTCCAACCGTATTTGAACGACTTTGCCGATATGTTTGTTGTCCCCGACGTACCCAAGCCGACGCGCAAGGTTGTTTACCAAGCGGAGTTCCGTCCCGAAAGGCTCAAAGCAAACGCCGCAGGTCGTCCCGAAGTATTCCAACAAAACGGACGTTGGGCATACTACGTCAGTTTGCCTGTGGACAAAGTTTGGACGTTTGAAATTGAGGACAGCACTGCGGCAACGATAACCCCGTTTAGCGGCATGTTGATGACCTACGCGCAACAATCGGACTACGAGGCGGCACAACTAAGTTTGGTGCTAAACCCTCTAATCAAGATATTCACGGGCGAAATTCCGTACTACTCAAGCAATGGTGCGAAAGAGGACGACGGTTTCCGCTTGTCATTGGGACTGCGCACGTTGTTTGAAGCGTACTTCGCCGACCTAATGGCACAAAACAACACGAGCGGAGCGGCGTTCTTCAGTGCGCCCGTGGAAAACATCAAGTCGCACGACTACGCCGAGAGCGCAAACGCAAACGAAGTGTCGAGTAGCTTCAACAAGTATGAGGTGCAAAAAATCGGCTTGTCGGGACTTATTCCGTTGGACGATCCGAAAGCAGGGCAGGCTAATTTGTCAGCATTGCTCGAGGGACGGTTTGCCGACAAGGTTTATCGTGACTACGAGCGGATGATAAACTACTTGTACAGCTCGCTCAACCTCAAATATGGTTGGGAGTTCAAGATGTTTGGCACGATTTACACCGACGAAACCATACGCAAGAACGCACAAACGTCCATTGCCAATGGCGATACGTCGGGTTACTTTACATTGTGTGCGCTCGACGGTCAAAGTTGGGTGGACAAGGTGAGTATGGCAAAAGCAATCAACAACAGCGGTTTGTTGGAGCTTTTGACGCCACCGCCCACAGCATACACTCAATCTTCGGGGCAAAACAGCGGTGGACGACCGCGAAACGAAACGATTACCGAGGGCAACGAGAAGTCGGAGGACAGCGGAGATGGCGCAAACGACTAAGAAAACGCTCGAACAGCTTGCCGAAGAAGCACGACAAAAGGGCAACCGCCTCGAAGTGATGAACGGAAAGGTTTACGAGGTCAGCCGTCGGCTGATTTGCGTTCTTGACGACGACAAGGAGCAAAGCAAAAATGAAACTAAAAGATAAATTCACCTACGACAATGCGACGTTTGCCACTTTGCGTGAAGCGGCGCGCGACGTAAGCCGTGCGTACAGCGACGTAAACAAGTGGCTCGACACGCTGAAAGAATATGTCTACATCGAAAAGGGTATGAGCAACTTGTCCGACTTTATCCACAATTCAGCGCACGTGCAGTTGCAACGCTTGGACGTTTTCGGAGATTTGCTCCACGAACGCCACCTTATGCAAGAGTACCCGACCACAAACGAAGTGGACATCTTTGCGGAAATGGGCGACGGCGACCTTGACCGAGTATTTGAGTTTGTCGTTCGTTGCTACGGGCATATCGACGAAGCGTTGGAAACTTTCCACGCACAAACGGACAACGCCTACTTCCGTGCAATGGCACTCAAAACCGAGGAACTTATGCTTGCCAACAGTCAAGATTACACCAAAGTGCTTGATTTGTGGCAACGTTGGGACAACGACGGCGGTAGCTTGACAACGTTCGACAACTACGTAGGCAACTACATCGTAAAGGAGTAACAGACTATGGAAAGAGATAAATCTAAAATGTTGATTGCCAACGTGTCCGCACCGCAAACTACCGATGTGGAAATCAACCGCCAATCGGATATGCTCGGTATTCAGTTGTCGGGAACGGCGACCACGCTCAACGTACAAGTACTCGGGCAAGCCGATCCTAATGCGCCGTTCGTAGTAATCGGCGGTTTCGACCAAGCTTTCAACGTCAAGCAGTCTATGACGAGCATGGGCGTGTACAACTTCTACATCGGCACGCTTACCAACATTCGTGTCAACGTCGCACAAGTATCGGGCGGTTACGTCAACGTTTTCATTGTCTCCACAAGGGGGTAATAGGCTATGGCAAGTGCATTTTGGCTGTTGCTTGCAGGGGCAGGTATTGCCGACGGTAAGGCAAGCGTGCTTCAAACAAAAAGTTACAGCATAAAACAAAACGGCAACTACGCTTTCACTCCCGACGCAGGTTACGACGGTTTTTCGTCCGTCAACGTATCGGTCAATGTGGAAACTAAGTTGCAAGAAAAGTCCGTCACCCCAACCAAGCAAGAGCAAACAATCGTTCCCGATACAGGCTACGACGGTCTAAGTAAATTGGTGGTGGGCGCAATTCCTGCGTCCTACATCGACACAAGCAGTGCCAATGCGACATCGCCCGACATACTCGCTCCTAAGACGGCTTTCGTTAAGGGCGAGTTGGTAACGGGTACAATGCAAGAGTACAATGGTGAGGTCAGTAGCGGTGGCTACGTGCCGACATTGTATTCTCCTACAATCGCCTTGAGCAAGACGGGTATTTTGACCGTGACCGACAATCAAAACGGTGCATTTGCAAGTAAATATTACCTTATTGTAAACGACGTTCAAACGACGGAAATTAGCAACAAGACAATCGACCTTACGACCGTATTTGCAGACTACGCAGTTGGTACATACAACGTAAAGGTGCGTGTAACATCTCCTAATAACGCAATTCGTGGTGCTGACAGCAATGTTGTTACTTATGGTGTTTATTCAATCGGTTACTCGCTTACGCACGTTACTGCAAGCACAGCTCCGACGAGAATACAACAAGGTATGAACGCAACGATTATGCTCGCCGCCGATGCAGATTGGTTCTTGCCTGCAGACGTGTCGGTTAGCAATGCAAGTATCGTTGAGTACGATGTGACGACTGGGAAGCTGATTATTGGCTCGGCAAAAGGTAATGTTAGTGTTACGGTTGTTGGTTCGGACGTAGAGCCGATTGTCGGTAAAGGTAAGATTATCACAATTGAGGGTAAACAATATCGAGTACTCAAGGTTGTAGGTAACGTTGTTGAAGTTTTGGCAATGTACGACGCAAGCACCTCACAACAATTCAACGCCACAAGCAAAACCGTCGTGTTTACGGGTGGTGCTACGGGACAACAATATCAAGGCAGTGACCTCGATACGTACTTGAACGAAACATTCTTTGCAACGTTGTCGGCGACCATGCAAGCGGCAATTGTACCTAAGGCTATCAACCAAGATATGTGGTACTACAGTAGTAGTGAACCGAGTAGTGGAACATATTATCATCAAACGTATGGTACAAGCAATCGTTACTATTTTGACAATCAAAACGGTACAGCATATGGTACTGCGGAAGTCGGAAGCCGTAACGTATATGCACTAAGCGTGAAAGATGTGATCGACTACTTGGGAGTATCGGCAGGTGGTGATTTTGCCGATACGGATATATGGCAGATGTTTTGGAATGATAACAGCAGTCATAGCGGTCAATATCCTTGGTTACGCTCGGCGTACCGCGATAGCAGCGGTAGCGCGTTCTATGTTAGCGGCTACAATGGCAACTTGAACTACGACAGTTTCAGTAGCAGCGACCGCGCACGCCCCGCTTTTCAAATCGACCTCTCAAAAGTGGAATTTACCTCTTAAAAGTTCATTATTCCGTCGCTCAATCAGCGTTCCTCAAACGCGAGCGACGGAAATGGAGAATAAATGGCAAAGTTTAATATAATCAATAAAGCGGAAAAGGTTGTTGATTATGTGTTAACAATCACGGAGAAATCGCCGAAGAAACTTCGGTGTGACCTTGTTCCCGAGTTGCGAAAACTTGCTTTTCGCATAATGAACGACATTGTGCGAGCAAACTTCATTGTCCTCAACGAAAAGACAAAAGCAACTGATGTGGACAAACGGTTGGAATATCAAACTGATTGTCAAGCCACGATTAGAGTGCTTGAAGCAACGTGCGAAATATGCAATAAGCACTCTTACGTGACAAATCACCAATTGGAAACGCTTTCAAAACAAACACAAGAACTATTCGATATGGTGTCAAAGTGGATAACTTCCGACACGCAAAGGTGTGCAGTTGTAAGGCTCGGCGTACCGCAATAACAGCAATAGCGCGTTCTATGTTAACGGCAACAATGGCAACTTGAACAACAACAATTACAATAACAGAAACCGCGCACGCCCCGATTCGATTTATAGTTAGACTGGAATTTGCAAGGGCAAATGCACAGAACACGAATCAAAGGAACTACATTCCGTCCGAAATTAAAATAAGGAAAAATTAACCGAGTGTAGTCGTGTCGCTCCCAAGATAAGGCTATGCGACTTTCGCAGATAAAATGTGCCACACGGTAACGATGTAGATGTATCAAGAAATACTATGCAATTTTGACAATTTGCGTGAAGCATACAGACTAGCGCACCAAGGGAAAACAAACGCCGCCGACGTAATAGAATTTGACAAAAACAAATTCTACAACCTCAACAAATTGTTGAAAAAACTACAAAACAAAGAGTGGTCGTCAATCTTTCGGTATTATAGGTTTATCATTACCGAGCCGAAAGAACGTGTTGTTGACGCAATGCTTTTCGAGGGACGGATAGTGCAACACGTTTTGTGTGACAAAATTCTGCGACCGTACTTCGAGGCAAGGTTGGTAAAAGAGAACTGTGCTTGTCGACAAAACAAGGGAACTGACTACGCAGTAAACCTTGTAAAGCAGGGAATAGTGAAATATCGCAAAACGCACCCCGATGGTTGGGTGTTGAAAATGGATGTGCGTAAGTACTTTCCGAGCATTGACAGACAAATGCTTAAAAGTATGTTGGCGAAGTTCCCCGACAACGAAATTGTGGAAATGTTGCACTTCATTGTAGACACTGCACCCGACGAAAACGGTATGCCGATAGGCAATCAAACGTCGCAGTGGTTTGCGTTGTACTACCTTGATACAATCGACCGCATTATTAAAGAAAAATACCGAATTAAAGTGTACGCACGGTACATGGACGATTTGGTGATAATAGACGAAAGCAAGGACAAGCTAAAACGGCTTTGGTCGGAGTTGGCAGAAGTTGCGCAGACGAGATTGAAGTTGCAATTCAACTCAAAAACACAACTTTTACCGCTCCACAAAGGAGTAAGCTTCTTGGGTTGGCACATCATCCCAACGGAAAAACACGGCGTTTATATGAAGCTCGAAAACGGAAAACGCAAGATGCGCATTGACAAAATAAACGAGATTTGGTGGAGCGACGATATTGAAAGTCGCGAGGCTCGCCTATGCGCAGTGGCGGCAAACCTAGACAAAGGCAACACTTACCTGTTTCAAAAGAGACATGGTGTAAAATAAATCGGGAGTTATGCACAATGCTTATTAACATAACACAAAAAGACGGAACAACGATTGAAACAAAAGACAAACACGTTTCAGACAATCTCACCGTAGTTCCCGTACTTGACGAAGTGAACGCAACTCCGTCCGAATCAACACAAACTTTCACTCCGGGAACAGGTTTTGCAGGTTTCGACAAGGTTATCGTAGCACCGATTCCTACCGAATACGTCAAACCCGAGGGGACGCTTGAGGTGACCGAGAATGGCACGCAAGATGTGACTAACTACAAGAATGTCAACGTAAATGTTGAGCCGACGTTGGAACAAAAAACCGTTACGATTACAGAGAACGGCACGACCGACGTAACCCCGACGACAGGTAAGGACGGTATGTCTAAGGTCACTGTCATAACAAACGTTCCGACGGCGAGTGCGGTGGAAGAAGTGGCGACGGCAAGTGCTATGAACGCATTGTTGGTTGAGGCGAATGTTGGAAAGTACTACAAGTTCACAGGCACGACGGATAGCAATTACACTAACGGTGACCTTTATTTAGTAGAGGGGGGGGGGCAGTGAGTAGTCATACGCTGACAAATTTTGATAGTAATTTAACTGTTACTGTAAACGGTAATGTTGTTACAAGCCCGTATGCCTTAGTTAATGGAGATGTAATCGAACTAACTCGACCTACTGGATATAAAAGTGTAGCAATCATCACTGATACTGGTTCATATGATACTGATACTACATCATCACCCTTGGCTGTACACAATTCTGACATTAGATTACAGGCAGGAAGTATAGAACGGTCCCCAAGTATTGCGCAAGGGTATACAATCAACTACACAGCATAAACCTTATCGGGTAGGTGGTCAAACCCGTAGGAGAGATTATGTGGAAACATAAAAACTTTATAAATTTGCAGTTGTGTGCTGGACCGATACCTTTTCCTGTAACAGTGAACGGCACTAAGGTTTATATCAAAAGGCTTAGTGATAGCGGGGCAACTGGCGAGGAAACTTGGAGCTATAATGCAAGTATAAACACTGATAAATACACAATTTCAAGCAATACTGTTGTGTGGAACGACGGCACAATTTTGCAATATAACGGTGTAGATGTTTTACCGACAGATACCATTTACGTAGACGTTCAATACACAACTCGTACATCTACACCTCAACCCACTCTCACCTTCAAACACTTCTACGACGCAGGGACAATCGGCACTGGCACATACAAGTTTAGGCATTATTCGCAACAAGAGCCGAGTTCGGGCGAAACGTGGGTATTAAACGATAGCTTGACACTTACGTATAACACATTTAGTGTAGATTTTACAGCTAATAATTCAAGTTATACTGAGATGTGGATGTCAGACCGTGAACTTGCATACGGCGATAGTAGCAATGTTGTATATGCAACAAAGGGTGGTTGGATAGACGAAGCAAATAAAACTCTCGTCTTTGCTACACCACCCACAGGTGACCTACTCACTTGGCTACAAGCAAACGGAACAAAGCAAGGTGGGGGCAGTAACGTAGTAACGTTAAGCAATGCCAACATATTAGCACCGATGACGACGAGTATGTTGTCGGTTACAAGAGGTACATTTAACACAACTGCCGAACCTACATTTTACACCACTAATAATGATGCAGACAAAGTGATTGTTGGAAGTAAAGGTTATCCGTTGATTGAGAAAATTAACGACGCTAATGCTACTGAAATTGTAACTGCAAACCAATTCTTTGAAACGTTTGGAATTACCGAAACAAATAAGGGCACTACAATTACAGGTAATTGGGAATTTGTATGCGGTTTTGGTGGGCGATTAACTACAACACAAGGCACTAATGGTGGCGATTTTGAAGTGTGGGGTACTAATGAAGACGGTTTTGAGAATATCAAAGAGTTAGGAGAAATCGAAGACGTGTTATTTGTAGTTTATGATACTGAAACTGACACTGCGGCGGTATACGAGTTGGATGAATACAACGGTAGGCTTGGAACTTTCAAAGTATCTGCAGAAGTCGGTTATAATAAAATCACGTCATTCGCAACAAGAGTAATTGAATAAAGGAGCAACAATGAAAACCCGACTATAACGGAACAGTGAAAGCAGGTATCTTATGGAAATGGACGAAATAAGAAAAGTTGCCGACGAAATTCGGCAAGAGCAGGAAAACGAACAGCATAATAACGCCGTCGTACAGCGCACCGAGCGACCGATAACCGACGTGTCGGTGAACGACATTAAGGTGCGCATTGACGAAACAAAGCCGTTCGACCAACAAGCGGAAGAAGCGGCAAACGCAATGGCAACGGCGAGAGCGGTACAAGACGAGACCACCGTAAACGCCCTTGCCGACCAAAAGGCGCAAGAGTTGCTCTCCAAGGGTGCGGCAAAGGTCAAGACTGCGGAAGCGGCGGCACTAAACGCCGAAACCGACGTGCAAGAAGCGCAACGCAAACGCTACGAGGCGGTGCTAAGCGACTTCGGCATACGAGAGCATTTGCCAAGGTTTTTGATGTGCGTACTGACGGTGATACTGTCGCCGTTGTACGTAATCAAGACAATACTTATCGGCGTGCCGTTTGCAATCGCCAAAACGATTGTGGACAACCTTGACGGTGTAATGTGCCGATACGAGGACGTGAACGAGAAAGTGAAACCGCGTGTAAAAGCAGGATTCATTTTCATCATCATATTAGTAGCGTTAATCGCCGCCGCGCTAATCACTTTAGCGTGCTTACACATTATTTAACAGATAGTTGACAGGCGGTGCGTGCCACGCAAGGCAAATAAAACGCAAACGATAACGCCGTGTGGCGAGCTACCGCCGACCACTATAAAAAATCTTCTCCCAAGAAAAACAAAAATATAAACAGGAGGAACTGTAACATGCGAGGAGAAATTATCCTACAAGAAATTGAACGCAGAAAAGACTTGCTGAACGCTCACGAGGCTGATGTAAAGGAAGTTCAAGGCATACAAAACGACATTGCGGAGTTGCAACGTCAAATCGATGCCAAGAAAGCCGACCTCGACCGTGTGGGTGCGAAAGTAACCCAGTTCGACGGCGGCAAAATCGAAGCCGAAATCGCCGAGCTTACCGACATTGCGGTGGAGCTGAAAATCATTGAAGCACCCGTCGTTGCCGAGGAAGTAGCCGTCGAGGAAGCAGTACCCACTGCCGAAGCCGTCGAAGAACCCCAAGCTGACGAGGTAAATCAAGAGGAGGTTGCCACCCCTGTGTCGCTTAGTGACCTGCTATAACGGTCAAAGGAACAAGAGGTGATAATCGTGAACCTAATACAAATTTTGGAATCCTTGCTTTCGTGGATTCCCGAAGATTCCCCGTGGTATCTTATCGCACAATTGTTTATTGTGTTGATAGTGCTTGGTTGTCTCGCGTTTTTTATCGTAATGGCAATCAAGAACGGGAACCTTGCGAAAGTGGCACAAGGTTTGAACACCATTCGCAAAATAATGGAAGATGCGGCAAAGGCGACCGAACAACTAAAGTCCAAAAATCAGGTCGACGAGCTTTCTTCTGAAGCCAAACGTGCAATTGTGCTTGCGATAGTCAAAAATGCTTGTATCGAGCATGGTATGGAGTATGTCGAGGAATATTGGGACAAAGAACTTACCGACTACATAGCAAACACGAAGCAAATCAACTACCGCGGTTAGTAAAGTACCGCACACAACCGAATACTTGTAAAAAGGGCGTTTCAAACGGGAAACGCTGACAACCGAACGTGGTTAGAAGCTCATTTTTAGCAAAGAGTGGGCGACTATCCACGTTTTTTTTTACGAGTTTTCAAAGGAGAACCGTCTTATGAACTTCAAAATCATTTCCGACAACGACAAAAGAGTGACCGCCAAGGGCGAGTTGCGACTTCTTGGGGAGCGTGCCGACAACGCACAGCAAAAAGTGGAATTGTGGCTACTGAACGACGAGGTAAACCGCAACAATTGGCGGTACGTCAATTTGGAACAGCACAAAGACCTTTTTGCCGAAACACCGATACTGATTGCCTACGTTGGTGACAAAATCGGCGACGGACACAACTTCGAGCAAGTGCGTAAACCCGACGGCTCGGTTGCAGCAAGCTTTATGGACGCTACAGCTGAACGCATTGTCGGCTATTTCAAGTCGACTTCGGACATCCGCATTGAAGTTAAAAACGGTAAAAAATGGATAGTGGGCGTGGGCGTGCTTTGGTCTTGGTACGCAATGGAACTTGTCGACAAACTCAAAAAACAGGGAGTTGAGGGTATGTCGATAAGCATTGAAACCTTGGTAAAGGAAATGTACTACGAGGGTTCGACCGAAGTTTACACCAAGTATCAAATCTTGGGGACAACGATTTTGGGCGACGACGTAGCACCTGCCGTAGCCGACGCAAGCATACGCGCCTTATCACAACTCGGTGTACAGGAAGTGCGAGAATTAACATTGAGAGTAGCTTTCCAATACACCTCCAACAATCCGCAAAAAACAAATTCCAAACAAGGAGAAACAAAACCGATGCTTAAACTTAAAGACTTGGACGGCAAGTTTGTAGGCTTCAAGCCTATCGCCGTCAACGGACAAGGTGTAGCATTGCTTTCCCAAAATACCAACGAGCTATTTTACGCCACGGCTTCCAAGGAAAACGGCGAAGTGATCGAGGGCGCAAAAGTTGCGGTAAACGCAAACGTTACGTTGGGTGAGGGTGAAAACGCAGTGACGGTTGCCGTGGACACGCTTATGGAAGCGAGCAACAGTCGTATCAACACTTTGCAAGCCGAACTCGACAAGAAGAACAGCGACTTGGAAACGGTAAGCAATGCGTTGAAAGCAATGCAAGCACAAGAAACCGCGCGCCGCAAGGAAGCAATCATCAATGCAGTCAAGGCTCGTCTCGCTAAAAACCGTGAGAATAACCCCGACGCTGACATTGCCGAGAACGCTTGCGACGACCTTATGACCGACGAATGTGTTGCCGAATACGTAGAACGCGTAGATAAAGACGGCAAATTCATCGGAGACAAGGAAATCGTCAAGGAAGTCGACAGCCGTTGCATGGAAGCAATCAACAACGCAAATGCCGCAAGACTTAACAAGGCGAGAAGCTTCAAGTCTTGGACGGAACTCATGGCAAACAACAGTGTTGCAAGCGGTGAGGACAAAGAACAAGCGCAAATGAACTCGGCTCTCGAAAACGTGTTGCGCTAATAAAAATCTAACAAGGAGAAACAAGCTATGTTTATCGACAAAACTATGTTCGAGGTCAAAGTCTCGAACTCTGTCAACAATCAAACGCAAAATGTCCCCGGTAAATTCGGTACTAACACAGGCTCGTCCTTTGTTCCTGCCGATTGTTCCGCAGGCTTCTTGTGCGTAAAGAACGGTCTTATCCCCGTTGAGGGCTACGAAGATTTCGTGGACAGTACCGGCAATGCACGTTTCCTTAACGGCAACACGTGGTTCTTCAATGCCGCTACAAACGGTGCAAGCGGTGCGGCTTACGGCGACCACACGGGCATTTACGCATTCAACAACTACGACGTGAGCAAAGCCGTGCTTGGCGACCAACAATACAACCTTGGTATGAAAACCCTTGGTCTTGGTCTGCCTGCAGGCAACCGTGGTGACTTCTGTGAAATCATCATCGGAGAGCAATACACATTCGGTGCAGGCAACTTTAGTACGCTTCCCACATCGGCAGCAACCAAGTACGCTACGATCGCAAACGGCTTGCTTGTAGCTTCCGCAACCGTTCCCACGGGCGGCACTGGCGTTTACTTTGAATTGCTCCGCACAATCAACGTGACCGAGGGTACTGACGCTTGGGGTACAGGCTATGTACTTGTAGCCAAGAGAACCGCAGAAGCGGCAGCCTAAGCTTAGGAGGACAACAAAATGAAACAATTGAAACTTAACTCGATTCCGAACAGCGTTTTTGCGGCGGCTGACCTTACCGACAACACCAAAATCGCTGTAAACAACCAAACAATCAGCCGTGCCGACATCGTTGCTACGGGTCGTCTTGTGGCTTGCGAGTACTTCGGTAACTACGTAAACTCCACGAGCATTGGTGAAAAGCCTTACGCTTCTCGCCTCAACGAAAAGGGCATTGACTACGCAACGCTTTCTCGCAAACACACCGAGAAGAAGTTGCTTTTCTGCGCCGCTCAAGTTGCTAAAAACTTGGGTATGGAAGCTCCCAAAAACTTTGAAGAAGTGCGTGCAAACGCTGCTCGTTACGGACGTGACGGAGACTTCTTGAAAGTGATGGCGGCAATTGACCGTGACGTACTTCAACCCTTGTTTTTCGACGTTCTTGACGCCGTAGGCATGGACTTGATGCAATGGGACGCAGTTCCCTTTGGCGGCACGAAACAAATCGACATCGGCTCTAACGATGTATTCCTCTTTGAGGACGGTTCGTGGGGCAGCTCTCGTTCGACGACAAAGAATTACCTCTACGGTAAGACTTTGACCCTCAACCCGACGATGTACACTTGCAACGCCACAATCAAGTGGTATCAAGACGTCGTTGCCGGCGACGCAGGTCGTTACTACGCCGCAATCATGCGCGGTATGTACAGCAAAATCTACGCAAAGCTTATGCACGCGCTGAAAGCTGCTACCAACACCTACATCCCCGGCAGACTCAAGACGACGACCTACTCCACGGAAAACTGGATCGAGATTTCCGACAGAGTAGCTTCAGTGAACGGCGTACCCGTCAATCGCCTTATGGGCGTTGGTACTCGTAAGTCTCTTTCCAACGTTTTGCCCGTGGATGGCAACGGCGGTGCAATTACAGGTTTGCAATATGGTCTAGGTGAACGTTGGTTTGAAAACGGTTTCTTGCCTAAGGCTGCAGGCGTTGACTTGTTCCCCGTAAGTCCTGCAATCGTGCCTACAACTCAAAATACCACGATCGACACAATCGACACCGGCGACAATATCTACATTCTTGCAAAGGGTAGCTATCGTCCCATGATGGGCGGTTACTTCGAGGGTACTCCCATCGACTTGATCGCTACACCCGGTGGTGCCGACGGTGCGCAAGGTACCGCTGACTTTACTATCGACATCAATGTTTCCGTGGCGTTTGACATCAAACCCGTGTTCGCAAGCAAGGTCGGTATGATTGGTTCGGCATACAACTCCTAATCGGACTAAGTGCGGAGGCTTCGGCTTCCGCATGATATGGGCAAGTTAGTACTTAAAGTCGGTGCAATTCCGACATTGCCCAAGCCAAAATATAACCGTAAGGAGACCTAAAAATGGCAAAAGACGAAAAACTTTACACAGAGGACGAGGTGGTAAAACTGATACAGCGCGCCCTCAAGAAACAAGAAGAGCAAAAACCGTCGATTGTGCAAGTTGCCGAGGATAGATACGTGCAACTTACGTTTATCGGCGTAATTGCAAGCGGTACGAGCGTAAACCTCGGAGCGTTGGGCAAAATCAGTCGCCCCGGCACGGTAATCGACGTGCCGAAAAAGGACTTTATCAAAAGCCTTGGCGTGCCTGTGATTGAATCGTTGCTTCGTCGTCGTGAAATAGTCGTTGTGGACGGCTTGACCGATGCCGAACGTGAGCGTTTCGGACTGAAATACGGTGACAAAGAAGTCTTGTCTATCGACGAATTTTTCAACATTCCGCAAATGTCTGTGGACGAATTGGCTAAGCGTATGGAAGAAGTTTGCATAAGTCACAAAAAGGTGATTGCAGACGTTATACTCGGCGAATACTTCGAGAATAAAAACCCTCGTATTACGCTTGCCGTTATTAAAAAATTGAGTGTTGTTGCTAAGCGTAACGGCATGGGAGATGTTTTCTACCCTGCTCTTGACGACATGGCGCAACAAATCATCCAAGAGGACTAAAACATGACACCAATTCTCAAAGTGCTAACGAATTATTGCGACCAATACGTGGACGATGTAAGGCTACAAGAAAAGGCGAGTGCAAATAAACCCGTGTATGCGTGGACAATGTGGAACTACTTGTTGCCGCAAATGGCGTTGTTTACGTTGCCTGCCAACATGCCCGAGTTCCTATTTGGGACGGAAACCGATCCGAAATTGGTCGAGCCGAAATTCGACAGTTACAGGTACGTTGCGGAAGAGGAGCAAACAAACACGTTTTCGGTAGCCTTGGGTGACGCATTCAAAGGCTACGAGTTGTTCGGCGCGACTTTGAATATCGCAAAGGACGGACGGCTTTACAGCTCTCAACCCCTTTCTAACGCCTCATACGACGCAGAAAACGGAACTGTGACCGTGACGGCAACTGTCGACAATGCAATTCCGCAAGGCGCGGTGATTGATTTCAGCTTCTACACGGATGGCTACTTTGTAAACAACCTATCTCCGCAAGTAATGAGCATACTCGGTATTTGCTTCGAGTACGGTTGGACGTTGCGCTTTGAGAACGATTGGTTGTCTAATGTTTCTAAGGTGGAGGACAATTCGTTTTACGAGCAAAACCGAGCCAACCGCATGAAAGCTGGCGATTCGAGGCTTGTGCGTATCAAGACCGACCTTGCAGAGGCAATGAGACGGCTTGAGCAAACAACGTACTACCGTGACAGAATAAAAACTCCTCCGCGCATTTGACAAGGAGAATTTCGCATGAAAAAAAAGGAACCTTTTGTGATTACGCCCGAAATGATGGCTGCGGCAAAGTCCTACATGCCGTTGCAAATAAAGCAAACGTTGTCGCAAGACATCGCCAAAATGGTTGTCGTGGCGGCTGATTACAACGAACAAGATATTACACCCGAGCTAATGGCAGTGCCGCCCATGATGATTGAACGTCAAGACTTGAAATCGGCTTGCTTGCAAAGAGTTTTCCTAAGTTTCTACTTCAACATTGATTTTACAAATCAAGGCGACGACATGGAAAGTTTCGATTACTACGGCTCGAGCCATTACTTCAATCAGCTTATCCGATACAAAAATAATTCGTTGTACAAGGATAAGGCATACAACATCGAAGCGGACTTCAAAGAGTTCAAAAAGTTCGTGGAAGCGGAAGTTTACAACTGCAAAATGGTGCAATCGGACAGTTTGGTGAGATTGCTCAAAGGCATTAGCCTATTTGCAACTCCCGAAAACGTGCAGAAAATGCAGGACGCATTGAACAGCACGATCGAGCAATTGGGAAACGGTGAAAAGAAATGACGGAAATTACTTCGCAATGGTACCCATATCTAAATGTGCAAGAGAGCTACATCAACATGGAGCAAGCACCTCAAATTCCACGTATGATTTGCGACTACTTGATTGATGCACCCGATCCGAAAACAGGGTACAAACCCGTTGACGACAACAGCCGCTCGAGAGTGCGTTTTTGGAAGTATTTGTACTATGACGAGGCAAAACCGCTTACGAAGAAACTCCCGACGGCAAAAGAAAAGTTGTCGGTAGTTTTCGATCCGACAAAACCCGAAACACCGCCCACGGACAAAGGCTATCGGCTTATTCCGCAATACTGGATAAAGCAAAGCCAAACCGAAGCGCAAACGAGAGTTTTCGTTTTTACAGGGCGCACCGTTCCCGACGACGAGTTTACGGCAACAATGGCGGTGCATTTCCGCATAATGACCCATTACACGTATGAGGCTAACACTAAGTCGGACGAATACAACCGCACGCTTGCTCTCGAACAAGCTCTAATCGAGGCTTTCAACGGTGTCAATATGACGGGTATAGGTACGTTTATGTATTCGCGCCGTTGCCACCCCGATTGCGGAAGCAAGATTCTTACGGACGGCAATACCAACGTTGGACGCGAGGTTGTATTCGGCTTGCAGTTGGCAACAACAAAAAACAACACACTGACCCGTACAGACAATATGCCGTCGGCAAACTCGTCAGGGTCGGTAAAACTTGGTTGGTGATACACAATGAAAATTTCTGTAAGAACAAACAAAGCAGGCAATGTCGTTTTGAGCAAGGACGAATTTTTGGATATTGCCGCACGCATTGTATGCGAGGCGCGCAAACCAAAGAATGAACTGAACTTTCTTTTCTATGTAGAAAACAAGACTTGTGACGGCGTTGCCGAGCTTGACGGACAACCTTTTCGGGCGACGGTAGCAAAGGAGTAAGCAGATGGCAGACAATGATTCCCAAAAGTACATGCGTGGCGTAATGGGGTTTAACGGCATTGTCGATGTTGTGCCTACGAATACGCCTCCGCAATACTCCTCACGAAAGACACAATACATGGCTGACCGAACATTCAAGTTTGACAACGCACGTGCGTACCTTGCTACCGACTATGTGGAAGCCTACGTGCAAGGCATATCGGGCGATTACTTTTACGTTTGGAAAGCAACGCACATTCGGTTGTCGGATGTAAGCAAAAACCCACAAGCCACTTTGACGGGGCGCAAGAGCGACGACCGCAAGATTGTGCTATTTCCCGACGAGAGCATAGACTACGTTCCTATCGGTGCGAAAATCAAAACGATGGGCAGTACGTGGATAGTTATCAACCCCGAAAATCTTTCGTCGGCAAAAACCACGTGTATGGTAGCAAGGTGCAATGCTTCGTTTAACTCATATGACGGGTACGGCAATGTTGTCACCGAGCCTATTGTAGTTGAAAGCTACCAAATGGACGGCAACGACAACAAGTCTGCAAGTCAAATGGTGTTGATGAACGGCTACTTCAAAGTGATTTGTCAGCTTAATCCTAACACGGCAAAGTTGCACGAAAACAGCCGAATCATCCTCGGCACGAAAGCCTACCACATCACGGGACTTACGGACTTTATGCAAGAGTTTTCGGGCGACCGTGAAAGTTGTCATTACTTGACGTTTGACGTGAGAGTAGAAGAACCTACGGAACTTGACGACGTAACGAAAGACTTTGTTGCAGGCGGCAAGGAGTACTCGTTCGGAGTTGCTATTCACGGAAATCACGAGTTGGCAGTCGGCAACTCAACACAGCTAACGGCGGTGTACACGGTGAATGGTGAGGCTTCGAGCTTGGAGCAGTCGTGGGTGTGGGAAAGTTCCGACCCAAGCAAGGCTACTGTCGACGACAACGGCGTTGTAACGGCAATTGCCGAGGGCGAGTATCTCATTAAGTCTACACTAATCGAAAACACCCATTTGACGGGCATTTTCAACTTGGTTAATACAGCCGTTGAGACAGAATCAATTTCTTTCACGACGATTATTCCGTTGACAATTTCGCAGTTCGATATGGTGACGCTCGGCGCGGCAGTGTTCCTCGGTGGCAAAGCTACTGACAAACCCGTACAATGGAGTTTTTCCAATGCCGACATCGATTCCTACGCAGCAGAAGTTGCCGACGACGGAAAGTCAGCTGTGGTAACGTGCTTGAAACCGAGCGAAACTCCGCTTGTGATTACAATTTCGCAAGACGGCGTTGAGCCTAAGTCCGTAAGCATTGAGTTGGAGGGATATTGATATGCGTAATCGATTCGATTGCCCCAACGCAGTGCGAACAAAAATCGATGTCTTAATGTGTAAGTTGCGAATGGTAGACAGACAACCCTACAATACCGCTTCCGAAATCGTGACCGCAATGTGCGGACATCAAAAAAAATGCAACTGTACCAATCGAGTGGAGAACTCGGAGGGTGCAGAAGAGTGCTACCGTTATCTCTCCGCTCACCCGGATGTGATAAAACCCCATTTACTAAGGCAGGAAATTAACAATGAGCCGAATAAGTGTGGAAAGGTCGATTCGACGAGGCTTGCCAATTGAGCTTGGCGGTTTGACCTATTACCCGATAACAATGGTACAGTACGACGAGTTTATCAAGTGCAGTGAAGCCTTGGCGTTGCGAATAAGCTCACTCCCTGCGCGATTTGCAATGAAAGACTTTCTGAACGCAATCTTTACGTATGAACAAAACGAGATAGCTAACGAGCGACCTATCATGGGTTTGTTTCAGCGTGTGTTGCTTTTGTGGTTTATGGCTTTGCGGATTGACATGAACCTAGGAGACTTTATGCGTGAGAACATGCTTGTGAAAAAGGTCGGCGAGTATTACGAGATAGACAGTCTACTTGTACGGCAAGCCGATACGGAAGTGTCGGTAAAAGCAATTGATTTTACGCTTGACATTCGTTCGTTAATCGCAAAACAAAACGGCATTGAGTTGCCAAACGAAAGCGACAATGTGGAACTTGTGGAAGCGGCAGAGGAACTTGCGGAAATAAAAAACAGAAACGCAAAGAAACTCAACTTCAACATCGACGACTTGGTTGCTTCGGTGGCGTATTGCTCTCGTTGTCGTGAAAGTGAAGTCTACGAGTGGACAATACGTGAATTTCAATTGAGAAGAAAAGCAATAGACCGCCTACTGAAATATCAGCTATATGGACAAGCCGACATGTCGGGAATGGTCACGTTCAAAAACGGAAACCCGTTCCCGTGTTGGTTTGCCGACGTTGTAGACGATACTTGCGGCACAATCAGTGCTTCACAGCTGGGCAGTCAACTCAATCACTAAAAATCATAAGGAGAAATAACATGCAAGTATTTCAATTTGGCGATCCTAAACTTTTCGTGAAAGGTGTCGCAAGTATTACAATCTCCGACCTTAAAGGCAACGTCATCGGTTACGACAATACGCCGTCCGAATCGTCTGCTACAGGTTCGGTAAACGCAGGTGAAATCACGGGCGGTATCGGTGCGCCTATCCTTATCACCATCCCCGATACGAGCCGTCTCGAGGGTACGCTTACTTCCCCCGTATTCTCTTTGAGAGCGCGCCAAATGATTACAGGCGGCACGCTCAAGAAGAACGGTATCGTGCAAGTATGCGCAACCAACGTCATGGCAACTTCCGCAGGTGTGCTTAAACTTGCGGCAGCCGACCTCGCTTCTGTGCCTCCCGTGAAGCACTACGCACAATCGGCATCCGATACATACGCTTGGGCATACGTGAAACTTCATGGTGCTACGAGCTATGCAGGCACGAACGTAGGCATTTCCGTGACTGACGGTACTGTACAAGGTGCGTATACGCCCGACGCGGCATACGACATTTTCTACTACAGTAACCCTGCTTCGGCTGACGAGTTGTCCATCCCGTCGAACTTCATCCCCGAAGTTGCAGCTGTGGAAATCAAGTACAACGTGTACAGCAAGCAAGGTTCTACGAATGCGAGCGGTTCTTTGGCAGGTTACCTGTCCTTGGTAGTGCCTCGTGCGCAATTCCGTGGCGATCCCGGTATCAACGCTTCGCAAACCGACGCCGCTACGACCGACTACAGCTGGATCGCACTTCGTCCCGACGATGACGTACAGCCCACGACGGACTACCGCGATTGCACGAACGAAAGCTCCGCATACGCTTACTACGTATACGTACCGTGTGGCGACGTGAGCGAAAGTGTAGAAGCTTTGTACATCCCCACAGGCGTTGTCAAAGCGGCTACAGGCGCAAGCGTAGAAATTCCCGTCAAGTACTTGATGAAAGACGGACAATCGGCGCAACCCGCTTATGGTGATTTAACGTACGTATTGGCACCGACTTCGCTCGGAACAATAACGAACGGCATTTTCAAAGCCGCAAGCTCTGCTGCAACAGGTGAAGTTACCGTTACGTTGAAGAACGATACGACGAAAACCGTTGTTGCAAATGTAGTAGTAGCCTAATAAGGTTTACGCAAAGAACGTTCCCTCGCCCTTTGGGGGCGTGGGGACGTTTTCCTTTAAGGAGGATGTGCAATGTCATTAGTAAAAGTCAGCACCCGAATTGAGGGACTTGAGGACGATATAAACAATTTTACGCAGGAGTTGGATAAGCAAATTCCGCACGCTTTACAGCAAGTCGGTTCGGAAATGGTGTATAAGTTGCAAGAGCATATCCGCACTGATTGGTACGAGGCTTGGGGCGCACCTAAGCAATACAAACGTCGCACCGATTACGGCGGTGGTATACCGCTTGGCGACGAACAAAATATGGACATACAAGTCAAGAAAAACACGCTTGACTTTGAATATTTCCCATCGGGCGATCACGTGCGCCGAGAGTGGGATGAACGTGACGGCGATACGTTAATTAAGGTAATTCAAGAAAACAAAGGGTGGTCGTTTCAACCCGACTTAGACAAAGAGGGGCGCACAATAACGCCACGTCCATTTTGGGACAACTTTGTCGACGAGCAAGAAGCTGTCGTAGTTGATAACTTCATTGCGGCAATGCCTCGGACGGATATTATCAAAGAGCCAACCGACGTTTTGATTGATATGTCGGATAGCAAGGTTTTAGGTAGTGCGTATACGCTCGACGACGGCGACGACAACGCTTCTTGGGACTTCGATGACGACGATTTACCCTACTAAAAACAATTGGAGCATTTCTAATGGCAAAGATTATACTCAATGTTGAACTGAATAAAGGCAACGTCAACAAAGATTTGGCTGAAATCAAGTCGCAGTTGCAGGATATTTCTATAAGTAAAACGACGGTTTCGGGCGTTGATTCTCTGCAGAAATCGGTTGCTAATTTGCTCAACACGCTTAAAAGCTCACAACGAAATTACGCACCCGAAACTTTCTCGGAGTTGGAAAAGCAACTAAGAGATTGTTTGGAGAGCGTCAAAGATCTTAACGAAGAAATCGGCGATACAAAACCGACGAAAGAACAAAAGGCTGAAATTGCAAGGCTGACTAAGACGTACCAAAAGTTGTCGGCAGAGTTTGCGACGACGCGTGTTGAAACCGAAAAGCTCAATACGGCGCAAGGCACATCGTCTAAGGCAGTATTTAACTTGCAAAAGTCGTTTGCTAATCTATTGAAGTCCCTTACAGGGATGAAAGATAAATATCCTGCAACGACGTTCGACCAATTTGAAACGCAACTTGCCACTTGTATTACAAGAGTAAAGGCTTTGACAGCTCAAATCGGCGATTCAAGTACCATTAACGACGAACAGAAAAAAGAGTTGGTTGAGCTGTCAACACAGTATCAAAAACTCTCTGCCAATATTGCTACTACCGCAGCAGAAACAAAACAGCTTGATACTGCGGTGTTAAAAAGTGGTGACGGAATTGTTGCAATGGCGAAAAAGTTTGTTCTATGGCAAGCCGCAGCAACTCTTGTAATGCAGCCATTACGCGCGATTACGGGTGCTTTCAAAGACTGGAACGAGACTCTTGTCAACACCGAAAAGCGTATTGTCGAAATTAGTCGTGTTGTAAATGAAAATATTGCTGATGATGTAATGGCAAACAAGCTTTATAACATTGCGCAACAGTACGGTCAAACATTTGATAACGTCAGTGAGATTGCATTAAACTTTGCTCGCGCAGGTATGAGCTGGAACGATAGCATAAAGGCTACCGAAGCGGCGGTTCTTGCATTGAACGTTGCTGAATTGGATGCAACACAAGCTTCGGACGGCATGATTGCCATTATGACGCAGTTTGGTATTGAGGCAAGTCAGCTCACCGACGTGGTGGATATGCTAAACATTACTGCCGACAACGCCGCCGTAACGACAGAAAAACTGTTGACTGCCTTGCAACGTACAGGTTCCTCTGCAAAAAATGCAAGATTGGAACTGGATCAAACCGTCAGCGTTATTACTGCCTTGTCAGAAGCTACGGGACGTAGTGGTGAAAACCTCGGTACGGCAGTCAACTCCTTGATTCAATTCTCGCAAAAGTCGAGTGCACTCGATACGTTTGCTAAACTAAGCGACAACATGGCGAAGATAGTCGAAAACTACCGAATGGGACAAGGAAATATCCTTGACATTTGGAAAGGACTATCGGAGGAAATCAAGTCTCGTCAAAATGCAGAAAGTGTACTTGGCAGTTTGCTATCGAGTGACGAGGGCAAGGAGCTTAACGAGCAACTCAAAGCTGAACTCGGTGACACGTTCGGCGAAATCACGGAAATCTACGACACTGCAAGCACATTCCGTAAAAACTACTTCATTGCATTGCTCAACAATATGGACAAGGTTGAAGAAGCAATGGACACTTTGCAAGGGCGTGCTGATTACTCTGCCGCAGAGAACGAAAAGTACTTGAATACATATGAGGCTAAAACGAATGCCCTTGCTGCAAAATGGCAACAATTTCTCAATTCCGAACAAGGGTGGCTCGGTCTTAAAAAGGTTTTTGTAGACATTGCTTCTGCGTTGTTAGAAGTATGGGATGCATTAGGTGGAATTTGGGCAATATTACCTACGTTATTTGCCGCAATCATTGCATTTAAGGGACAAGCAATACTGACTTGGTTGGTTCAACTTGGCAAAACTTTGTGGAACTTTGTTTCAGGCATAATTCCCAATGCAATTGCAGGTTGGAAAGCTTTGGCGGCTCAACAAATTTCAGTAAATGCAGCAATACAAGCCTCTATTCCTATATTTGCTATTTTGGCGGTAGCTATTAGTACTGCTATCTCTTTAACAAATAAGTATAAACAGGCTCAAGAAGAAGCTCGCAGAGAAGCTATTGCAACTTGGAAAGCTAACCAAGAAAACGCCCAAAAACTTAATGAAGTATACGATGCGTATCAAAAGCTTACTCCTGCCACGGAAGAGTATTACAACAAAGAAAAAGAGCTTATAAAGCTGTTGTCTAATGATAAGCAAAATGCACTTAAAGGATTGAAACAAGGCACGGATGCGTATGCCGAAGCAGTTAAAAACCTAACAGAGGCGCAACGAAAACAATACGAGCAAGAATACGCTGTTGCAAAACAAGCCGCAAAAGAAGAATTGCTGTCATCTAATATTGCTAAGAATACCGGATATGGCTTTGGTATTTACAACAATATCGGGTATTACGGAAATTTCAAGGGTAGCCAAACCGCAACGGCAAAGCTATATAGGAAATACGGGATAGATTTTCAAAGCAACCAATTGCAAAAAGCAACTACCCCCGAAGAAGCGGTCGAAAACTATGAAAAAGTAAAAAATGTAGCCGACCAAATTTACGAAGCATATCTCCAAGCCTTGCGAGGCGGAAATCAAGAAGATGCGGATAAGCTCTTGAAGAACTACGCTATAATTCACGATACCGTGGAAGAATATGCGGACGTAGTAAATAAGTATAAAGAATCAAAAGAGTATTGGTCGCTATTCAGTAAGTCGAGCGAAGAAACCAAGGACAACGTTGAGTACATAAAGAAAGACATCAGTGAGATAGGCGATACGCTCCGTGACAAGGTTGTTAATGCACTGAAAGAGGCGCGCGACGCAACGCAAGAAGCCTATGACTACGAGGAAAAGAAGAAGAAAGTACTCGAAGCCGAGCAAGCGTTGCTCGAAGCAAAAAATCAGCGCAATGTTGCCGTATTCAACGACGCAACGGGACGTTTCGAGTTTGTCCGCAACGAAAAGGACGTGCAAGACGCTCAAGAAAAGTTGGACGAGGCTCGCAAGGATGTCGAGGATGAAGCCTACGCCGAAATCTCCGACGAAATCAAAAACGGCAACGCTACCAACGAAAAAATCTTAGAAATTATTGCCAAGTGGGCAGAGGCATACGGCTCGGGCGATTTTAGCACAATCAAGGATGACATTGCCGCAATCATTAAGAAAGAAACGGGCATTGACATCAACGGATCGGCAGAAGAGGAAGAAAAAACAACTGACGACAATGCCTCATCGGACGGAACGGAAAGCAAAGGCAGTACTTTAGGCAAACTTGCTAGCGGTATTGTCAATGGCACAAAGGGACTGATAGAGGGTTTGCTGAATTTTGCAGGAAATCAATCCAACTCCGCTTCGGGACTGCTTTTCGGCGCGATAAAAAACACGGCTTCCGATATTATCGCAAGCAAAAATACAACTAACAACCAAACAACAAACAACTACATTGCCAACGGCATACAGTTGACAAGAGAACGTGCCGAAAATAATTCTTTTAGCTCTGTACTCGAAGCCGTGGTAATGGGTGGCTAATAAGGAGTGATACAAAATGCTTTTTCAACCCTCACATATAACGCCGTCGAAACTAACAAACACCGGTGCGGTAATTAGCGGTGCAGATACCGATTTGACGTGGCAACTTAACGGCAACTCGGCTATGATCGGGTATTCCTACAGCATATACACGCCACCTGCATCGGACGGCACGTCAACGCTAATCAAAGAAATTGACAAAGTAACGTTAAGTACTCCCTTGTACCCGACCGATTCCAAGGGCAACCCTCAAACCTTTTCCACGAGTTTTACTGCTCCGACAATAGACCAAGGCACGGAATTTTACTTGTACATAAAACAATACTTTGTTGTAAACGGAGTGGAAGATTCGATTGAGACAATGGTGCCTGCGGTATTTACTGTGGGTGAAGCCCTGAGCATTGTTCTCAAAAACTCGGCAGGAACTGATGTAAGCGATCTTGGAGAACAGATTTTTTCGACATTGTATACAAGCTTTACTGCAAGTGTAACTTCCAAGTCTCCTGTCGAGCGTGTGCGTTGGCAACTTATTCGTTCTCCAATGAACAGCGAAGAGGACACTTTTAGCGAATACGTGTATGACGACACAGGCTATGTTTACACGGGCGTATTATCCTACCAAACACCTTTTTTACTTAAAGGCAGTTACCGAATAATTGTCACCGCTGTATGTACAAACGGACTGAATGCGACTACGACGTATGATTTTGTCATTAACTACTATTCTTTGCCCGATATTGCCAATTCGATTGAAATCTCCAACTTTGACAATATTGCAAACAAGGTTACGGTAGTAACACCTAGTAGTATTCAATATAAGGCAAGGACGATAGGTAGTGGGCAAATAACGACCGATAACAATCTTCAACTCGCGAATTTGGCAACGGTGACGTGGGACACAACGTCATATGCGAACATTGATGTCCCTCTTAATATCAATCCACTTTGGCGTTTGGAATGGACAGGAACAGTCGCACCTAATGATAACACTCCGTTTCTAATCACCAATCAATTTGAAATTAAACGTGTAACAAACGGTTTCCTCGTGCAAGAAACAGGTAAACCCTATGAATACGAAGTTTTTTTCAATGAAGCACTTAGTGGAGCATTTACGGGCAAATTGGGGATAAAAGGTACGTCAATGGATGTAGTTATTTATGCCGAAAGCACTGATGGTACTTATACTGCAGAATACGAAATGACTGACCATTCATTGCTGAATCTTACGTTAATAAGATTGCAAGGTAACAATACTGCGCCGCTCGAACTTTTAACTCAAAATATAAGCGTGTTTATGAATGATTTTTCGACGGCAGCATTTGTTGCAACTTTTAACGATGGCAATTTAACAGGCGTTCTTACATTGACGAATCTTGACTTGCCTACCCTTTTGCGTAACGAAATTGAGGCTGTGACATCCGAAAAATTTATTCTTGTACAAAATCGTATAGAAAGTGTTGTTGACTATTCTTGGAAGAGCAAAGACAGCTATGCGTACTATGTTGCAGTAGTAAATTCGCAAACAAACAATATCCGTTACATAATTGAGGGCGACGTGTGGTGTAAGCGCACAAACGCTTATGCGCTGATAGAAGCCGCGCTCGAAGAAAATAGTGACACGACCTACGACGTGGTGCGCTATTGGAAATTCGGCGCAAACATTAGCTCGTCGGAAATCACGAACAACAACAGTCCGTCGATGTTGACGAACTTTACCAAGTATCGTTTTTGGCAACGTATGCAACGTCAAGGACGTAGCGGAACGCTGTCCGCACTGTTGTCAAACGTGCAAAACTCGAGCTACGCCGACACCGCAAGACAAATGGACGAACTTTACTCGATAAGTGAAAGCACAAACACGTTCTTTTTGAAAGATACAAAAGGCAATTTTTACGAGATTGCAATCTCCGCTCC
>ERZ1034913.252-NODE-252-length-50244-cov-48.421527_pt1 | contig 50244 bp, 41 predicted proteins | sample MGYA00520697_ERZ1034913 | MGnify/ENA primary metagenome ERZ1034913 (study PRJEB33766, sample SAMN09781786) | gut metagenome | biome: gut microbiome | host: Homo sapiens | place: Madagascar | study: EMG produced TPA metagenomics assembly of the PRJNA485056 data...
CAGGAAAACCTGTCTTACCGGTCTGTTCCATTGCCTTCACATTGCCATATAGCATGGTCAGAAAATCAATAGGATTGATTTCCTTGCCGTCAAACTTCACCTCGAAATGCAGTCTGTCACCGCTCAATGCCACGATGTTTCCTGCCTTCACGGTTTGTCCGAAGTTCACGAACACGTTGGCAAGGTGGGCGTAGGTCACTTCATATTTGCCGTAGCGTATCACTTGGTAGATGCCGTGTGTCGCATCATTGCCAATGCCCGATACCGTTCCGCTTGCCAAGGCAGACAGCAGATAGTGATTTGCCTCAAAGTCCAGTCCGTGATGGAAGAACACGGTTCCTGTTACAGGATGCTTCTGTTTGCCATAGCCAAGTGTCAGTTCCACATCCTTGCCTCGCTCCTCAAAGGGCATGCAAAAGCCGCTTTTTGATTGCAGCATCATTTCTTCTGTATATCTCATGTTGTTGTCGTTTTTATGTTTATCGTTTCATGCCGCCACTGCGTGTGGTCGTTTCTGCTTCGTTCACATTTCTTCCCTGACCGCCATCGCCACTGACGATGTTCTTGATATTTGAATTGTTGCCGATGAGCATCATGCCGAGCATGGCTCCTGCTATTTTGCCAAGCCATCCGAAACGTCCGAAGGTGAGAAACGCTGCTGTCACCAGTCCTGCAAGGCTCAGTCCCGACACGTTTCCTTTCCCTAAGTTCTTGAAAAAGTTGCCGAACATCTCCAGTCCGTTGCCTCCGAAGATGCCACGGAAGAAGTTGCTCATTCCGCTCCACTTGCTGTTGATGTCGCCCATGGCACCATTCACAGCATCCACAGCTTCTCCAGCCTTGTTCTTCAATCCTTTTACATCTTCCACGGCTTCGGATATTTTCTCCGTGGTGTCTTTTCCGACCACCACGTCACTGGCTATCTCCACCATGCTCTTGTCGTTGACAAGGTTCTGCCATGCCACATATCCTGCTGCGCTGCCCACGGCGGCTGTTTTCATCGCACTTCCTGCGCCTCTTAGTGCTTGGGTGGGATGCACAGCCGTATTGCTTGCAGATTTCAGTCCTTGCTTGGCGACACTACCTGCACCTTTCAAGGCACTGCCGCCATACTTTGCTATTTTTGCCCATATACTCATAGTCGTATCTTTTTGTTGTTATTTAATCTTGCCGTTCCGCTTCCACCTGTTCATACAGTCCTTCACGATGGTTTTCTTGTCAGCCTTGTCGTGGCTACCTTCCTCTATCTCTGCCCAGATGTCTGCCATCGAGGTGTACTTCACCGCCTTGGTCAGCCGTTGCAGCTTTTTGTTCATTACCTTCAACTTGGGGCGGATGCCAAAGACTATCTCCACTCGTTCTTTCTCGGTCATCTTGTTGCCTGACAAGCAGACCAGCCTGATGTCATTCACTATCTCCACGCTGCCCATTATCAACTCCCGATAGATTTTGTTGCGCTTGGCTGACAGTGCCACTGCAAGGGCATTGCTCGGATGTTTATCCAGTTGTTTGGTGAATCCTCCCAAGTTATCCACCAGTCGGTCTATCTCGTGATAGAAGCCATATACCTGTGCAGCATACACCACGATGGAGCGGAACGAGTCCAAGTAGTTGTTGAACTCTCGTTGCAGATTGGTGGTTCCTTCCACTTCCTCTTTCAACCAGATATGACCAGTGGTCTGCATCAGCATCACCTTCTCCTGGTTCTTCAACTCCTTTTCAGCCTTGTCTGTATAGGCGTATATCATTCCTGCCAACACAGGGTCGTTCTGGGCTTGCATCTTGCAGACAGAAAGCAACATTATGCCAAAGCAAAATATCCATGTTCTCATACTCAAATGTTTTTATATTATTATGGTGTACTGACTTTGGCAGCTCTCCGCCACCGCCCCAATGCTTGGGTGGCAATCTCACCATTACTTCTGTCTATCATCCCTGCCGTGACATTGTTCCACACATCACTCATTGTATAGTAGCGGATGCTCAGATACAGTTTGTTGAGCTTCTTTTGGAAAGCAGATAGTTTGTCGTTTAATGCCCACAAGGTCTTGGAGCGGTCTGCTCCTGTCAGCATATTCTCTGTGCCACCATTCGCCACGGCATCGTTCAATAGATTGAAAACCGATACCAATTCCGTTGCCGTCTCGATATACAGGTTATTCATACTCATGCTTGCCACAATGCCCTGTGGATTGCCCTTAATGGCTGTCTTCAACTTGGCGAGCGTGATGAAAATCTTCACGCCATCATCATACAGATGGGTACATGCTTTCAGCGAAGAGGCATAGCCGTTCACTGATTTCAAGTAGCTGTTGTACTTCTTCTCCCATTTGTGTATCTGGTTAAACTCAGCAGCCATTGTATTCTGCAACAAAGCCGTCTTGGTCTGTCCGTTGATTTGCTTTTCAATCTCACTGTTGATAAGTTCATTGCCTTCTGCCAATGCCATCCATTCCAAGGGATTGGATGACACCAATTGTGCCTTGGCTTTCGATGCCGTTGCTATGCCGATAATTGCTATCAACCATATCTTACCTATTTGTAATCTCATAGATGCTCCTCCTGCGTTTGCTGGTTTCTACTCGTTCTCTGATAATTGTTACCAAGTTTTCCTTCATCGGTACTCCGATAATGTCAAGCCTTGGTGTCGTTCTGTCTCCAGAATATATGCTCACGGTTTTCAATCGGAATAGTTGCTGCATGAATGTCTGACTCTCATTGAAATCCACCACACGATACAGTTCCAGATAATCTACTTCACGATGAAACACGCCATGCTCAAACACTAATTGTTCGTTACTGATGATGTACCGCATCCTGCATAGATAGACCATTCGATATGCCAAACATAGGGAAAGCAAGAGCGAGAGGACAAACACCAAAGTGGAGAGAACGGCATCATCAATACCTGCATATACAAAACCTACACTTATAAGCACAAGCAAGTGCAGCTCGTTGATGACGAACTGCATACAATGGGGCTTGATGATGATGTTTCTATACCGATATGTCTGCTGCATAGTTCTCCTTTTTGATAATGACACCGTGCTTTATCTGCGGAAGCCCGATGTCTGTTCCTCTTTTTCCTTCTGTTTGGCTTGATCTTGTTGCCTCTCAGCCTCTTGCGCCTTGGCGAACTCGAAATAGTCGAAGTCTATCTCTCCTTGGTCTATCAACCGTTGGTCTCGTTTGCCAAGCAAGGCATCGTTCCAGTCTTTATATTGTCCCAAAGGATGAAAGGCTTGCACCGTGAAGTCTGCAAATCCCATTTCCTTTGCGATAGTCTTGAAGTTCTTCACAAAGCCACGTCCTGCCTCGTCTTTGTCAAAGCCCAAATAATGGTTCGCTTGTCGGGTCTCTTCCAGCATTCCCTTTATTTGCCCCTTTGTCGGTGTACCTCCGGTCGAGACATACACGTTCTTCACTGGATTGATTTGGTACTCTGCCATAGCATCGTAGGCACTCTCGAACCATAGAATATTTGTGGCTTCTTTCAATGGCTTACCTGTCAGGTTGGCTATCCACAATCCTTCACTGCTGTTGCTTCCTTCCGCCTTGCCCTTGTATGCCTTACCGTCCTCTCGTCTCGGTCTGCCTCGCTCTTCCAATCCAACGATGCTGTCCGGCTTGGACGGCAAGGATAGTGGAAAGGCGAGATTGGCAAAGTTCAATCCGTCATTTCGACGCTTGGTCGCCAAGAAGAAATGCTTGTGAAAGGCGAACTGGGTTCCCATGTTGATGCCTCTTTCCTTGAAATAAGGATAGTGTTTCCGTTGGGTGTCCTTTTCCCTTGGGTTGAAACGCAAGATGTCATAGTCTGACAGGTTGAAGGGCTTGGCATCTCGCTTGGGTTCTGCCACTCTGCTTTCACGCACGTCAATGGGATTGTTCAACAGTCTGTTGCATACCACATTCACCAGTCTGTCCAATGACATCCCTGGCTTATAGTCGTCAAACAGCGTCGGATGCTCCTTGATGAAACCTATCACATTATAGTTTTTCTGTTCTGGTGGCTGAAAACAGCATTTGCCATTGCCTGTGACAATAAACTTGTCACCCCTCACTCGCTGTCCATGACTGTCCACCTTTACATACGACGGATAGCGCAAGCCATCTCGTTTGTTCAACTGATAGCCTGCGTCCACCAACAACTCCTGTATGTTCAGACGCTGTAAGAAATCATTATATGTCAGTTCGTTGTTTGCCATAAGCGTATTCCGTTATAGTCCTTTCCCCATGTGAGGATGCAATACCTCTTGGTTCATGGCAGCCTCAAAGTTTCTCGCCGCCACATCCATTGGCGTATCTACTCCTGGTTTGAAGTAGGGACGAGGTGGCGCAGGTGCTGCACCATGATGGTGGTCAACTATCACTACAGGTGCGCCATGTGGACGATGTAGCTCACTGCCTACTTCTGCAGCAACACCCAGTCCTGCCAACAAAGCTGCTCCTATCTTGGTTCCCAAACTGGTACGGTCTTTCATATCTACCTCACCGAATATCTTGGAAAAAAGTTTCATGCGATGGTAGTCATCCACTGCCATGAACTTGTCATACTGCTTCTGCGTTATCTCGTGGCTTACTCGCTCACCGTTGATGATGGCTGTCATGCGGAACTTGCCTTCCTGCTCCGCTGGCTCCACTTGTATCTCACCAACAGTTACTTCTCTGCCATGCTTGCCTTCACGGAACCACCCCTTGCTCTCGTCCAAGTCCTGCCCATCCACAATACCTACTTTATTGTTCATAGGTTCTTGCTGCACTTGCAGTGGCTCAACGGTAGATTGCAACTGCATCTTGCCGTCCAACTCCTCCTGCACCTCTGGACGCAAACCGATATGGATGCGCTCCTTGCTGTTGAGCATGTCCATCGTTATCTTGTCTGCGAAATCATCCTTGATGACATTATTCAATATATCCAGTCGTTTGGCTACAGATACTTGCTTGACAGAATTGTTGGTCAATGCCTTCAATTCATCGTCGGTCAAGTCATACACCATATCACTTTTGGTGCTTTCTGATTGGATGGTGAGTGTCTTTGCCTTCTCATCGATGATGATACCGTGTGAAGACAGGCATTCCTGCCATTGATCGTTGGAGAAATATACAGGTGAGCTTATCAGTTCCTTGTAGGGTTTGGCTGGCTCTTGACTTCTTGGACGTGTTTCTACAGGTGTCATCACGGCTTGCAGGTTTTGCAATACATCTGCTTGTGATGCTACTTGTTGCTGTCCTTTATAGTAAAAGCCATAACCTCCAGAGGTTAACTCACCAGGTTTCAGCCTTCTGTCTGGTCTTTCCGCTACCATTGGTGCTCCTGCATAGAACATCTGTCCTCCGACTCTGCGTAGATGATAGCCGTCCTGCATTCTCGGTGTCCAACCTAAAAACTCTGGACTCCATCCTAACCGTCCGTATTCTCCAGTACCAATCCTATATCCATGCAGTCCCATAGCCACTCTTCCATTGGCATTTCTTGCATGGACAAGGTTTCTCGGCATATAGAAGTCTTTGCCGATGATGCTGGTAAAGACATTGTACGCCTTCTTGTTGGCAGAGTTGGTTCCCCAATCGGTCAATGCCAACATCTGTTTCTCGGTGAGGTTGTAGGTCAGCAGTGGGGAGTCATGTCCCAGCACCGCTAACTGATAACCATCGCCATTGGCTATGATATGGGCTTGCATACCATTACGCATCAGGATGTCACGCATCTCTGGCTGCAAGTCCATCTGTCTTGGATTCAAGTTCTTTCTTATCGCCATAGCATGATTGTATTAAGCGTTCTCTGTTTCCATTCCTTGCTCCAACAGCTCGTCTTTGTACTTCACAAACTGTTCCGCACTCTCGTTGCCGATGCACAGGGCGTGTTCCTTGCAGTATTCCTCATACTCGTTCTGCCATTCCTCACTGAAATGGTTCACATAATCAAGCCAACCGTATTCACCGCTCTGCATCTTCTCCACGAGGATGTCTTCTGTATAATATGGTCCTTTTCTCATTTCTTCCCTAAGTTTGATGTTTCACGTTACTTCCTTACGACAGCCGATGCATGTCTTCCGGCAGCTTTCTTTTGCTCATTCCACAGTTCTTCTGTATATTCCTCCTCTGGAACATAGTCGAGGTTGCCGTCATCGTCCATCACCCAACAGCCATAGATGCCGAAAGTGTATTTGTCCCACTCTCGCTTGCCTTCCTTGCGCCACTGCTCACCATCGCCGTTGGCGAAGCGGATGCCTGTGTCGCTCTTCAGGTCGATGCCTACGGTCACAGGTTCGTCTTCTACGGCAAATGTCAGTGCTTCGCCATTTTGGATGCTCTTTAGCTCCGTTCCTCCAAGACTGAGTTCGTCAGATAGCACCTGCAAGTTTCTACCAATCACAGGTGTCGGCACAGCCATCACTTGGTTGGTCTCTCCGTCAATCTGCACGAATGCCTTGACATGTGCGCCATCTGGCATATCCACATCTGCCACCACAGCTTTACCCTGCTTCAACAGTTCCTGCTGCTCTTTGGTGAATTTGTCCAATGGGGCATATTTCAACACAGGATAGAACATTACATCCACGTTTCCGTCTGCCATTCTTACCAAGGCGAATCGGGTTCTGCTCTTGATACTGTAACCCTCGTTTACTTCCATGCTCACAGGCAACACTGGTGATGGACGACCATTGCTGATGTCATCCAAGACATGCATCGGAAGGTCTTCAATCATCTCGTGGGTGAGTCCAAACTTAGCGAGTGTCTGATACGGCACTTCGCTTTCTTCAAATGAGTTTCTTTTCATATTCTGATTATATTTAGAATGATACTTTGCATATAGCCATGCAAAGATAGCCCAAGAGTAATGAATACAAGAAAGCCTACGCTCCTCTGCCCAATCTTTTCCGTTTTATTATGATTATATCATCACTTCATACTCTCAATCATACTTTAATCTTATTTTATGTTATACTTTTGCAGTATCGTCAATCACTCTTGATTTCTTTCCCTAACTTTGCACCATGAAAAGAAATATTGTGGTATTATGGATAATAAGTTATCTGGCGGTATCGAGTGCAAAGGCGCAGTTCAATACCGTCAGCGATAACGTATGCCTTTACAAAGTCAAGAAAGTGGAGGAGAAGTTTCTGCCTCCTGCAAAAAATCAGGTAGATTCCGTCACTGTAAATCTACCACAACAGGAAACAGACTCTGTGGATAACAAACAAAAACAGTGGAAAAGCAGCTATCCAAGCATCACTTATCCACTGAAATCAATCAAAGTCACCAGCCCTTACGGTTATCGTCGTGACCCTTTTACAGGTAAACTATCATGGCACAACGGTTTGGATCTTCGTGCAAAGAACGAACCTGCCTATGCTATGATGGATGGTATTGTCGAAAAGATAGGGTATGACAATCGTTCTGGCAACTATGTTACATTGAGGCATGGCAATTACCACGTCAGCTATTGTCATTTGTCTTCAATTATAGTCCGTAAAGGTGAAAGTGTATTTCCCGGTATCATTGTTGGTGTTACTGGCAATACCGGTCGCAGTACTGGCAGCCATCTCCACCTTACATGCAAAAAGGATGGCAAGAGTATCAATCCCGCCATCCTTTTCACTGCTAACAGTTCTCCGTTATAACGAAACAGACCGACATGAACTCTTATTCACATCGGTCTGTTTTCGTCACTGCCATCTACTTCTTTTACGTGTTTTTATCACAATTGGTGTATAAGGCATTCCTTCTTGGGTCATTTTCAAGCCCTCACCATCAAATTGAGTAATTCGGATCTCCGTATCATCCATGATGATTTCACTTTCATAATAGCATGCCAAAACAGAAAAGTAAGTGAAGTCATCTGTTCTCCTGCATATCTTATACCATTGATCAGTCTCACTTTTCTCTATCAGATACGTATTATTGATGACACAGATATTGTCATCTGCCACAATTTCCCATTGCCTTAATGGCCTGTTCATGAGTCCAGGGATATTTCTCACATAACACCAGTCGCCTTCCCTTATGATGTTCAGATAACCACGCCTAAACAGGACAGGCCTTGTATAATGTTTCCGATGTGTGACAGGGTCAACCCAAAAGCTTTCATTTGCTTGTGCATCGTCCACATGCCATATTCCGTCTTTCTCGATTCTTATCTTATCTTTCACTGTTCCAAGATATTTCTTGACAGGATAGAGATTGTCAACAGGATAATATTCATAATGTTTATATGATTTCTTAAGCTTTTCTAAACTCTCCTTCCTTTCTTCTTTGTCTTTTTGGGCAAACTCTGCCAACTCCTCACGAGAATCTACTTTCTCCAGTTGACTGCCAATGTTCTTCTGCACAAAATATTGTTCATTCTCATCAATATACAGCCGTGCGTTGCCTTCTCCTTCTTTGTACAGATACACCTTATTCGGCTCGTCCCAAGGAATAAACCTATGCTTCCAGCTCAGTCCTGTTCCTACTTGCAGTTCCAAGGTCTTTACCGTCAGATAGGTCTTTTCATCAATATACTTCGATAGGATGCGTGGGTACAGCTTTTTGCCATCCTCTGTACAGAAGTCGATGCCCATCAGCTTCACACTTTGTGGCTTATTGGCAAACCACAACCTGTTCCGCAAGTCAATCCATTCCTTCCTACCTACTTTCTTTCTTATGTAGCAATAGGCAAAGCCATCGTTGGTCACTTCTATCTTCTTGTATTGGCATTCCAATATCATCTTGCCATCCTTATCCTTGATGCCTTTCAGTCCTTTTTCGTCTTCTACAATCTTATAGCCGTAGGAGTCCATAATCATCCGTTGCTGCCGTTCATGGCTGATGATTTTCATCATATCCTCATCACCGTCCATCAGCACATCCATCCTACAGTTGTGACTATTGACTTGCAAACACGCCTCTTGCAGAATGTCTTCCAGAGAAGTACACCCTTCAAACATGCTCTGCCAATCTCTATCCACAGATGGCAATCCAAACCGCTTATACAGTCCCACATTGTCCAGTATCACGCAATATTCTTTACCTTCAGCTACTCGCAGTCCACGTCCCACCATCTGCATATACTTAGCCAATGACAGCGTAGGTCTTGCCAATTGGATGAACTCCACATCAGGACAATCGAAGCCTTCCGAGAACAAATCCACACTTACCAACACTTCTATATCATCAAAAGTGGAATTTAGGGAAGAGGAGAGCGAGGACGATTTGAATCTTTCAATAAGCTCTTGTCGCTCAGCAAGCGGTGTTTTGCTCGAAATCGCCACTGCCTTGATGCCATTCTCTCGATAGAACTCTGCTATATGCTCTGCATGCTGAATACTGATAGCATATACGATACCTTTCTTTCCTGGCACATACCCCCTGATGGTAAGGCATAGTCTTTCAAGTGATGGCTTCACATCCATCACCTCGTTCAGTTCCTTTTGCTGATAGTCACCGTCAGCACCTCGCTTCTGCAAAGAATCAACAAGTAGTTGGTCGGCACTGTCAGGCTTGATAGAGTAATAGTCATAAAGACTCAATCGTCCTTCGGCAATAAACTTCTCCATGCTCCAAGAGCACAGCAAGGTGTCAAACAAATCCGTGAATCCCTTGCCGTTCAAGCGATAAGGCGTAGCCGTCAGTCCCAACTTCTTCGCCTTCGGATAGGCATTCATTACCTCAGCGTATGTCTCAGCCAACGCATGGTGTGCCTCGTCAATCACAATCAGACTCGGCTTTTCCTTTATCTCTTGATAGTGTCTTGACAGCCATTGTATGGATGTCACTTGGATTTTCTCTGAATCCAAGGTAGGAAAGAATCTTGCAAGCGTGTCCTTGATTTGTGATACAAGTTCTCTGCGATGGGCAACCACCCATACGTTCTTCTTCAGGAAAAACTCCACAATGGCTGCAAGCACATGAGTCTTTCCCGTTCCCGTCGGCATTTGTACCATCACAGAGTCATGGTGTCTAAATGCTTCTTGCACTCTATTCACCATGTCCTCCTGATAATCAAAAAGCAGAATATCCTTCGTCATTTCAGATTGATTGTCTGTGTTTTTCCCGTGATGTTTGTAACCAAAGCTATTCCGTTATCACGAATCTCCACCTTCTCATATTTGGCATCAACAATCACTTTTCCTTTCAATGTCATAACACCCCAATGTCTGGGAACCTGTTCAAAGGCGCAATAGGCACCGACAGGTTGCGCTATGCTGTGGTAGAGGGGTGGCACGATAACTTTACCATCTACCTTCACACCCCATTTCTTTCCTGCCTGATACAATTCCACATGTCCTGCCTCTGACTTCTCACGCAAAAGAAGCATCTCGCTTGCTTCCATTTCCTTCTTTTGCAACATCATCTCATGATAGTATTTCTTGCCAAAGCGAGGCATCACATATTGTAAATCTTCCTTCTCATTCTTTGGATTATTGCATCCTATATAGGTCTTCTTCATATTTGAATCCACCAGGTAGTAGTCCTGCTTGCTGTCCATGACAACAATATTTCGTCCATACAGTTTAGCACATAACCAATATACATGCTCATAATCATTACGCAAAAAGCACACATCCTTACTCTCTATAGAATCCTTACGCATCAAACCATCACCGCCTTCATAATAGTACCATACCTGGCAACCACTTCCTACGGAATAATTATTGTGATATATCAAGTAATGCCCACGGTTCAACAGGTCATATTGTGAAGGGCGATAAGGTAAAGCAAAGTTCTCGTAGGTACGAGACCTAAAGAGACCATTATATTCGACGAACTCCCATTCATTAATAGTGATTACCTTGGGAGCATCCTTCGCATGAATGTCCTCGTCGATGACAACTCTCGCCAAGAGGTCGTAGTAACACACAGTCTTTCTGCGAGGTCGATAGGATAAGATATTACCTCGCAAGAACTTCATTTCATAATAGTTGCCTGGTTCTATCACCTGTTCGCCTTGTCTATTTACCACCGTCATCTTTCCGTCAGGTAACTTGACGATGGCAAAATCATCATTGCAATCCACAAACTCCCGATACAGCAACGACTGCATCAGTTCCTCATGGCTCATCACCATCATCATTTCCGAGTCTGGATGAATCTGAATATCGTCTTGCACCTTCAGGAAAAACTCTCTTTCCTTGGCTGTCTCCTTTTTCTTGCCAACTTTCAGTTTTCCCTCGAACATCGCATTCCAGTTCCATACTTGCGATGGCAACCCAAACACCCGATAGAGTCCCACATTATCTATAATCACGCAGTTCTTCTTCCCCTTGGCTACTCGCAATCCTCGTCCCACCATCTGCAGATATTTGGCAAGCGACAGCGTTGGTCGAGCCAACTGTACAAACTCCACATCCGGACAGTCAAATCCTTCCGAGAAGATGTCCACATTCACTAATACTTGGATGTCGCCTTTCTTGAAGGCTTCAATGTCTTGTTGTCTTTCCGTAGCAGGTGTCTTCGAGTCTATGGCTATGGCTTTTACGCCATGTTCCTGATACAGTTTTGTGATTTTCTGAGCATGAGAAATATTGATAGCATATACGATGCCCTTTCTATCTTTACCATATTCATCCAAACTCCGATAGAGCCTATCGATACTTGGCTTTTTATTCAGCAACATATCCATTTCCTTGTTCTGGTAGTCACCATCCGCTCCTCGCTTCTGCAAGGAGTCAATGAGCCGTTGCGTCACACCATCCGATTTGATGCTCACGAAATCGTATGTTGCCAATCTTCCTTTGCTGATAAATTCAGGAACGCCCCACGACTGCACCAACACGTCAAACAGGTCTGTGAATCCCTTACCATTCAATCGGCAAGGAGTAGCCGTCAGTCCCAGGAACGTAGCTTTCGGGAATCTCTCCCACATTTCCTTATAGGTCTTGGCAAGCGCATGGTGCGCCTCGTCAATCACTATCATTCCTGGTTCTTCCTCTATCTCGTCATAATGTCTCATCAGCCACTGAATGGACATAGCCTTGACGGATGACAATAGAGAAGAGGTTTTTGATGAGGAATAGGAGTGGAACTTTCTTACGGTTTCGTCTATCTGCGAAACAAGTTCTCTTCTATGGGCTACAATCCATACTTTCTCCTTGGGATTGTTGCTCACAAAAGAGTCTATGACTGCTGTTAACAGGTATGTCTTACCTGTTCCCGTTGGCATTTGTGCCATTACGGACCGATGAAGGCGCAACGCCTTCTCAATCCGTTCCTTCATATCCTCTTGGTAATCAAATAGCTTGATTTCCTTCATTAACAATGTCAAAAGACCAATAATGGTGTTATACCAATTTCATAAATCCTATATACATCAAGGCATCGGCGATGCTCTGCTGTACTGGATTTTCCTTGTCCGAAGCCCATGAATATTTCGCTTGAATTTTGCGAAGTTCCTCACGCTTCTCTATATATTGCTTCTCCAGTTGGTTCAGAATCTGCTTGGAAGCTTGTGACATAGGAACCTTGCCTGCCTCTCTGTCCATCACTTCCTGCAACTTGATGTTACATTCCGTCAAACTTTCCAATACTTTGCGGTATTCCATCATTCCGGGAATATCACCAATCTGACTTTCCGTAGTATCTCTTAGTATTGTCCTTACGCAATCAGGCATAAATAACTTCCAAGTATTGCCATCCTCGTATGTCACCACCAGATGAACTTTCTGCATCATCAGATGCTTCTCGCCATTTCTTGGCACTTCAACACACTCGTCATATTTCAGATTGATGAGTTGAGCAATTATATTCTGCTCATCCAGCGGCAATTGGTTGACCGTATAGAAAGGATCATGCTGAAACAAAGTAGCAAGTCCTTCAGCCATTTCTCCTTTACGATAGGATGATGGCAAACTCACATTTATCAACCTTGCATGTTCTTGAATCACTTTCTTCGTGTCGTATTCAATCATCATCGCTAAGTTGAGCTTATCTCTAAATGGTAAATTCTTCAGTATAACCATAGTATATGTTCTAAATCAAAATAATCAGTTTCTCAGCAATCGCATCAAAGCAGGACGATTGCCATAATTGTATTCTACCTCCTCTACAAAATCCAAGATGAGTTTCTTGGAAACTTCACAACAAGTGTACATACCCTTGATGTCATCCACAATATAGCCATAGCTCTTCGATTTTGCATAACTCAAATGCTTACGCAAATCATCAATAACATGCTCGGTATAAGTAGCTTGGTCTTCCTCGCTCATATAATGCGCATACTTTTTGAAGAGTTCCACTCGGCTGAACGACATTCTGTTGCCCATCAGAATCTTCAAGAGGCACTGATACTTCTTTTCCTCCACAATCATGTCGCAAACTTCGATGCAATCATCATCCGTGATATGTGGAATATCTCCAAAGAGTTTCACAACAAATTCATCCCAATCCTCCTTGGCTACCAACTCTTTCAACTTCTCAAAGTAAGGTCGCTTGTCCACCAAGAACTGACGGAACAATCTGCGGTATTCCTCAATAATACCAGCCTTGTCATTACGTCTTTCCAAGATTTCTATCTTTTGCAGATGCCAAGGTTCAGTGGTATTGTATCCATCATCGCCATATACAGCAATCGTTTTGTCTATCTCTTTCAAGGCATCATTCTCCAATCCCTTTTCAAGAAGTTCATTGATTTTGAAGGAACAGACATCCGGCACATACTTATACACCTCCATAATGCCATCCACTTCATTCTCTCTACCATGAGTCCGCAGATACTCTATCTTCTTGATGAGCAACTTGCCCAACTCCTCGAATCTGAATAGCGAACTCAACTGGTCAAAGTTTTCGTCATTCACCAATCTCTTGTATTCGTATGTATGATGCTTTATCTGCTTGTCAAGGTCAGCAAGATAAGTATCCGCATCCGCCAATCTAAAGTTGATAGCCTCACGGATATGGTCGAAGAAGCACAGGCAATAGTCATCGTATGCCTCCATCTTCTCAATCTCTGCCATCTTGTTCTGTGCCGTAGCAACAGATTCAATAGGAGTAGCCTCGTCTCTCAGCACCTGTGCCAGTTCTTTCTCCACTTGATAAGTGAAGAAATCGTCACCATCACATTCTTGGTTGTTATACACTTCCAAGCGGCTGTATTCCTCTGCCACGAAGCGCAGAAAGTCCAAGCCGCTTCTCACAGCTTTCCCATTCTCCTTGGCATCCACCAAGGACTTGAATTGTTTGTATTTTGTGTAGGATTGTATCATTTTACATTAGTTGTTTGATAGTTTAATTGTTCTATCTGTAATCATTAATTTTAGAAGCATTTATAGCCTCATTCCATCTGCTACTAAATGGAAATACCTTTTGTTGAGCATTCATATAGTTGAATTGCGCTATATTACTTGCTTGTTGAGGACATTTGGGTCCTATTATTGCAGAAGAAAGAGACAGTGGAAACCTATTTTTATCCATATCAAATAGACACAGACTACTTGCAATACTATTTGATGAATCCATTATCCATTTACGTTCAATGTTGGATTCTTTCGAATGGATGTAAAGCAAACGTATTTCCTGTTCATCCTTGAACAGATAAGACTTAAAGAAGTGTTTCCAGATATGCCATCTGTTGAATTTGAACCTCCAACCATTCTTAACCCAATTACGAATATTACATATAAATTCTAATTCATCATGTTCTTTTTCTGATTGTCCATAGGAAACTGGAGCGAAAAAGAATGAATCATTATCTATAAGCTCTTCTTTAACATCATATACCAAACAAGCCCCCATTGCATTTTGTCCATACAGACGCCACATGGTCAAATCATCAATTTTATCGGAAGCACAACATGAGAGGATATAACTATTGTTATTCTCCTCTATCGTTTTATATGTTTCTGCATAAGCACCACATCCTATCCAATTATCTGCATAAGAAGTTTCACCTATATCATTCATACAAGTCAAACTACAAAGGCAATGATGTTTTTCTTTCAACAATAAAAAGAGACTATTGAGAGTGGTATATCTGCACACAGTTGATACTTTCATTTGTGGAAGAAGTGCTTTAAAAAACGCATCTTCTATATTCTTTATAAATGAAATTTCTCCTATAGAGTCATTGAAGTTAAGATTGTCTTCTAAAAACAGCTTATCTATATTTTGATGTAAGTCAACACTATCAATACTATCTGGCAACCATCCTAATATTTCTACAGCCAACTCATCAACAATTGGTCTTTCACCTATAGGAGCATCTTGTTTTATCGCATTAATGACACTTGCAAAATCAAATACTTGAAATCCATATTTGTCCCTTGACCAAAAATAGTATTTATCCTCTTGACCAAAATAACATATACCATATTTAAGATTTACTTCTTCAAATTTGCTGTAGAACCACTCTGGATTATGCCTTATATGTATTGACCATGCTATATTTTTATATTCTATTCCTACAAAAGGAATATCATCTCTGAATATAACCAAATCAAAAACATATTTTTTACTTAAAAAGAAAGACAAAGATACTTCTGTGTTCATTTCTACCTTGTAGTCCTCACCCAAAGCATCCGCAAACTTTTTCAGAAGTTTCTCTACATCTTCTGTTTTTGGAATCAATATTGACATAGTTCAATAGTTTTCTTTAAACTTTATAAAATCTTACTTTCTTCAAAATAGGATAGGTTTCGACATTTCGCTTATCTAATGGTATTTCTCCTTTTATAATAGATATACATGTCTTAACATCATCACTTTCAGTTGTTTTTAATATTTTGTCTATTATGGCATTACCTTGATATGGTCTATTCTCTGGTATGCCAAACACCAAATCATTATAAAAATGATATGGATCAAAAGAATAAAGCTCGTATCTTTCATTCTTCACCCAACAAATACCCAAAAGCAACCATTCAAGCCGTTTTTCATCAGAATCCAAGTATTCACATAGAAAATCCACAAATTCATCATTCAACTCACGCATCATCTGTAATGATTGACAAAATGCCCAATCACGAGGATTCGCAATTTTAGGAAACACTTTCTTTATAGTCTCATTAAGTGTACTGATAAACAAATCACCATCTTCTTTATATAGATAATGCTGGCAGTTTCTCAACTCACCCATGCCATTTATTAATATCATCTTTTCCCACAAGAACGTTTCATCCTGTAACAAACTAATAAAATCTTCTTTATTGAAAACGGCATGTACTGGTCTTATATTAGTGAAGTACAATACTTTCAATGGCTCCAAGTCGTATTTGATGATATTATTCAGATATGTAAAGACGTTATGTATGCTGTGATTCGGTTCTTTGCACTGCCACTCTGCATATAACCTGGCACTCAAAAATACTTTATTGAATACCCCAATAACATCTGAATCATTATCATCCTCATACAAATAAGTACGCATTTTTTTGAAATATGATTCAAAATTCAATTGGCTATCATTATTCTTAAAGAAAACCTTAATATTGTCTTGCGAATTGAAAATGTGATTAAACTCCTGCGTCGATATTTGGTCCTTGGATAATGAATACAAGAAATAATTTGCATATGAGATTCTATTTCTCAGCATACGCTCTCTGTCTCCTCGTCGCTCTTCAAGAAACAATATATCCAACAAGTGGTGAGCTACATACTTTCTTTGCAAAACCAGTTGCTTATCATTTTCCTTTAAGTCGTTTTTTATAGTCGGCTGCTCTTCCTTATCCTTATCCTTTTTCTCCCCATTTCTTTGAGACGCAATATTATCCATGAATTTCTCTATCAATTCGTTTTCTTCTTTTCGAATAAAACTTTTCACTTCCTCTCTCAATGTATATTCATCTTTATTTGGCTCCAATAAAGTATCTTTTCGAGAACGAAGCATTTCATATATATCAGGATGGACATATTTCAAAAGCTCAACTATAATAAAATCTACCATCTCTATTTCGTTCTTCCAATTATCCACTTTATCTTGGTTAGCAGACAATAGCATTTTTAGGTCAAATGAAAACATGGACATGAAACGCTTTAAATCCCGATAATTAGGAAAGGTATATTCAAGATAATCAATAGAAAGTATTCCACTCTTAGGCAACATCCTTTCAATAAAAGAATTCACAATACTTTCTCGTTCATGACAGTCGGAAATAGCTGGTCTTAAAATATTATCGATATTTGAAGATATTGTATTTCTGTATACCTCTGCATCATAAGCAGGAAACAATAGCTCCACATTGATTATTTTCTTCAAATATTCGTCAGCGTCATTTATACTTTTATTTTGTTCCAAAGTATTGACTATATAGTCCTTGTCATAAAATAGCATAAAGACTACATAGGGGAAATTGCCTGTATTTCTTATCAATTGGATAATCATAGCCAATTCTGAAGCTTGGAGTCTATCCACATCATCCACAAAGACGACTATTTTCTCTTTACATATCGTCAACTTGGTCTTTATCTCTTCATACATTTCATATATAGATTTCTCTTTTTTCAAACAATCGTCAAAAGCCTTGATCTTGTAAGCATGTTGGATATCAAGGATGAGATCCTTGTAGATACCCAATAGCTTGTTGATTCCCAGCCCCATTTTTCTTCCAAACACTCCTGCCAAACCATGAAAAAAGTCTTTTATTATTTGTTCACTTGACGTACAAGACCAAGGAGAGATACAGATATAGGCTGTTTTTTGCTGTTCCAACTGCTTTTGCATTTGAAGCATGAAAGATGTTTTCCCCATGCCATACTTTGCATTCAATCCTATCGTATATGCCGATTGTTGATTATCCAATAGAAGAATTTCATTGACAAGCGTTTGAGCAAAGTTTACTCGCCCGAAAGAATCTTCTCTTGTGGCACAGTCTTCTAAAAATGCTCCTTGTTGATGAACAAGCTCTCTATTTTTTCGTTTAATCAGGTGTCGCACAAAATAGGCTAAGTCAACTACAGGTATAACCAATATAGCCAAGCAATAGTCTGTATACTGGCAGAATGAGAAATGATAGAATGTCAGATATTGATGATATTTTGAATAAGCACAAGAACCAATAACAAGAAGTGACAGAATCACTTCAATTTGTGAATAATTGATTCGTTCCCGATTGAATTTTATGATATAGAACAATTCTACAACCATAATGATTCCGATAGATATGTCTGACTGCCAACAAGCATCTGGCAAATAGCTCACGACATTATCTATCAGGGTATGTTGTAACAAGTTCTCAATTTGATTGTACCATACGATATAGAGGGCAAAAGCCAATCCTAACATCCAATTACAAATAGATACATTCAGAATTTTCTTCCAAGTCTTACCCAATAAAAAATATAAGTTATTCATTCTTTCCAACAATATTGACTCCATATACATGACCTATTTCTTCCAACAAATCATGCTTCAGTTTACTCATTGGGCGTTTGTCCTGATTTTCAGGTAACATTTCTGTCCCAAACAGCATTCTATAGATTTCTTCTTTCGACTTTGGTGCAAAATCTTGCAATACATTTTTTAATAAATTGTCAAGATACTTGCCATTGTTTTTCAATGCCAAGTCTAACAGTTCTGTTACTTCCAAATCATCATGGCAATGGTATAGTTCTTTTAGATGAAAGTCCTCTAACATCCTATTCTCCTTGGTATCCGTAACGTCCTTGAAATCTACACTCCACTTCTCTCCGTTAGGTAGGTAGCAGAATTTAAATTTCGGATTTACGCTGTCATTCATATAGGGGTGGATATGCGTCTCAAATCTGAACAAAGCATCACCTTTTGCCGAGCTGTTGCAAATGGTACAACTTGGAATGAGATTATAAAAGCTAAGCGACATGACAGAATACAAACTTTCAGGAAACCAATGGTCTAAAGCAGGCCTTGCAATTCGAGATTCGTCATTCTCCCTTTTGCCTTTCTTTAAATCTTTGACAACGGTAAAAGTATATTGACGATTACAATACGTGCAAACATTTTGTCCTTTGATTCTTGTCAACCAATATGACCTGCTCTTATTTTGAGAAAGCGCATTTCGATAATCAAACACAGCGAACAAGTTTTTCAAAAGAGCATATTTTTCCATTAGCATTTTTTCGGCATCGGTTCTATTCTCTTCTTTCCTATGACTTACTATTTTAAGAGTATCAAATTCATTTTCATCATATCCTGGGATTAACTCCTTCATTATTTCCAAATGCAAATCATACAAAGGTTTGGGTTCATCTCTAAGCAAATGTTCCAATCTGCCATCAGTGAAAACATTCTTCTGTTCATCTGTCAACTGTTCAGATTCTTTGATCCTCTTAGCCAAACCAGCCTTTAACTTGCCTACGTATGTATCAAGTACATCACTACTCACCTTTTTAAGATACCACATTTTCTTACTGATTATCTTTCAACTTTGCTTCCAAAGCAGCAATAGCACGTTTATGCTCCCCTATTTGCGCTTTCAAGACAAAATCTTTATTGTCAAATATTTCTTCGTACTTTTGCAGCAATGCCGTTTTTGCTAACGGCTCATCTATCATATCTATCAAATATCCGATATAATCTTGTGGATAGTCTTGTTTGATGGTTTCCAAATTCCATTGTTTAAGATTTCCCTGTACCGACATATACTTATCCTCGAACTCTTGGTACACTTCATCCCCTTCATGGTCAACAAGCACCTCTATCCCATATTTTGGATTTTCGTATATCTTAAGAACCAAAACAATACGTCCAATCAACCATTGGGCAAAATCACCTATAGTCCCTTTATGCAAAAAGAAACTGGTGTTCAGCATATCATAAATGTTTGCTCCAAAAGTTTGAAGTTCCGTTTCTGATTGCTTTCCATCCTCCAAAGCCAAGATATTGCTTGTTGGAATGTCAGACAAAACAAAGGGAGAATGGGTTACTATCAGCATCTGTATTCCCTTGACGCGATCAAGAGACATCTGTCTAAGGCCATCCAAGATATATTTGATGAGGTTCTTTTGAAGTTGGGGATGAAAATATAATTCAATCTCTTCGAGAATAATGCAAACATGGCTATAAGCTATTCTATTCTTGTTGTTATCACGAAAGACCGACTCTATATTTCCTAAATGATAAAGAATCGAACTTACTACGTATGCCTGTTGTTTCTCACCAGAACTTAGAGTTTCAAAAGCTACATCATTACCATTCAGTTTATCTCTCAACTGAATGGTAACATCAAATATTGGAGGAGGTACTAAATCGCCAACATCAAAAAGAAATTGTTTTCCAACAGGATTTCCTTTTGATTTTTCTTTATCCAAAATTTCATTAGCCTTAGTGGATAAAGAAGAAAGGTCATATTCCAACTGATTCTCATAAATGCCGTAACAGATGTAGGCAAGAGTATGTCTTATCTTCCTTGTTATATGCGACTTGTCTAAAGAGAGTCTTACCACAAGGGCTTTCAATTGTTTTTCATCAACTCTACTTCTGATATTATGATGGTTTAGATAGAAAAACCTTTTATATTGACTATACAGGACTGAAATTTTCAATGTTTTATAGGTCAAATAATCAATAGCCTCCTGAAAATATCGTCTATCCTTGTACTGTGTCAAATTTTCAGCGATTACATCACCCCACATCTCGACAAGCATTTCTTCTATCTTGGAAAATCCTGCTTGACTAAGGTTCTTATAATAACCTTTTTCTCGTATTCGTTTTGCATCATAGGCATGTTTTTTACGAGAAATAGAGAAACCACGAACAACCAAATGATTGTTGATAACTCGAAAGTTTTGCTTTGGCATTATCATTAAAGCCATCAAACGTTCCTTGGACAGTTCGTTTTCAATGTTGATATTGATGTTACCTTTATCCCTATAAGGAGACAACACCAAGGGAACTTGATAACCATCATTCTTGTGGAAAATGCCATTCAACCAACTTCGTTCATCATCCGTTGCATATTTCTTTTTCCTAATTTTTGCCTCATAAGGCAAAGAGGTATTCTCGTCCTTATAGTCATAAGAGTTATACGCATAGATGGAATAATTGGTTACTAACGTATAAAAGAAGAACTTGCTAAGTTTTTCTTTTATAGACATATCATCCACTTTTCTGTCTTTCCATTCAGAAATAGGAGAGGCACCATCAACAGGAAGTTTTGGTTGTTCATTATCAAATATGTCGGGGGTGTTATAAGGGATAAACAATTGTTCTTCCTCATTCTCCTGGCGAAGGCCAAACGATTCCAAGGTAACACTTCGGTTTTCTATACAGACCATATAAGGAACACTATCTATACAAAAATACAATCGTCCCTCAATATGATCTATATAATGCAAGTGTTCGAAAGCCAAAGTCATATTCTGCTCACCAAAGATGCTGGTGGCAAAATTATTGATTAGTCGAATGATAAACTCCACCAAAGAGCTTTTACCAGACCCATTTTCTCCAACAATGGCAGAAATAGATAAGGAAAGGTCGGATTTAGAGTTCAAATATTCATTATAAGGAGACTTATACGACTGATATTTCTTTGAGCGTAAGATTTTGCCGTCCTCAATATGCCATCCATCGCAAAGGTAATATGGAGTATAAGCTTTCAACTTTCGCTTACCCACACTTTTTTCGTTTGTGACAACAACTCCAAAAATAAAAAACTCATTCATTTTCGTTTTATCTGTAGTCTATAGATACTTTTCAGTCCTCCTTATTTCCAATATACTTCCAAAACACCATCAATTTCTCAGGTGTCTCCGTCAACGCCATGCTCTTCGTCACCACGAAATAGATGAAGCGAGACTTATACACCGTCCAATAGATAACGTATGCAAGGCACATCTTTCCGATAAGTGTGATGCAAAGGAAGATGATATGTATTTTATCCAAATATGCTTGAATGGCTTGGTTTATACATGGTGATGACACAACCACATTAAAATTATTGCAGTCCTGCTCCTTACCATGCACATCAAAAGGTATGGTAGTTATCACAAAATTGTCTCGCAAGTTTTCCCATCCATCAGCCAACAGACCTAATGGCGTGAAAATCTGTGCTATTGCATACAGATACACCATGATGTTCAAGAATATCGGTATCTGAAGATAGAAGCTATTTAGCTTTCCTAGCATCAACACAAAGGTGAAGGTGGAGAATATGCCAAGAGTCAAACTAACCATCAGCATAGGTGTAAACAAATGGCTTGCCTCTGACATCGAAGCGCAATATATCAAAAATGTCCCTATAATGATAATAGCGACAAATAAGAACACCGAACCGATTTTAAAGTCAAACGAATGGTAATCTTGACGAAACCTCTTCGCTACTGTCACATTGTTCAGTGTCAGATAAATCAAGAACAAAAAGCAACTGGTAGCAAAATCCACACCGCATCTTACCCAGAATAGAGCCTGCGTATTCAGAAATGCACAGGCTTCTTGGAAAGTAAACAAACTGTTCAGAAACAGCATCCCATAATAGATGAACCATACCACCCATATCACCATCCACCATTGGTAGAACTTCTCTACTGTCTCCTTGATGACGGCAAACCTGTCATCCATAGTAAACTCCTCTTCATTCCGCAGATGACATTCCTTTTGCAGGTAGTTTCTTAACAACCCTTCCTTTTGGGTCAACTTTCGCAAGATTGAATCTCGGTGTTGCCAAATAAACAAAAACGAGATAGCAACGAAAGCGGCTTGCAGGAAATACAGCCAAGAAATGCAACCATCAGTGGAAAAACCAAAGAATTGTTTGATTGTCTTGATGAAGAAAGAAGCGACCGTACCCAATAAGGTTACTATCGGGCAAACGACAGTGGCAATGACTGTAATTTTATCTTCCTTCGTTAACCCTTTCCACGAAAAAACTTTAGAATCCGACATAAGCTTGTGGTATTATCTTAGTTCATAAATAGGTTCTCATCCATATCTTCAAGCTCCACTATATTTGTTTGGAGTTCGAAGGAATTGATGCCGTCTTTCTCAACACATCTAAACAGTTTATTAACATTCTTCACTTTTCCACAATACATCTTGCTCGGTGTATTGGTGTAGCCAGCAAACTTCTCCACAAAAATCAGTGGATGCCCATCCTTCTTGTCCTTTTGAGTAATTATCACATTGTCAGCCAATGCACGAAGGGGAGGAAGTAGCTTTCCCGAGATGTCGCATAATATATAAAGGATAATGTCATGCTCACGGCACAACTCCGCCAATGCAGCCAAGAACAGGCCATCGCCCAATCTTGGGAAACAGAAATCCACTATCTGCAAATCATCTATCACGATTCTTCTGATATGCTTTTTCTGGTCGCCATCGTATGTCACTTCTATCTGCCTTTCCAAATAATACAAGAATTCTTCTGGCGTAATATTCCCCATACAGATATTCATAAAGTGGATATAGTGATAACAACTGCGGCAAGCCTTGTCTCTGTCTCCGCATAACGGACGGGCAGGACACGCCAACCGTCTTCTTGTCACCATTTCTTCCTTGTTCATCATGATAATCAGCGTATGGTCTTCGGCACATGCCGAACCAAAGATGCCTCCAAAGGTCAAAAACCGTTTATAGGTATTTGCCTTTCCAATGACCGCCGTCACAAATCCCGCATTGCCATACATATACTCATTCTCGATAAACTCCGTTTCGTTCTTTGATTTATGCAGCAAGTTACGAAGCGGATTGATAGGAATAAACACCCTGTTGAGCAAGTCGATAGACATCTGCTCCATGTAGTTCTTCGGATAAATGGCATAGAAAGGTTTGTTTTCCTCCGAGGCAATGTCTGCCTCATAGTCCTCGTAAGTTGTTGTAGGAGTATCAATATAATACTTCTGAAGTTTCATGTATTGTTGGTAAGTTTCCGTCAAGGCATCTGCATGAGTATAAACCAGCGCACGTTGCAGGTATCTTCGCTCATAAAGGTACAATTCTTTGCGTGGATATACCTCAATTCCATAATCTCGTTTCTTGTATTGGTGCAATCCTGGTGCAAAGTCCTGACTGTCGCTCTTGGTGATTTGCAAATACTTCAAAACGAACTTATGATCTACTTTTTGTGACAGCTCTATCATCATGTTCACACGATTTTCTGGTATCTCTGCAGTAGAGTCTACAACCAAGATCACGATTTTAGCATCATGCAACAGATTCAGCAAACCGTTTATTTTAGTTACTGCCAAATCCTTGTATGCAGACAAGTCCACAGCAATCAGTTCTTTTGGATTAGCAATACTTGTAGTCAACTGGCTATAAGTGAGATTTCCAATCATTGAAAAAGGCAAGAAATGCAACCCCGTATATTTATAGAATAAAGCGTCTTGTTGCTTAATACTAAACATCTGGCTATACTCATTGATTGAATCAAACTTCCTTAAATACACTTGATTGTACTTGTTATCGTCCGCAGTCAAATCAGCCTTTACATGAAGCGAGTTAGTCCGTCTGTTATAATAGATGATGCCATCTCCTATCATAGCATCAGTTTTGTTGGCTACAGCAGTGTATGGAATATTGGCATTTGTAGAAATGCCTTGGCATAAGATATTGGAACTATCAAACAGTAGATTGGTAAAAATATTGGAGCTAAGATTGACGTTTGCGTCTTTCGAGGCTTTCTTTCTGAGTATCTCTTGAAGTGAAGAAGAAATAAAGTAATCCAAGAACATATCATCAAGTTTATGCGTTTGATAATATGTGGAATACATGACAGGTTGATTCCAACCATTATTTATATGTTGATAATCAGCCTTTATCTTTTCTACAGACTGGGCTATGCCATAAAGCATTTGCATGGCAAGCACACTTTTATCGTTGTCATCTTCACTACCCTTGATGGCAATAACCAAAGGAGTCCTTGGAATATTATTGCCACCTATATGCAAAGCTTTCAAGACATTTACATCTATGCCACCATACAATACTTTGTCAAGTCCTCGAATGCCTGTAGGCAACTTAGGCAGGCATTCTTTATCAATGCTTGTTCCATTCATAAGTCGTTAAATCTTGAAAATTATAAAACAGGCTACTTAGCTCCTTCCCCGAAAAGAATCTCATAATAAAAAGAGGAGAGAATACCGTTCGCCATATATTGCTATTCTTTGTTTGCTTCCATTGCAAGGACGAACAAGTACCTGCCGAACTCATCGGTTAGTTGTATTTTGTCATTACCAAGCATCAGTCCGTTCAAGTTATACCCACCACGTTGAGTGACAGGTAGTTTGTATATCTCGGCATACTCTCTAGCTATGTCCATGACCATCAGGCTCTTCTTTGCCCATGCCTTTCCTAAATTTGTTGTCAGGTTATTCACCTTCACAAACCAAGGCCAACGGTCATTTGGCATCTTGGTATGTTTGGGAGAACTCATTACTTTGAAAACCGAGATGATTTTTCTTGCACCAACAGCGTAGGTAATGAGTATATCTCCAACACGCACAGCCTTTGGCTTTCTATTCGCAAAATGTTGTTTTTGAAACTTTCCAGAGTAGTCGCCGTCAAAAATTTTGTGATTGTTAGAACCAAAAGGCTTGATAAAGAATCTTGTTCCGTTTGGTATTTGAGGTAGTCTGAGTATGTCATCTATCTGTATCTCTTGCTGTTCCACTTTCTTCCATCCTTCTTCACGTGTCTTGTCCGCTCTTTTCTTTATCAGTTCCAATTTATCACTTGTCAGTTCAATATCAGCATCGATAAGCAACTGCTTTTCCATACAGCCAATGGCTTTGGCATCTTCAACTATACATCCCCATTCATGATTTTGCTTTAATCCATGTTGTGTAAGATTAGCAGACGTTATGATGGCAGCAAATGGAGCATCATTATTCTTGAATATATACACCTTGCCATGCAGCATATTGTCAATACGCATCTGCCAATCAATACCATGCTCTTTCATCGCTTTGCGAAAAGACAACAAGGAATCTATCTTTTCAACTGCTTCATCGTTTTTCATCGTAGTGATGAACGTGATTTTTCTGACAGAGTCCTTCTTTGATACGTTGGAAACAAACGTTTCAAAGTTTGGGAAGCAGAAAGGACTTGCTATCACTAATTCATCAGCTTGCTTGCATAAGTTAAGTAAGCAGTCATAATGATTGTGACAAGAAGAGTTCTCTATGATTTGCATGATGTTATACTCTTCAATTTCAACTTCTTTTGTTTTTCATCCTCCAGAAGAAGTGCCACGTCCTGAATATCGGTTCAGACAGTGCCTCGGCAGGATAATATCGCACCAAACGTAAATCTCGACACAATCTCTGCATGTTATGTCCGAAAGAACTATGTCCAAAACCATATCGCTCATCATATTGTCCGAAGTTGCCACCATTCAGTATCTCTGCTAACAACAACTTTCCTCGTTTCTCATCCATCGGAGCTAACAACTTCTCCTCTGATAATCCAAGAACCTCATGCAGCACATACATCACCGCCCCCGCAAACTTCCACAATCCAAGATACCTCAGTTCTCTCTGCAGAGTATCCCTAATCCCTAATGACTCATCCCTAATCACTAATAAATAATCACTAATCACTACATAGTAGTAATCGACAATTTGCCTCATACCAATTCCTTCTTGAAACAGATGATTGTAGATATGTACCAGTTGGTAGATTGCATTAAATTCAAAGGTTGGAATCGCCACTTTCCTTTCTCCGATCTTCACTTTGTGCAAGAACTGCCCGTCCGCTTGCCGTCTAAACCATCGCTGCAACCGATAATTATACACAGGATTTTGCAAGTAGCATGGTCGATAATGCACCTCTATAGGAATTCCGTTGATGGCAGGGAAGTCGATATGGTGATAGCTCGCCTTTTCCTTGGGGACAATGGAATGGACAAACAGAATTACTTCCGAGGGCTTGTCTGATACCCAAATATCAATATCACCAGGAGTGCGGTGAGCAGGACACGGATACATTAAGGCATTCCCTTGACCTTTTAAGATGCAAGAACGGAAACCTTTTTTCTCAAACCATGCAGTTACTTTGCCAACAGCCTCGTCCAATTGATGATTGCGTTTTTCTATCTGCCTGCATATTCCCATCCAATTCATCAGCAAGTTAATATCCATCTCCATCGAATCACCTGTTGCCTTGGTTGCATCGCTCATCTTCTGGATTCCATCAAAGATTACCCCCATCAATGACTGCTTTTGGGCAATCTCATAGATACTCTTCCATTCTTCTTTCTGAATTTGAGGAATATCATTAGAAGAGCCGATTGCCAAGCGCAACAATTGAAAGAATTTGTTGTAAATATCAATCATCAGAAGAAAGTATGTGCATTACTTTTCGTTTTTCTTGTAGATTTTAACCACTTCATCTGCAATCTGGTCCCAATCATATTTGCTCATGTCGTAATCCACATGCTGTAATGGAGCGTCGATGATCTTTCCGAGTTTCTCTGATAGTTCATCCACATTTCCACAACGGAAATAATCATCCTTTGGCAAACCAACTTCAAGGTTGGCAGGAATATCACTAACTATCACATTTACCCCATAGCTCATTGCCTCCAACAGGGCAATCGGCAAGCCTTCATGCGAAGACGGCAAACAATAGCAACGACAATTCGTCAACAGAGAATGAAGTTTTCTGCCCTTGATAAAGCCTGTCAGCACGACACCGTTCTTACGAGCCATCTCCTTCAATCCCAAAGAATAACTATCCTCGAAGTCTGTATCACCAGCTAACACTAACTTTATATCTGTGGAATCTGTGAGATTCGTGTGCGACTTTTTCCATTTCACGAATGCCTCCACAAGATGATGCAGATTCTTCTCTGGCACAAATCGGCACATCCCCAGCACATATTTACCCTTCTCTATTCCAAGTTCTTTGAAATATTCCGGATTGTCACAAATCTCAGGTTCCGACACACCATTATAAATGAGGTGAACGTTCTTCGTCCTTCCATATTTACGTGCAATGAGATTCTTGATTACATTCGAAATGACGATAACATCATCCGCAAATATACATCCCATTCTTTCGCCCATCTTCAGGATTGTCTTCGCAGCAAACCCCCATTTGTCTCTGTCATAGTCAGGACCATGATGAGTAAACACAACTTTCATTCCTAACAACTTGGCGTAAGGCACAAGCAAGGCTGGACCTATGGCATGCACATGCAATACGTCTGCCCCAAGTCGTTTAGCCTTGTTTATGGCACGGAAGGTATGGACAATCGCCTCAAAGCTCTTTTTCTTAGGCGATGGCAAAGTAACGAGTTTCACCCCGTTCCACTCTTTCAAGTCATCATGCACATAATTCGACCTGCGAATCAGCATCACATCAAAACCACGAGACACAATGCGAGGAAACAATTCCTCGCAATGTGTCTCCACGCCACCCATGATATTAGGTATACCACGAGTACCTGTTACAACTATTTTCATAAGATCCATGTTATTTGTTTTGAATCACATCAAAATCACTCTTTGCCTCTTTATAAAAAGTCATCCATATTCCGTTAACACAGTATTCGTAAATGTACAAAACATAGGGGTTAACCACAATGAGACTTTAATTAAAAGTTATTTGAATGAAGACAATTTACTCGTAATCTTTTTAAGTATATAAAATTTCATGATATGTGCAAAGCAAATTGCCCCCCATAACGAGGATAACAGTTATGATATACAGCATATTTCCATTCTTGACATACCTTTCAATATGTACCATTTCAACAGCTCTATAAATCATCATGTGCGACAAATAAATTTCCATGCTGATGCTGCTGAGATATTTTGTCACCTTATTGACTAATAATTTGTTGGTGGTTCCAATTGTCCAAACTATCCAAGACGAGAATAAACCCACCTCTGTTAGCAGGAGTTCAACCTTACCATCCTTATATAAAGGAAACACAAAGAACATCAAAGATATTACTGATACGATGATTCCAGAAATGACTTTCTGGCTACATACAAACTTTGTTATACTCTCTTTGTAAAGATAGCACAGACCACCACTTAGAAAGAATGGAGCGACCACCAAAATATTATGTCTGTCAATAGGAACATTTCCATATTTATCTGACTCAAAGTATGTCAATGCTATTATTGCTAACAATGTAGAGACACAAAAACTAATCCATGCTCGCTTCTTATTGTCCATCAAGAACACAAAGAAAGGATAAAGCATATAGAATACAAAGATAATACCCAAGAACCATCCTACACCAATCACCGTAATGGATCCATAATTCGGTAAAAATCCGAAGCACAAGGTTATATTGGCAAACAATTCGTAAAGAGAACTTATACTTGGGCTGACAAGCAAGTCCACCACACACAAGAAGGCAAAGAAAGGCAATATACGAATATACCTTTTCTTATAGAAATCATTCATGGAGATATTGCCACTTTTAAACTTCTCGTAATAACCGCAAGAAAGTGAAAAAGCACTCACTATCATAAATAGCATGACGAAATCACAAAAGAAAGGAATCAGCGATGTTGTTATGAAATTTTGACTCGTCTTCAATGGAACGTGTCCCAATACGTGCATCATCACTATGCCTATTGCAGCAAAGGCTCTTACCGCATCAAGAGAGTCATATCTTTTTTTTATTACGTTTACGTTCATTTCAATGATCTTATAAGTTTTTCTTGATTATACTTTAGACTGTATTTCTTTTTCATCATAGTCCTCGCATTTTCTGCAAGTGCATCTTTTGATGCCAGCAACGAGATTGTCGCTGCAACCATTTCCTCAAAAGTTGATACACAAATGCAATTCTCCCCATTTTTCATATCATCGTCAGTAAGTGCTTCTTTGATGGCTATGAACGGTACGTTTTGTGAAACAGCTTCTGCAATCTTCAATTTGAACCCTCCACCAAGCAATTCTGGTACCAATGCAACATCTGCACCCTTATAATAAGGCAAGACACTATCGACAGAGCCTGTCATCGTCACATGACTGTGTTTAGACATCACCTCTTTGATTGTCTTTTCGTCTGCATGACCGACGATAGTCACATGTATATCAGCATCTTTAAGCGTATCAAAGTTCTTGGCTGCCAGGAGCATTTTTAAGTTTTCCAACTTTGGTCCCCACATCCAGTTGCCACAAACAATCACTTCTTTTTTCTTTTTAGTACTATGGTCGTTTTCTGTTGCGATTCCTTGAATATCAACAATCGGGGTCAATAGGATTGTTTCTTTGTGTGTGGCATCTGAGAAAAACTTTCTATCCGCATCACAAATTGCCGTAATCAGGTCATATTGTCTGATATATTTGTTTTCGTAATGACGAACCTTGATATAGTCAAAGAAGTAAATGATCTTCTTGGCGATGTTTGCCATTCCCTGATATACTGACTTTGACAAATCTTGCTCAATATCGTGAGTGATAATGACTTTCTTTTGTGGATACCTTTTCAAATGCTCAATGATATAAGAAAGTTTGAAATGATTGACCACAATAATATCCACATGCTCGTTATCAAGAACTTTCTTCACCTCATCTACAAAGTGCTTGGAATATCTGTTCTCTATCGAAGCAGGATACTTAGACAAAACCATTCTTGCCAATGATTTTGCTTTAAATGGCACCACAGTTACTTTATCACAATAAGAACTCAGCAAAGAATTATTCTTGTCATATGGGTTATCCGGATCTTCCATCACAATCAAGTGTATATGAGTACAGTCTTGCTTAAAGATTCGCAAGGTGTCCATAGAATACCTGTGGTCTCCACGATTTTCCTTCTCCGGATTGGCATAAGTTAAATATAGTATATTCATTGTCTTTATCTGCTTAGCATGTTGTTATATATAGTTTCCCATTTGTCAACGACTTTCTTGACCGTGAAACGTTGGCAGGTTTCCATGCCTCTATCTACAAGTCTATTCCTTAATGTGTCATCAGTCATCAAGCGTTTAAGTTTCTCTGTAAATTCACCAATGTTTCCATCCTTCACCAAAAGACCATTATCATTGTTGATAACAATCTCATGCAGAGACTCAAAACTATCCATTACAACAAGTGCTACACCATTCTGCTGTCCTTCAATAAGCGACATACTAAATCCCTCATAAGCCGATGTCATAAGGAAAATCTTGGCTTTCTTATAAAAGGGAAGAGGTTGGCGGAAACCAAGCATCTCCACTCTTTTTAATCCATCATTTTTTATGATGTTCTCATACATCTGACGGCTTTCGCCATCACCCACAATTTGAAGTTTCCAAGTATCAAAGCGTTGAACCTTTTCTACGTTCTTCCAAGCTTCCAATATACGAGTGATTTTCTTGTGTCGTTCGCATAGTCTGCCAACAACCAAAACTATATTTTCTTTATTCTTTCGTTCCTCATTAGAAATCGTTTCATTGAACACCAACGGATTGTACACGAAACTAAGCTTTGAGTCTGTTTCTGACTTTCCAGTGAGCTTACAGTAAGAACGCAAGAAACAAGGAGCTAAGAAATTGAAATTGTCACTATATTTATAATACTTGTTGCATCTCCAAATATTCTTGCGTTTCTCCAAGAAACGATACAACGGATACAAAACTTTTAGAATAGAGCCTTTAAAGCCAGAGAAATCAAACGCCTTCTTGATGTCCACATCCATGTGAAGTGTCTTTACAATCTTAGCTTTAGTCTGCTGTTTCACGCCATGAAGAAATTCAATTGGCCACCATTGATTGTGAACAATATTGATGTCAAATTGTTGAATCAAAGAGATTAAACTCTCAGAAGCAACTTTAATATCATTCTTATTAATGAAGAAATCGCCAGACAGTTCATTAAACTTCACGCCATCTATGCGATGTGCCTTGATTCTGTCATCAATAAAAGGAATCTCTTTGCTGCTATCAGAATCCTTGAAGTAGGCAATATGAACTTCAATACCACGTTTCACCATCTCATTAGCAAGACTGATTGTAACGGTCTCACCTCCGCCATATACCGGCCAGACTCTATGTAAAAATAAAACTCTCATAGCTTTATCCAATGATTAGGTATAACATGATTGATGTGGGCATACTGACATTCCGGGTTAAACCAGTAATTTGGTCCAATGACAATCTTCTCAGGATTGGCATTCAGCCATGCTCCCCACCAACTATAAGTACTATTGGCTATTACATTGTGCTTGGCACAACTCATCAACTGCATATCCCAATAGTTCCCCTTGCCTGACGTAGGATTCCAATTGATCAAAGTGTAGTCTTCAATGTCCAAATACTCCTTAACTACATCAGGACTGTCTGAAAAGATAAAGAACTTCGGATTTTCCACATGTTCCTTAATATAAGCCAATGCCTTGTCGTAGTATTCCTTAGGACAGGTATTGCTGAATATATTCCAAGTACCATAACCGTCACCCTTTCTGATATGTATAGCCACGGAATTAGAAGATGCCATGGCTTGCTCTATCTCTTGATTTCTCTTGTCCTCAAATGGTGAGAACTTGAACGCATTACGCACTTCGCCGGCAGCACTGATGAAATAATTCTCATCCTGCCAACTACTTTCCACATAACAATTCTTCTTGATTTGCTCCCATACCTTATCATTGAAGAGATAAGCATGCTCCGTTACATATTGCGGACAAAGCCTCTTTACCAATCTTGGTAGCTTTCCTTGTTTACCTGCAGCCCAATAACAGACTCTTGATACTTTGTTCATCTTGACATTAGTGAAAATATCATCAAGTTCCACTCTGTCATGTACAAATTCCGTCTTAAATGAGACTGTATCGTACACCACATCATATCCCTTCTTCTTGATGGCAAGCGAAAAGGCGTATTGAAACATCTTGTTCGCCAAGCCACCACCTATATACATTGTAATCATAATTATTACTTTTGATTAATTTTTCTTATTACTCTTGCAGGATTACCTGCTGCTATGCTATCAGCTGGAATATTAGAAGTAACTACGCTACCAGCACCAATAATAGACCTCGCCCCAATATGAGCACCTTTTAATATATAAGATCCTGTTCCTATCAAGACATCATCTTCTATTACAATAGGCTTACACTTGCAGTTTTTCATGTCATTCTCTGTCCAACGGTCAAGATGGTTTAGCGAATGACAATCAGAATCTAATATCACAGTATTGGCACCAACTGTAACCCTATCACCAATCGTAATTCCGACTTTTGCCCATAGCACTGTAGAAGACATTCCTACCGTATTGCCAATTTTTATAATTGCATCACCTTCTGCAAATATGGCTCCCTTCCGTTCTGGACTAAGCGGATTGAGATTGCCACTGCTAAAGAAAGTAAAGTCGTCACCTATCATAACTTGGCTCTTCTTTGATTTCTTAAAAAACAAGCTATACTTGATGTTGGAGCGAGAACCAATTCTTGCCCCCCCATATAGCATTAAGAGATAGTTATATGTACGATAAAAAGCTGATTTAATATTCATAGTTTAATCTTTGAATTTGTCAATAAATGCCTTTATGTCTAAAAACAATTCTTTATTATCGATTATCTTTTCCATAGGAAAATTCCACCATTTAATTTTTAAAAGTTGCTCTATTATTTCCTTTTCATACCTATACCCAATAATTTTAGCAGGTACACCACCTACAATTGCATAAGGAGGAACATCTTTTGTTACAAAAGCATGGCTAAGGACCACTGCACCATCTTCTATCTTTACACCTGAAACAAGACTGACTTTATAACCTATCCAACAATCATTTCCAATAATTACATCAAAATTGTTTTGTGCATCAGCTTGAGGCATCTCTTCAAATAAATCATGGTCTACTATTTTTATCCCAGTCTGACCTTTTGTTGAAACAAAAAGAGGTGAAGTAGACACATAAGGTTCCTTATATGTATGCCTACCAGTAACAGACACACACCCATAAGCAATAGAGGTAAACCGCCCAACTTTTGCTCTTAAAAATCCATTTGAACCGACATACGAACACCGCCCCAATTGTCCTCCAAAAGTTGTTCCATTCCACACCTTATTATACCCTTCAAAAACAGAACCTTTCAGAATATTTGATTTCCATGACAAAAAAACTTTTTTGTTCCTATTGTTCCATTTAAAAAAGATGAGTTTCAATAATCGCTTCAACATAACACTAAAACTTATTTATGAATTATTCTATAAATGGAAGACACCTTTTGCATGATCCTATTACGAAGTTTATCATATGCTGAAAAACGGGAGTCAAGTTCTTTCTTCATTTTTTCTGCGCAATAATTATCTTTCATTTTTAGTCTTCTCTGCACAGTCCAAACATACTGCCAATAAATGAAATAATTAGAATATTTATTTTCTACTGACAATTCTGACAAGTAGTTACCTAATTCTACATTTAATGGCGTTTTTTTGACGCTTAAAGTTTTAAAATCATCGGTATATATCATGGAAAGATGGCGGACACATGCAACTTCATAAGTGTTAAGCATTTTTAAAACAAAAGAAAAATCTTCGTTATAGGAGATTCTTTGATCAAAGCCCCCTAACGCAAAAAATGCAGTCTTAGAGATTAAAAAATTTCCTGTTCGAGGAAAAATTGAATTCAGCCACCACTGTTTTAGTGGGTTTGTAATTTTCCCTTCTGTTAAAGGGTATTGTTCCATTTCTGTTTTCCCGTGCTTTATAACAAATCCCGAAACTACTACTTGTACTGTCTTATATTGTTTCCTACAAATCTCTAAATTTTCTAAAGTACCATTCAAAAGCAAATCGTCTGCATCAAGAAAAAACAGCCATTCGGATTTTGCGTTCATGGCCCCATAATTTCTAGCCGAACTTACACCTCCGTTGTCTTTATAAATATAACGGATTCTATCATCATGGATTTCACTGACTATATTCTTACTATCATCAGTCGAACCATCATCTATAATGAGGACTTCAAAATCTGTATAGCTTTGTGATAATACAGACTCCAATGTTGTCTTTATTGATTCAGCTTTGTTGTAAAGTGGTATTATAATGCTTATCATACTTTAATTCATTATTTTTATATTGAAAAGAAGCTTGTTCTGCCATATATAACATGATGGCATGAACTAAGAAATTTCCGTCTCGAAAGAATTCAAAATTAGTAATTGAAATCAGCAAGAAGATAAAATAAAGTGAAAAGAATGTATAGCGTTTATCCACCTTCAAAAAGACGACTTTCAAAGCTAATAAAATAAGGCCTATCACTGTGATTGTACCTAACATCCATGATACGCCAAGGAATGACCAATCAACATATTGCATACCACGTGATCTTTCTTGTTCAAAATCCTTACCGTACTTTGATGATGCCAGCGGAATTCCTGCGCCGAGAACACGTTCTATAGGACTTTTGAAAAATTGATGCTCAAAATATTCAAACTGTACCACACGAACATAATCTTCATTATCCAAAGATTGATTGCCTTCTGAACGTTCTTTCATTCCTTGAATTTTTTCCTGAACAGCAGGTATTTGTAGTGCTCCATAAAAAACAGCACCAGCCATTGCCAATGTAACGATTTGTTTAGTGGAAAATCTTTTGTCAATTCTCCACAACATATAAATAGCAACAACAACAAAAGAAGCAATGAACTGTCTGTACCCAGACAATAACATAATAAAAAGACCCAATAAAAATGGAATGAGATATTTCCTTTCTCGTGTTACATACCAATTCACTAATCCATAGAACAGCCCTACAAGATATAAACTAGAACTAACAATGCGGAGTCGAACTCCACCTTCAGAATCACCCAGCATCCAATCGTCAAGATGCATGAAATTCAAGCCATACAATGTATATAGATAATACTGGCTTATATAGAGAATGTCAAGAGTATAAATCAATGCCAATAAAATTTTTTCCATTCTCCATAATTGAATATTTTTCTGCTTAAGATAAAAATAAAACAGCAGACCAAAATAAGAAGGCATAGCTCGAATGGTATCCCAAGGAGACTGACCTCTAAAAAATTGTGAAGAGCATAAGTTCAACACTAACCCTAAAAGTATCAATAAAAATATCTTCTTGTAAATAGTAGGCTTACTAAAACCCTTCCAAGCACATAATATAATGACTGGTACTGTATAAGAAGCGGCAATAGGGAATATGCCAAATACATTATTAATAAACAAGAATAGAATTAATACATAAATCATAATGCCATAAATATAAATTTACCATTCATTGCTTTTAGTAACTCGATGCTGCCACACGTGATAAAAATTGCGCACCAACACGATATTACTTAATAATGGGAATCTGCATTTCAGCTTCAAGATGAAATCTTTCAATGGTTTCATTTGATAATGATTCTCACTATAGCTCTCTAATTTCAAATTCTCATTCAAAGTCAACAATGTATTCTCCCAACGGACAAGATTGCTTTCAATGCCAAATCGAGATGAAATGAATGAATAAAGTTCATCATAATTATCCCTTGGAGCATTGATTCTATTTACAATATATGATGCCAATTGACGGCAGCGATGATACAACCATTGCTTGTTGCAAATTGTGTCAAGGTATGCTTGATGGAATATGGTGGTAATGCCACATCCCATGAGTTGCATTTCCATTGTTGTCAATGGCAGGCATTCGCTAACACCTGTAGGATTAGGTACAGCAACTTTACATTTACCTAAAGCCTCAAACTTTTCATTCCCCATCAATCCCAAGAAATGAACGGATTTTAATAAGTTCCCATTTCCATCCGTCAAATATTTCATAAACAGTTGCTCATAACTGGCTTCTGCAATGCCATATTTACCTAACTGCGTATTCTTATCATAAAGTTTACCCGAACCGATGACATACAATTGCGCATCTGGAATCTGCTCCAATACGCCTTTCCAAGAACGTGCTAAAACATGGAATCCTTTCGTGTTGTTAATAGAGCCCATATAGGCAACATTATGATTGTCTGTATTATCAATACGCTCTTCATACCATTCTTTGGGCTGAATAGGCTGCATATTATAAATATATGTTGACTTGAGTGTAGCAGGATGGTCTCTATACATATCCAACATCTCACGCCCACAACAAACAATGCGTTTTACATATTCTCGCGAAGTTGCAACATTGAGTCGTCGCAATTTCATTCCGTTATGATCCCAAAGAACAATGCTAAACTTGCCCCTGTACTTATCAAGCACATTTTCATCAAAGACAAGTTGGTTCATGACTATCGTCTTAATATTCTCAGCGCAACAGTAGTCACATAGTTCGCTCAAATTTGCAACTTGGTGGATTTTCTTATGCGGAGCTGATATCTTACATCTGGTCACCAATGTAGGACTTATTGAACTACTTCTTTGCTCCAATAAATAAGAAACAAGCAAGAACTGGTATTCCGTACCGCCGACACCTGGGTTTCCTCCAAGTAAATTGCTTAAATCAACAGAACTTAGACTACTGTTGTCAAGATAGAATGCTACTTCTTTCATGCCGTATATTTAAATTAATGCTGCTTTCAAAAAATCTTTTGAAAACGAAATTTCCTTATCTAATCTATTATAAACCTGCTTGTAATCGATTGATTCTTGTTGGTAGAAATCCGTGGTCTTTCTATTACATAATCCTGTTCTCTCCAACAAATCATTCACCTTTCCCGAATTTGTACCAACCACAAAGAACTGCTTTTTGCAGATAATGGAGAAAACTGTTCCATGGAAAGTGCTAGACACAATATATTCTGCATTGTGTATAAGTCCAATCCACTCAAAAGGTCCTGCAGGGATGTTGATATCACCCCATTCTGAAGGTCTGTCAGAACCTGTACAAACAATCTTCAACCCTTTCTCAGCAGCAAAGCGTCTGATATTCTTTGCGTTTTCGGCATCCAATCCGTATGTATAAACCAACAGGTATTTGCCTATGGTGTTTTCTGCCTTACAACTATCATATGAGATGAGGAAAGTAGGATCTAAGACCATAGAAAGAGACTTTCTTGTAAGATAAGAAAGTTTTTTTTGCGAAACCTTGTCCCGAACAGACAATTTATCAAACTTTCTTATTCCCAAATAGGTAAATGGATGAGTCAAGACACTTTTGATGTTTAGATTTTGAGCACTTACGGCATAAGTTATCTTGCGTTTGGCATTCAAGCCATAGCCCCAAAATATTGGATTGACAAGTTCGCCGAACATGCTCCAAATCTCATCACTGCCATAAACAATCACGTCAAATTCTTCAGATAAATCCTCAGACACATTCAGCAACGAGTGATGACCTTCGAGATTGTTCCAGAAAGTATCACTATATTCCGTACCGCCATGAGCGAAATCAGCAAGTTTCAACATTTTCACTTCATGACCTAATTGCTCAATATATTTTTGGAGTGCGTATGCCTGCAAAAAGCTGCCATTGTTGTTGGCATTCCACACTGTAGCTATTCCTATTTTCATATTTTCTTATTTATTTGAATGAATCTTCTAAGTACTTTCTTGAATGTTCTACGAAAGGTTTTAACTTAGAATACACGACATCATAATCAATAGGTTCTTTAACCTTTGAAGCAATTGCGCTTGGTGAGTCGGAAAAGGAGAATAATCTGTCCTGCAAGCCCAGCAGACCTAACAGGGATGTCAATCGTTCTGAGCCACCTACAGAATTGTCCAAGGTTACAAATTGTTTTCCGAAAATGATTGCGAACACAGTTCCATGGAAAGAATCCGTAACAAAATATTGGGCATTAAGTATTGTATCAAGCCAACTTTCAATAGAAGGCATTCTTCTGAAAAATGGCAAACGATTAACGTAATGATTATATAATATTCTGTATTTCTTTGGTTTTAAGAAGTGATTTAATGGAAGACCTATCGCCTTTCCAATAGCAGCATAAACACCATTGGCCTTATAATTATCACTAAGAATATATGTAGCTGTCTCGTTACGTGGCTGAGTCTGCTGGACAAGACCAAACAAGCGGATATATTCTTCCTTTGCAAGAAGCAGTGTTGGGTCAGAAACCCACACACCATTATTTACGCCAAATGTACTCTTTAAAATCTCCACGCCTGACTTCTCTCTTACGGAGACTGCCGTAAATTTCTTAATCAAACTCTCAATATATACCCTTCGCTCTTCTGGATACTCACATGTTCCCTTGCCGAACGACACAGCGTATGCCACTTTCTTGGCATCATAGTTCTTTGCAAATTCCAAATAGGCAACAGGGGTAAAGTCGGGACGAAAATAATTGTCACGCCACATTTGGTCGCTACCTATGGTGAAACCATAATAGCGGCTTAATGTCAATTTAGAGAACTCATCGGAAGAATATATTGCAGGGGATTGAGGCTGTAGATATTTTGCCTCAAATTCTCTGAAATGCTTTCTGTTGTATATTTCTTCTGCCTTCTTCAGCTGTCGCAATACAGGATTGGTGTCAGAGTAAGCACCAATCGCTGGTCGCCTATTAATATATTCTATGGCATACCCCAATTTACGCAGAGACTCCGCCAAGGCAAAAGCTTGAACTTTAGCTCCGTAATTTGCTGCATAATGAGGCGTTACCATACCTATTATTTTTTTCTTCATCTTATTTGTCGTTCTTTATAATTATCTTTTTTAATTTTTCCCATCTATACTTTATTCCCATCATCTTACGAGATACAAATGATACATGCGTTGTTTTCTTAACAGCATCCACTAAAGACATGGTCTTTCTGTACTTCTGATATTTGCTGATTAGCTTTACTTTCTTTACTCGCTTATGGGTTATAATGTTTGAGTTGCTCTTAATCGCTTCATCGATGGACAATTCCACACAATTGAAATCGGACTTGCATTCGTCAAATGAATCTTCACCTTTTTGCGTGTTGACTACCATGATGCTCAAACCCTTATGGTCATTCAAGTGCGAATAACCTAATCTGTCAACACCCCAAAAATCGCCGATGGTCAAATCACTGAAAGATTTGTATGGACGTGCTGGGCATTGATAACAAGATTCCCTCAAATACAAATCAGAAAGGAAACCTTTCATATAGAGATTGACGTTTAGAGGTTCGGACAACAAAACGGAATTTTGGTCCGCCTTAGAGGCGGACGTAGGTCGGACAACAAAACGGAATTTTTCCCATCCATCAGTTTTATCTCTAAACTTAATGTCCCCTATGGGGGACTTTGCGTTTAGAGATGAATTCAAAACGGTATTTTTCCCATCGGCCGCCTGACGGCGGCAAGAGGATTGTTCTCCAAAGGTCTCGTTCAAATACTCTTTCCACACACCAGGACTTGGCACACCGTGACAAATGACATCTATTGTCAACAAGTTGAGATACTCCTTATGGCGCAAGAATGTATGCAAGGCAGAACATTGGCATGGAGTTCCTGTGAAAAGTACCTTCCTTCCGCTCTTTAAATATACCTCACATTCTTGATAAACCTTATCAGTTCTACTTTGCACATATTTACTTCCCATCATAGGACGCATATCCTCCAATGTCTCAGCACAAACATGATGCGGCATCCAACGGGAGTCAAAGACAACTCCACAAACAACACCGCCTTCCTCTATCATTCTTTTTGCAAAAGATATAAAAACACCACCAGAAGAACTTTCTCTACGTTCATCATCATCCTTGTTGAACAATGCATATGCCTTGTATGGTTTAGCAGCTACCTCATCACTCAATGCAGGACAAGCCTTGACGCACAATCCACAATTAACGCACAAGGAATTGTCTATCTGAGGATACAGGAATCCATCTTCTTTTTCAATCATGGAGATGCAATGCTTCGGGCATTTCTGAGCGCAAGATTCACATCCGCAACATAAATCATGATTGAGTTTACTAATATTCTTGATTTCCATATTCATGTGTTTTATGATAGCGAATGTTTAATATTTCTTAGGATGTCTATTGGAAAATGACAAATCTTATGAATCTTCTTACGTCTTTTATCACGTTTCATTACGATTTGCATGGTCGTCTCAAAGTCATTCACTTTAATCAAGCGTTCAAAATCCATACGAGCAGCACCTTTCAAGGAAGGCTGACGCAACTGAGGGTCACCTTCTATGGGCTCTCGTACAGGTCGTTCATCAGCGTAAATACGCTTTTCTTGTATCATTTCTTTAATGAACTTCTTTCCTTTTTCTGTATTAACTAAGATGCAAGAAACATTTGTTTCTCCATAAGAACAAGGAGCCATTCTTCCTAATCCTTTGTAATCGCTAAGAGTAATGTCTGCTATACGCTGTTCTCTTGCAAAATGACAATGATAGCAGTTTTCTCGATATGAGATAGTAGAGTGATATGCATATTGGTAAGTGTCCGTCTTACGAGGCACTTCTGCATAGAATCTCTTGCCGTCTTTATTATATAATGTAAATGTAAATGTATATGTATATGTATCAGGGTCACGGAAAGACATCCTAATCGCCTTCTCGTTTTTCGTATGTTCAATATGCTCTATATGCTGCTTCAAATAGGAGAATGGAGCAGTTCCGTGACAAACGACTTCAACAAACAATATTTTCTCATTTTCCCTGAAAATTTTCCTCAAAGCAGCTACCTGACAAGGCAATCCAATAAATACGACATTCTTGTCTGCCTTTAAACTTTGCTTTATCTCTTGGTAAACATGCCATGCTTCGCTAAAAACATATTTGCTGTTTTTGAATTTCAGAATTGCCTTTTCGTCTGACGACAATTGCATTACGACACTGAAATCGTCTTGTTGAACAGCTCCTGCTATGTCGCAGCCTTCGCTTACGGCTTTCTTATAGATCTCCGCTGCAATTCCACCAGAGGCACTTGTCTTCCTTTCTTTTTCGTCAGAACTCCATGCCGAATATGCTATCTGAGGGGTATTTACAACTAATGGTGAAAGAATAGGACATGTCTTTTGACACCTTCCACATTCCACACAGTTAGTGGAGTCTAAACTCGGATAAACACTTCCATGTTCATCCTCAATCATTGTGATACAATTCTTTGCACATACAAAAGCACATGCCCCACAAGCTGTACAACTTTCTTTATCCGCTAGTTTTATCATTTATATTTTCGTTTAAGCGTTTTTATGAATAAGTCCCAAGACTTTATTCTGTATTTTATCTGTAACGACCAATCTTTCGTGCTTTGTGAACCCAAAGGTATATGTAAACAATGCTACGGATACCACACACAAGAAACCTATTATGAAAAATCTCAGAACAGTGTCATCCATTTTAAGATAAGCAATAGCAGGGATGATTGGCGATAAACCAGCAACAACTATTATTCGAATCCAGATATTTCTGATATATGACATAACCTTGATACCAATGAGTGGGCGCAAGAGTATCATACGTGCAAACAAGCAAATGCACTCCACGAGAAAATGAACGACAAAGACTCCCCAAGCCGGGCAACCGAACTTTAATGCCACCCACGATATGGGAAGTATGGTCAATAAAAGCCCTCCACAAACAGCTTGGTATTTTTTCACCTTGCCTGTCGCACCACATGCCACCATCAGAGGATTGCTGATAGAAGTCAGAATTGAGGTGCAAAGAATGATGCGAACGAATACAACCGTATTTTCTGGTACTTCGCCCAACCATAATGACAAGATAAAGTTCGTTTCAAACAATACAGGAAGGGATATGAAGAATATCAAGTAGAAAGAAAATCTCGCACTACGGAATATCAACTTCTGCATTTCCTCCATTTCTCCACGTGCATAAGTCTTCGTAATCTGCGGGTTCAATGCCATCTGAAAGTTTACCGTAAATTGCATGATGGCACTCTGAACTTGAACAGCTACAGCACGTGCCGCATTTACCACTGGACCGAAGAACACATTGAGAAGCATGTTAAGTCCCTGAGAATTAAATACACTTGACATATGCCCCCACAAGCTCCATCCTGCAAAAGCTATCATTTCCTTAAAAAGCTTGCCATCCCAGATACGCTTGTATTTACTTTCCTCAAAGTGCTTATCACAATAGATGCTATAGCAAAAACGAATGATGACTTGCACTACCAGTAATAATATGGCATAGAGTATAAGTTTGTCTATTGGATAAAGAACCAAAACAAACAATATAGCCAATTTCAGTAAAACTTCCAAAATGGAGATATAGGCGAAAGCGGACATTTTCTCATGCGCAATAATGTCCGCATTGTATGGTACGCTGACAAACATCACCATAGTTGAAAGTACGGAACATTGCAGCACCCACATGGCTGCTGTCATCCTTTCCGCAGGAATCTGCATTTGTGTGTAAAAGAACCATAACCCCACAGATTCGCATAATACAAATACTATTGCAGCAATGATTACGTGAATCTGCAAACTCGTACTGAATACCGTCTGCAACCGCATCATATCACCCTTGCCTAAAGCAAAAGTAATGAAACGTTGGGTTGCGGAAGACATACAGCTATTGATAAAGCCAAACATGACCACAATTCCACCTACCACATTATATATACCATAATCCACTACGCCCAATGTTTTCAAAACGACACGGCTTGTGTATAAGGATACTGCCATGGTCAGGAACATTCGGATGTATAGTAGCAAGGTATTCTTCGCTATTCGCTTGTTATTATTTGATGTTTGAGTTGACATGATTTAATCATAAATACCATTACTTCCTTGATTATAAAACTTAGCGAAGTCAACTATTTGATAATTTTCTTGCGCTAACAACTCTTCTATCTTGTTTTTCTCCTCGGTAGAACAGAAATCCTGATAGTCTGATGAAATCTCTTCTTCCATACAGTTTCGGAATGACTCCAAACTAAACTGGAAATATTCTGCAAAAATTTTGGTAATGTATTTGCAAATAAACTCAACAAACATATTTGACTTCTCTTCATTCTTTGCCAACAAATCACATAAAAATGAGTTTAAAGGAGATGATGGGAGTATGATTAAGCCAAAGTGCGAATTGATGAAATGTATATTGTCGTCAATTCCATCTATTGCCGTTACATTACGTAATATTATTACACAATTAGAACAAGAGCCTGAAATATAAAGCCTATCTATAAAAATCTTTAAGTTTCTGTCTGCATTTAATTCCCATTTAAACTCCATTTTACGGTTATTTGCATCTATCAAAACGTTACTGATTTCGAACTTCTCCAAAAACAGTTTGTAGGTATAGTGAGAACTATCCGTTATAGATAAAACCTTTTGGATGTCCGTATTGAAATCCGCCCCTAAATCTTTTAATATGCCAAAAGCAGTTGAGGGGCATTGGGAAATCTCTTGTGAAAGATGAATAGCAGAACTAAATGCATAGCTTTCTATTGTCCAGACTTCATCCCCAAGCTCAGCCAAGGATTTTTTTGTGTATTTATTATCTTCATCTACAAGGAAGCATTTCATATTCGACAGAACCTCGTTGAATATCTTGCTATTTGAAAATTGCTCCATTTCCCTTTTCTCAAAATCAACAAAGTTGTCAATATAGCGGTCTAAGAAAGAGAATGACCATGACAAAGAATAAGTTTGCTCTAATTCTTCTATCTTATCTTGAATTAATGATAAATAATATTTATAGACATTTCCAAGCATAAAATTTAGCTTGTCGCTATCTTCAAGCTGGTCTCTGGCAACATTTGTAGATGGTGAATCTTTTCCTGTACAATTCAATAATGTGAAATTCACTCTACTGTTAAAACCTGGTGTATTTCTTGTTACCATGATTCCTTCGACACAAACTCCCATCGGGGCTGCATCATCATATAAAATATTAGAGTCAGGAGTAAACAGATTCCAATCCCCGTAGAGAGGACTCTTCTTTTGCAAACTGCAAATATACATTTCTCCCTTATCATCTATGGTCTTGTTTTGTATCCTATATTGCTTTCCATCCACCTTAATGCCAACCCGTGACAGATAGGACTTCATGGCATCTTCCTCCGACTTATGACCAATCTTATTAGAAATACCATTCTCAATAAATTCAACTTCGCATCGTGGTATAACGATCCATTTGCACAAATTAGATAACACGTCCTCAAAATTAACATCTTCATGAACTTTAAGAATAAAAGTAGTGCCATGCTTATGTTCGAGAATATCATCGGTATTTACATCTGTACGTAATATATATTGGTCGCTGACATCTGTAATGCATAATCTGTTTGCCTTCGCATCTTTATACCAAAGTGAGGTTATCTGTATATCATCACTTATCATAAAGCATGTCAGCAATCCTATTCCAAAGCGACTAATGGAATGAAAAGTGGTGTTTTCTTTTCTAAACTCATCAGACTGATAACGTGAGACACCTACCTTGACAAGGTAATTCAGAATGATGTCTTCATTCATACCAGTACCATTATCTTGGACTTTAAGTATGCGTGTTTTTGAATTCCATGAAATTTTTACTTTCGGAACATAATCCGATGATCCCTCTTTTGTATATGAGTTCATCAAGCGACAAGCATCAATGGAATTTTGCGCCAACTCCCTAAGCACAACATTAGGGTTATTATATAGTGTATGACCTATCAACAAGCGCAAGATACTTTTTTTATCCAACTCAAACTTGACAGGTGATGCCAAGAAACCTTCAGTCCTTATTGTGGTTCTATCGAAAGAATCCCAAGGAAAAATATAATTATTGTCATTTTCTTCCTGCGACTTTCTACACGCTTCATGGGTTTCTTTTAATTCTCGTTCAGCATAATCCAAATAGTCGTTAAGCCGAGAGTAGGCTTTGTCATCGCCAAATGATGCTTGAATTTCAAAACAATGCCGAGGCAAAGTTTTATCAACCTTTCCATCCCTGTTTTTCTCATCACGTGGAATTATGCAACTTACCGATTGCTGAAAATTCCATTCACACCTGCTATAGCTATTTTGGGGAGATATGATCTTGTAGGCAATGTCTGGTGTCCGTTCTGAGCAAATATGCAGCAAATCTGTTGTTCTTAAAACCGCCGCAATATAAAGAAGATTTACCCTTGATTCTCGCTGTTGGGAATACTGTAGCTTTACTTGATTTTCAAATTGTCTTACTACATCTGCCATTTTCTGTTGGTGGGACTGGCATAATGCCGCCAATGATTTTAATTCTTTTTGTCCCAACTTTCCTATCATGTCTTTCAAAAATCCAACAGCTGTTTTGTATTTGTCAGGACACTCCTCATTTGAGCAAAGGTAATTTATCCATTCGAAGATTCGTTCGCCATGATTGACACGCACATAGTCTTGATATAAATCTTTCTCATCTGTATCGGGATTCTTCTGCTTAAGATTTTTCTTAAATAGTAAATAGGGTGAGTCATTGTTCTTGTTATTCAACTCTTCTCTTGTTACTAACATCCCATAGTCATGGAAATAGAAACAGAGGACCAACATCAACCAATCTACTGAAGTCATGGCTTGTTTAGTTTGTTCAGGTATTATATCCTCAACAATATCCAACATGCCATCTATATGAGAAATATCATGTTGGGTATATTCCGTAAAAAGCCCCATATCGCGTATGTGCCCCATGATTTCTGACAATTTTGTCTTGATTGCATTCAAGTTCAGTTCTTGATACTGGGGCAACTCCAAAGCTTTCAATGCTCTACGCTCAGCTTCGGATTTTAATAGATTTGTATTCATAACCTATAGTCTATATTTTTTGTATCAAAATCATTTTCTGACGGCTGCTTTATATAAATATCAGCAAGTTGGTTTGGAAAGTTTAATAATAATTCTTTCAAGAAATCACCATGATATTTAGCATATACGCTAAACGGCAAGTTGATATTTTTCCTTCCAACGATTCCAAAGATACACATATCAGTAAATTCATAAGGGTGAAACCATGCTTGATTACATAATTCTGCCTTTCGGCTACTAAAATCTCCATCTGAATCATAGGTCCAATCTGAAATTTTTCCATTGTCTATTTGGGCTTTCAGATTATCAATGAATGATTCTGAGGATTTCATTTTTATATAAATTGCCATAATTATCTTAATCTTTACCCACTCCAATTTTTTGAAATTAATGAAATCTCTTTCCTTACGAGTTTCGTACACTAAGTAATTTAGTAGATATGTTCATCTATACCTATTATTATCCAAACTCCTTGATTCTTTGTTCTTCCTTCAATGAACAAACAAGCAGTTGTCCATTCTTCTCGGCTACGATATAGCCATCCAAGCCTTGAACTACTACCTTGCTTTCATCGGCTGCATGAACCACGCAGTTCTTACATTCATACAAGCGGATGTCCTTGCCTACCTTGGCATTGCCATCCTTATCATGTGGAAGCAAGGTACGGAGGCTGCCCCAGCTACCTAAGTCGCTCCAGCCGAACTCGGCTGGCAAAGTATAGATTTCCTTCGACTTCTCCATCACGGCATAGTCAATGCTTATCTTCTCGCAAGTAGGAAAGAGTCTGCCAACTACCAATTTCTCCTGTTCGGTATAGAAAGAAGGTGCCATCTCATCCATAATATTGGCGAGATTTGGCTGGAAGGTTCGGATTGCCTGGCTGATGGTATCAATGTTCCATACGAAGATTCCGGCATTCCAATAGTAATTGCCAGCAGCAAGGTATTGCTCGGCTGTTTCCTGATTTGGCTTTTCCTTGAAAGCCTCAACCTTATAGATTTCATCTACGGAGGTTGGATATGCTGCGGCTATATAGCCATAGCCTATTTCAGGACGGCTTGGCTTGATACCGATAGTAACGATAGCGTTCTTATCGGAAGTATAGGTTAATGCCTTGCTGAGCACTCGCTGATACTCCGAGGTATTGATGACCAGGGCATCGGATGGCGTCACCACAATGTTGGCATCAGGATGCTTCTTCTGAATCTTCCAACAGGCATAAGCGATACATGGAGCGGTATTGCGAGCCTCCGGCTCTGATAATATGTTATCTACTGGCATGTCAGGTATTTGCTCCTTGACAATGCGAATGTATTTCTCGTTTGTCACGACCCACATGTTCTCGACAGGACAGATTGGCTTCAATCTATCTACTGTCAATTGAATGAGGGAACGGCCGACTCCCATCACATCTATGAACTGCTTTGGGTAATCGGGGGTTGACATAGGCCAGAATCGGCTGCCTACGCCGCCGGCCATAATTATGATTTGTATATCGTCGTAAATATGCATCATATTGTTATTTTACCTCTGAGTCTCCTTAAGGAGATATTTATTCTAAAATCATCCCTTCCTTCTTTACCATTACAGAAGGCTTCACCTTCCTCAACAAGCAACTTCTCAGAAGGAGGGGATATAACCGACTGATTATAGTCCATTATTGTAATACGACCTCAACTGCTTAAAAATTTCCTCCAAACAATCAGCCATGCAACTCGCATCCTCCAACTAATCACATAGATATGTTGCTTGAGGCTCAGGATTGTTATTTCGTTACTATTCGGCAGCAAAGCATTCTTCGCTATTCACTTGTTGTTATTTGATGATTGAGTTGACATATCTAAAACTTTGTTCATCATTACATTTCGTACTTCCTAAATTTTATTGTATTAGGCTCTCCATCGCTCATTGTGGCAATGCTGACAGGCGACAAACTATCAGCAAATGTTTCATCAACTATCATAAGATCTTGTTGCATGATAGATTTTAGCATCAAATGCCTATCCTGAGTGAGATTATGATTGACGATGCAACCTTCACCAAATAACATGAAGAAAGGATCTACTGGATATATAGGAGAAAAATTCCTAAAAAGAGTGCCAAGAATATATTCTTTGAACAAGGAATAAGTCTTGTTGACTACAACACAGTCTATGTTGGGATATAGTTCAGGATTCCCTTGTTTATCATGCCTATAAGTATTGGCGGTCAGCAATCCTTGCGCCTTGGGACTCTTTAGTGCCATCAAAGCTTGATGTATCCTGTCATCCCAACAAATGACCAATAAATTGACCTCTTTTTCCCCATTACTCTTGCTAAATTTCTTATTAGCATCCACAAGAAAGTCCTTTATCTTGTTGTCAAGACAGCCACGGACTGGCATCTGAGCCTTATCTACCACCTCTTGATAATTAGGTATACGAGCATCTATCATCAAAACAGAAGGATTCTCTCTAAGCAATTTTGCAATTTCTTGGTCTTCCTGCACCAAGTTTGCAGATTTCACCTCCACATTGAACGTAAAATCTTGCATCTTGATAGAAAACTCAACATTCTTATCAGAATCATCCCTAACTCGATCTTCATAGACAAATGACTTTGGGTCAGAACTACGACAGATGAAGGTGTTCATAACAGACAGTTCACAGAATGCAGAGATGAGATTATGAAGGTTAAAGGTTTCTTTGTCAGCAGCAGAAACCTTATTGATTATCATATCTCTATACGCTTTCTCGCTATGAGATGCTAGAAACTGCAATGGCCGTGCAATAGCTGAGACAGAATTGATAGCCCAAGAACCTTCTGCCATGAGATTCATTTTGAAACTACCTGTTTCATCAAAGAAATTGTCCGCAATCATCTTCAAAGGGTGGTCAGGGCAATACTTGCGGAACGCCAAAACTATATCTTTGAAATTTATTTGCATGATTGGTAAACCACCAATACAGCGTCCCCACTATTTATCAGCGGGTTAGCCGTACCAGTATTTTTGAATAAAGTTTTGATTTTCTAAAATTTAACTATCAAGCGATGACTTGGGATGGTTTCGTTAACTCCGCATCCGTACCATCTTCAAAATGGCGAACATAGTCACATGGTAAGAACGAGGCATCAACCTCCTCTCCACAAAGTATGAGAGTAAGGAGATGCCTATTTGTATAAATCTACATTGATGTCGAATGGAGAATCGAAGTCCTTAAGCATTGTATGCTTTGTATCTTTCTCTGAGAGATTTGCATGCTTTGTTGGGATTCTCCAATCGATACCAAGGGTTTCATCAAGGATAGAGACACCACCATCAGCCTCTGGGTGATAGAAGTTATCACACTTGTATTGGAAGACTGCTGTCTCAGAAAGGACTGCGAAGCCATGGGCAAAGCCCTTCGGAATGAAGAACTGGCGATGATTGTCTTCTGTCAGTTCTACGGCTACATGCTTGCCATAAGTAGGAGAGCCTTTTCGAATATCCACTGCTACATCGAGCACTCTACCTTTTACGCAACGTACCAGCTTGCTTTGTGTGTAAGGAGGACGCTGGAAGTGCAAGCCTCGCATTACGCCATAGCTACTCATGGACTCGTTGTCTTGGCAGAAGTGAACACTATGCCCCAAGATAGGCGTAACCTTATCTTCAAACTCTCGCTCGCTGAAGCTCTCGAAGAAGTAGCCACGAGCATCACGGAAGAGGCATGGCTCTATAATGAGAACGCCTTCAATATTTGTTTTGATTATATTCATTGTTTTACTTATGTTCTTGAAATAGGAATTTCTAAAATTATGTCGTCCTTCTTTACCATTAAAGAAGGCTCCACCTTTCTCACCAAGCCTCTCTTTCC
>ERZ1034913.255-NODE-255-length-49193-cov-6.850360_pt1 | contig 49193 bp, 42 predicted proteins | sample MGYA00520697_ERZ1034913 | MGnify/ENA primary metagenome ERZ1034913 (study PRJEB33766, sample SAMN09781786) | gut metagenome | biome: gut microbiome | host: Homo sapiens | place: Madagascar | study: EMG produced TPA metagenomics assembly of the PRJNA485056 data set...
GATGAAGTTCATGGTGTCAAAAACTGCCATGCCAGCCGTGACGCTGCCGCCGGGCGAGTTGATGTAGAAAGAAATGTCCTTGTCAGGATTTTCACTTTCCAGGAACAGCAACTGCGCCACCACCAGATTCGCTGACTGGTCGTTGACCTCGCCCACCAAAAAGACCACGCGCTCCTTGAGCAAGCGGGAATAGATGTCATAGGCACGTTCACCGCGGCCAGACTGCTCAACCACCATGGGGACCATACCCAGGCCCTGCATATCCAATGCGCTCATGTTTTCTCCAAACGTGGAAACAGAGTAAATACTGTAACCAAGAAATGAAATGGGGCTTGTGCCCAAAAGCACAAGCCCCGGATCAAGAACTTTTTAGCGTTGCCTTTGTCTGCAGGCAGAACAGCAACGCCTTGTTCAAGTCAGCTGATTAGGCCTGACCCATCAGTTCTTCGAACGACACTGCCTTGTCGTTCACCTTGGCCTTGCCCAGAACGAATTCGGTCACGTTGTTCTCGATCACAACAGCTTCTACTTCAGCCAGACGCTGGCGATCACCGAAGTACCAGCGAACCACATCTTCAGGCTTCTCGTAAGAAGCAGCCAGTTCGTCCACATGCGCCTTCAGCTGCTCGGGAGTAGCTTCCAGGTTGTTGGCCTTGACCAGCTCAGCCACCACCAGACCCAGGCGCACGCGACGCTCGGCTTGAGGCAGGAAGATGTCTTCAGGGATTTCAGCCTTGTCAGCATCCTTGATGCCACGCTGCTTCAGATCTTCACGGGCAGCCTGCATCAGACGGGCTACTTCAGACTGCACGGCAGCCTTGGGCAGATCCAGCTCAGCCACGGACAGCAGTGCATCCATCACAGCTTGCTTGTTGCGAGCTTGCAGGCGGAACTTCACTTCGCGTTCCAGATTCTTCTTGATGTCAGCGCGCAGAGCTTCTACGGAGCCATCAGCAATACCCAGAGACTTCACGAAAGCTTCGTTCACTTCGGGCAGGTTAGCAGCTTCCAGCTTCTTCACGGTCACCAGGAAATCAGCAGTCTTGCCTGCTACATCCTTGCCATGGTAATCCTCGGGGAAGGCCAGAGGGAAAGTCTTGGACTCACCCACCTTCATGCCGCGCACTGCGTCTTCAAATTCCTTGAGCATCTGGCCTTCGCCAACCAGGAACTGGAAGTCTTCAGCCTTGCCGCCGGCAAAAGCTTCGCCGTCGATCTTGCCTTCGAAGTCCACGGTCACGCGGTCACCGTCCACTGCGGCTTCGTCAGCGGCACGCACAGCAAATGTGCGACGCTGCTTGCGCAGGATGTCCAGCGTACGCTCTATGGCTGCGTCGTCTACGTCAGCTGTCAGCTTTTCAACTTCAACGCCTGTCAGATCGCCGATCTTGACTTCGGGGAATACTTCGAAGATGGCTTCAAATTCAGCCTGGCCTTCAGCAGCGCCTTCCTTTTCGGAAATGCGGGGCTGACCAGCAACGCGCAGACCGGCTTCTTGCACAGCCTTGGCGAATTCTTCACCGACCTTGTCGTTCAGCACTTCGTACTGCACGGAGTAGCCATAACGCTGGGCCACAACATTCATGGGCACTTTGCCGGGACGGAAGCCGTCCATCTTCACAGTACGTGCAACCTTCTTCAAGCGAGCTTCAACTTCGCTTTGAATTGCAGCAAGTGGCAAGCTCAGCGTAATCTTGCGCTCAAGCTTTTCGAGGGTTTCAACTGTAACGGCCATGGTGATTCCTAATTCTGGGGAAATAGTGGACTGTGCTGACTGCAGTTCACAGCCTGCACCTTATTCCGCATAGTCTCACTGGAATGTGGTGCGCGGGGCGGGACTCGAACCCGCACGGTGTCGCCACCGTCAGGACCTAAACCTGGTGCGTCTACCAATTTCGCCACCCGCGCGGTCTTGATAACTGCAGACTTTTGACCAGTCTGCGTCATAGGTCAATCCAAGATTCTAACGCCGAAAATAACCCTCAACGATTTCCCACTCCATTTTTTCTTATGCAGGCGCAATTGCGCGACATCACTGAAAAGCGGGGAAACGTCGCGCACAGAACAGCCCTCGAGGCGCTGTTCAAAGCTTTGAATGGACCACAGCCAAATCGCACGACAATGGCACGGTGAAAGCATCTTCCCCACCATCCGCGCAGGCCGCGCATATCACCCACTACGAGAATTTTCCCGTTGCCTCGTGGCTGTGCCCGACCGCCCTGCGACCACCCATTGCCGCCATTTACGCCTTTGCGCGCACGGCTGACGATATGGCTGATGAAGGCGATGCCAGTCCCGCACAGCGCCTGGAGCAACTACAGGACTACCGACTGGAACTGCATGCCATTGCCAAGGGCCAGCCCCCCCAGCCACGCTGGGCCACCATCTTCACCCCCTTGCAGTACCAGCTGCAGCAGTGGCAGCTGCCCGTACACCTGCTCGACGATCTGCTCAGCGCCTTCGTGCAGGACGTTGCGAAGACCCGCGACCAGACGAGCTATGCCGACCGCGCAGAATTGCTCGACTACTGCAGACGCTCCGCCAACCCGGTGGGCCGCCTGCTGCTGCATCTGTACGGCGTACATGATGACCAAGCACTGGCGCAAAGCGACGCCATCTGCTCGGCACTGCAACTGATCAACTTCTGGCAGGATCTGAGCGAAGACATTCCTCGCGGTCGCCACTACCTCACCGATGCAGACTGCGCACGGTTCAATGTCAGCCGCACCCAGCTCAACGCGCTGCAGCTCACACTAGACATCCAAAGACTCATCGCCAGCAATACGGCATGGGCACGCACACTCATGCAGCAAGGCGCGCCACTGGTCCACCGCCTGCCCGGGCGCATTGGCTGGGAGCTACGCCTGGTCGTGCAAGGCGGCCTGCGCATTCTGGACAAAGTGCAGGCCCAGCAAGGCCACAACCTGCACACGCGCCTGACTTTGCACAAAACGGATGTTGCACGCATGCTCTGGCGTGCACTGTGGATGTAGAGCACCTGCAAAACAAAATGCCAGCACAAGGCTGGCATTGGTAGCAACAGGCCGTCGCCTGCTTCGATCAGGACTGCGTCAGGGCTGGCACAGCCTGCCCACCACTCACAGCAGATCCTGCAATGCCGGCAGGCTGTCGGTAAGTGCTGACATAGGACGACCGGGCGGCATTCCCCTGCTCCAGAATGAACTGTGCAGACATCTGCGCCATCTGGTTGGCCTGCTCCTGCAGCGAGGTAGATGCCGCCGAAGTCTCCTCCACCAAGGCAGCGTTCTGCTGCGTCACATCATCCAGGTTGGCGACCACATCGTTGATCTGCGCCAATCCCTTGGACTGCTCACGACTGGCTTCTGCAATCTCCTGCACGATAGCAGCCAGACGTGCAATGCTTTGCACGATGTCCTGCATGGTCTCGCCCGTGCGATGCACCTGCTCACCACCGGCACGCACGCGATTGACGGAATCCTGAATCAGCGTCTTGATTTCCTTGGCTGCTTCTGCCGAGCGACCAGCCAACGCACGCACCTCGCTGGCCACCACAGCAAAGCCGCGCCCCTGCTCGCCAGCGCGCGCCGCTTCGACAGCAGCATTGAGCGCCAGGATATTGGTCTGGAAGGCGATGGAGTCGATCACGCCAATGATGGCTTCAATCTTCTTGGCCGAGTGGTTGATGTCTTCCATGGTCGTGACCACTTGCGACACCATGTCACCACCACGCTCTGCCACCTGCGTGGCGTCACGCGCCAGTTCGCTGGCACGGATGGCACTTTCCGCATTGTTCTGCACCGTGCTGGACAGCTCTTCCGTCGCTGCCGCCGTCTGCTGCAGCGACGCAGCCTGCTGCTCCGTACGCGTAGACAGATCGGACGTGCCCGCTGCCACCTGCGTGGACGCACCCGCAATTGCATCTGCGGCGCCACGCACCTTGAAGATGATGTCATGCAAGTGAGAACGCATTTCCTCCATCTGCACCAGCAGCTCAGAGATTTCATCCTTGCCACTGACTGCCACGCGCTGGGAAATATCACCCGCAGCAATGGCCTTGGCCGTGCCATGTGCCTGTTTGAAGCCCTGCTTCATGCGGTTCAGCAAGGAAGTGGACAGCAGCGTGGCTGGCACTCCGCCGAGCAACACACACAGCACAAACACCCAGATACTGACCTGGTAGCGCTCGTCCGCAGCCCGATAGGCCTCATCGGCCTGCGTCACCTGCAAGCCCTTGAAAGCACCTACGAGCGCCACCAGCATGTCGCCCTCCTCACGACCCAGTGCCAGAAAGCGTGCCATCAGATCATTGCTGTAGTCGCCCCCTTCTGCGGCTTGCACCATGGCAGAGAGCTTGCTGTTCCAGGCATCCTGCACGCGCATGGCTTCCGCAAACATGTCCTTGTCCACGCCGGGCTCGATGCGCTGGTTCAGTTCCTGCTGCCAAGCCATGCCTTGCTGCAGACTGTGCTTGACGGCCTCCAGATGCACAGCGACGGGGTGATCGTGCACTTCAGCCAGCGCACTATCTGGCGCATGCTGAAATGCCAGCAACATCTGCATGCGTGCCTGGGCCACACTTTCGTTGATGGAGTCGGCGAGCAAAATGCGCTGCAAGGATTGGTCATGCAGGTAGCGCAAACTGTCTCTGGCGTTCATCAGCCCGTGCCAGCTGATAGCGATTACCACGACCATCGAAAGGAAATAAGCGCAGAAGACCAGCATGTAACGCTGTGTCAAACGCAGTGAATTAAAGCTGGGCATCTCAATCAATATGTGTCAGGTTGCAACGCACGGATCTTAGATAGTTGCATAAAAAACGAAAAGCATGACACAGCACCCTCCCCCATCGCCAAGCAGCACACAGCAAGCAGCGCAACCCTTGACGAAAATCAAGCTCTCACCAAAAGCAGCCGCTTTGTCACAACTGCCCGCGCTGTGGCTACAGGCATGGGACAATTACCGCCATATGACCCCGGAAACCTACGTCCAAGAAAAAGCTGCTGCCTCTGGCAGCAGTTTTTATTACGCCTTTCTATTTCTCCCGACCCAGCGCCGTGCGGCCATCACGGCGTTCTATGCGTTCTGTCGCGAAGTAGATGATGTCGTGGACGAAGTCCAGGACCCTGGCGTGGCCGCCCAGAAGCTGGCCTGGTGGCGCCAGGAAGTGGCACAGACCTTTGCAGGCAAGCCCAGCCACCCCGTGATGCAGGCACTGCAGCCACATATTGCACCGTTTCAGATCGAGCAGCAGCAGCTGCAGGCCATCATCGACGGCTGCCAGATGGACCTGGAGCAGACCCGCTATCTGGACTACGCTGGCCTGCAGCGCTACTGCCACCTGGTGGCAGGCGTGGTGGGCGAAGTGGCTGCCCGTATTTTTGGCCAGACCGACCCTGCCACCACCGCCTATGCACACAAGCTGGGCCAGGCCTTTCAGCTGACCAACATCATCCGTGATGTGGGCGAGGACGCCATGCGTGGCCGCATTTACCTGCCGATCAACGATTTGCAGCAGTTCAACGTCAAGGCCTACGAAATCACCAAGCGCGAATACTCAGACCGATTTACGGCCCTGATGCGCTTTGAGGCCGAGCGCGCGCACCAGCTCTATGACGAAGCCCTGGCCCTGCTGCCAGCCGCTGACCGCCGCTCCCAGAAACCTGGCTTGATGATGGCCAGCATCTACCGCACGCTGCTGCGCGAGATTGAGGCCGAAAACTTCCAGGTACTGCACCAGCGCATTGCGCTGACGCCGCTGCGCAAGCTGTGGCTGGCCTGGAAGATGCAGGCACTGGGCCGCATGTAATTGCCCGCAGCCATGTCACAGCAACCGCCAGCGCTGCACATTGCCATCATCGGTGGTGGCTGGGCAGGCATGACTTGCGCCGTACAGCTGCAGCAGCTGGGGCACCGCACCACACTGTGGGAAGCCAGCCGTTCCTGGGGCGGCCGCGCACGCGCACTCCCCCTGCAAGGGCCTGCGGGCCAGCACTGGACGGTAGACAACGGCCAGCACATCCTGATCGGCGCCTACCAGGCCTGTCTGCAGATGCTGCAAACCGTGGGGGTGGACGCCCGCCAGACCCTGCTGCGCCTGCCACTGGATCTGCGCTATGCCGATGGCTCTGGCCTGCAACTGCCCGATCTGCCTCCACCCTGGGATGCCTTGCTGGGCATTCTCCGCACCAAGGGCTGGAGCTGGCATGACAAACTGGCACTGCTGCGCACAGCCCACCGCTGGCAGCGCCAGCAATTTGCCTGCGCAGAGAAAGCCACCGTGGCAGACCTGTGCCAGCACCTGCCCGCGCGGCTGCTGCATGACTTCATAGACCCGCTGTGCATTTCGGCACTCAACCTGCCTGCCGACCAGGCCAGTGGCCGTATTTTTCTGCGCGTGCTGCAGGACGGCCTGTTTGCCGGCAAAGGTGGCTCCAACCTGCTGATTCCGCGCACCGACCTGAGCCAGCTCTTTCCCGCCAGCGCAGCGCAATGGCTGCATGCACGCGGCGCGGCATTGCACCTGGGCACACGCGTGAGTCAGCTGCACTGGGATGCTGCGCAAACTGCCTGGCAAGTGCAGGGCCAGCTGTTTGATGCCGTGGTGCTGGCAACGCCCAGCGTCGAAGCTGCCAGACTGCTGCTGCACGCCTCACTGCCAGTGCATGCCCATGCACAGGCGCAGGAATGGGCCGCCACGGCACAGGCCCTGCCCCACACGGCACTGGCCACGGTCTATGCCTGGACTGCACAGCCACCACAGCGGGGCCAGATCCTGCCTGCCCCCATGGTGGCCTTGCGCAGCCACCCAGATTCAGCACCCGCACAGTTTGCGTTTGACAAGTTGCAGCTCGGCGGCCCTGCTGGACTGATTGCGCTGGTCGTCAGCGCCTGCCAGTTGCCGCGGGATGCGCTGCAGACGCAAGTCATCGCCCAGGCACGCGAGCAGCTTGGCCTGCCCGATCTGCAGCCGCTGCAGACCGTGATCGAAAAGCGCGCCACCTTTGCCTGCACGCCGCATGTGCAGCGCCCGGCCGCCTGGATTGCGCCAGGCCTGTGGGCCTGTGGCGACCATGTGCAAGGCCCCTACCCCGCGACACTGGAAGGTGCGGTGCGCAGCGGCATGCAGGTGGCGCAGGCTATTCATCAAAAAAAGAGCGCCTAGCGCCCAACGTACAAGGGTTTCAGATAGTTTTCTATCTGAAACCCTTATAAATCCAGCGCAAGACGCTTCAGTTTTTGATTATTTTTCCAGGTACCACTGGAGGACGGCCTTGGCAATAAAGCCGATAAAGCCCACAGCCAGTCCCAGAAACAGCACAAAGGTACCGAACTTGCCCGCCTTGGATTCCCAGGCCAGATGACCAATGATGAACAGCATGAAGAGGATGAACGCCCCGATGCCGTAGGTCATGAAAAAATCAGTAATCTGTTCTTCTGTAAAGCCAAAAATCACGGTCTACATTCCTTGAAGTCAACGCAGCACGCCACCGTGCCAGCTAGCGCAGCAGATCACACAGCTGCACAAGACTGCTGACCATCATAGGCGAAGCCTGGTCTGGCACTGGCCAGTCCCTGTGCTCACGATTGACCCAGATCACCTGCATGCCTGCATTGCGGCCGGCCACCACATCCAGCTGTGCATCATCGCCAATATGCAGGATGGCCGAACTGGGCACGCCCAGGCTTTGCGTCGCGCAGTGAAAAATCCGTATATCCGGCTTGGCAAAGCCCGTGCGGCTGACGTTGAAGCTGTCGCGGAAAAACTGCCCGATGCCAATGCGCTGCACATCGGCATTGCCATTGGTCACCGCCACAATGGGCCAGCGCTGCGCCAGGAACTCCAGTGCCGGCAAACTGTCGTCAAACAGCTGCACTTGTTGGCGCTGCGCGAAAAAAATATCAAACGCGGGGATAGCCAGACGCTCATCATCGCCCGCCCGGCGCATGGCCTCGGCAATCGATTCGCGGCGCAGCGCGCTCAGGTCATGACGCAGATCGGGGCGCTCACGCTCGATCTGCAGTCGAATGCTGCGCAAAGCCTCCGTCGTCGGGAAAAGCGCTGCAGTCTTCGCCGCATGCTCTTTTAACCATAGCAAAAGTACTTCTTCAGCACGGTGAATAGCAGGCCAGATGGGCCACAGGGTGTCGTCCAGATCGAGCGTAATGGCACGAATTTGAGATGGGTCAAGCATGGCTGGCAAGAATACTGGAACCCATGAGGGCTGCCCATGCATGCTTCGGCAGCAGGGCCTGCTTTTGTCACAATGGCAGACATGCTGTCTCGCTTTGCCCCAGAACCCAAGCGCCCCGCCGGGCAACCTGAACGCACAGGCGTATTGCTGTGCAACCTTGGCACGCCTGATGCCCCCACCCCTTCTGCCGTGCGCCGCTATCTGGCGCAATTTCTGGCCGATGACCGCGTGGTCGAGATCCCCAAGCTCGCGTGGTGGCCTATTTTGCACGGCATCATTTTGCGCACCCGTCCCAAGGCATCGGCCGCCAAATATGCCACGGTCTGGGACCAAGGTGGCGCCACTGGCTCACCCCTGCTGTACTTCACCGAACGCCAGGCCAGCCTGCTGCGCAGCAGCCTGCAAGCATCAGGCACTGATGTACTGGTGGCCTACGCCATGCGCTACGGCAATCCGTCCATTCCTGCGCAGCTCGATGCACTCAAGGCACAGGGGGCCACGCGCATTCTGATCGTGCCGCTGTACCCGCAGTATTCCGGCACCACCACAGCCAGTGTCTGCGATGCCGTCTATGACTGGGCCAGAACCCAGCGCCATATTCCAGAGCTGCGCTTTGTGCAGCGCTACCACGACCACCCCGGCTACATCGAGGCCCTGGCCCAGACCGTGGAACAGCACTGGCAGCAGCACGGCCGCGCCCCAAAGCTGTTCCTGAGTTTTCACGGCGTACCCGAGCGCACCTACGAACTGGGTGACCCCTACCGCGACGAGTGCTACGCCACAGGCCGCCTGCTCGCGCAGCGCCTGGGTCTGCGCGAGGAGCAATACGTGCTGACCTTCCAGTCACGCTTTGGCAAGGCCAAGTGGCTGGAGCCCTATACCGAGCCTACGCTTGTCGAGCTGGCTCAACAGGGGCTGGAGAGCGTGGACATCATGTGCCCCGGCTTTACCAGCGACTGCATTGAAACGCTGGAAGAAATCAACCAGGAAGCACGCGAAGCCTTTGAGCACGCAGGCGGCAAGGACTACCGCTTTATTTCCTGCCTGAACGACCACCCCACCTGGATTGGCGCACTGCACGAGATTGCGCAGCAGCACCTGCAGGGCTGGCCGCTCAAGGCCTGAAGCACAGGCATAGACACCACACCATGAAAAAGGGCCGCATCTTGCGGCCCTTGGTGCTTACTGGATGGGGAATGGATTGTTCTCATCCAGCGGCTGACTGGGAGTGCTGCGCGGCGCCTGAATTTCATACTGGCTGCGGTCCACACCTTCGAGCCACTTGGGCGCCTTGCCACGGCCCGACCAAGACTTGCCCGTCTGCGGATCGTAGTACTTGGCCTGCACCTTTTTCTTGGCAGCAGGCTGGAAAGGAAAGACTTGCTGCGCCGTAAAGCCAAAGGTTGCAATCAGCTCCCGAATGGTGGCCAGTGCCTCCACACTCTCTTTTTTACGTGTTTCTTCAATCGACTTTTCAAGCTCGCGCTTGCGAGCCAGGAGTTCTTGGTAGTTGGACATGAAATATGACAGAGGAAACTGCAGCCACAGCTGCTGCTTATTGGTATTTTGAGATGCGAAATTGTGCAAGATATTCAAGCATTGCTCACATTTGGCCAATACAAAGCCCTCATGCCAAATGGCGGCGGCTGCACACACTCACCTCAATGACAGATTGCTCGCCATCCTGCAGGCAGCATGTGCTGAAACCATCTAAAACACTAAGCTGTTGCGCCATCTTTTTTGTAGCATTTCGTCGTTTTTTCTACAATCAGTTTCCACATCTTCGGCCTGCGTTTCTTGCAGGCCTTTTGCTGCGCGTCATCAGGTACGCCACGCATCTCACTGACCACTGGTCTGCATAGCCCCACGGCCCCTGTGCCTTGGGGGGTTGTCCCGTTGGAAGAGCGATTTCACGCTCCGTATTTGCTCAGGACAACTTCTGCCATGAATTCACCCACTTCTGTTTCTGATGCACAGCCTACGGCTGTGAACAGCTATAGCTGGAAAGCCCTGACTGGCTCAGCCGTCGGCTATGCCATGGATGGCTTTGACCTGCTGATTCTGGGCTTCATGCTCAGCGCCATCTCTGCCGATCTCAACCTCACGCCCGGCCAGGCTGGCTCGCTCGTCACCTGGACCCTGATCGGTGCTGTCTTCGGTGGCATTGTCTTTGGCGCACTGTCGGACCGCTACGGCCGCATCCGCGTGCTGACCTGGACCATCATGCTGTTTGCCATCTTCACGGGTCTGTGCGCCTTTGCGACCGGCTACTGGGATCTGCTGATCTACCGCACCATCGCCGGTATTGGCCTGGGCGGTGAATTCGGCATTGGCATGGCGCTGGCGGCTGAAGCCTGGCCTGCCAAGCACCGCGCCCGCGTCTCGTCCTACGTGGCGCTGGGCTGGCAGGTCGGCGTGCTGGCAGCCGCTTTGCTGACGCCCCTGCTGCTGCCTGTCATTGGCTGGCGTGGCATGTTCCTGGTGGGTGTGATTCCAGCCCTGGTGGCATGGATCATCCGCAACAAGATCCACGAACCTGAAGTGTTTGTGCGCAAGCCCAAGGAGCGTAAAGCCTCGCGCTTTGAAGCCTTCAAGCTGCTGGTCAAAGACAAGGCCACGACCAAGGTAAGCATTGGCGTGATCGTGCTGACATCGGTTCAGAACTTTGGCTACTACGGCATCATGATCTGGATGCCCAGCTTCCTGTCCAAGCAGCTGGGCTTCAGTCTGACCAAGTCGTCCATGTGGACCGCCGTCACCATCGTCGGCATGATGGCTGGCATCTGGATCTTTGGCCAGCTGGCGGACCGCATTGGCCGCAAGCCCAGCTTCCTGATCTTCCAGCTGGGTGCTGTGATCATGGTGCTGACGTACTCCCAGCTGTCTGACCCGACGGCCATGCTGTGGGCAGGTGCGGTTCTGGGCATGTTCGTCAACGGCATGATGGGCGGCTACGGCGCGGTGATGAGCGAGGCCTACCCCACGGAAGCACGCGCCACTGCACAGAACGTACTGTTCAACATTGGCCGTGGCGTGGGTGGCCTGGGCCCGGTCGTCGTAGGTGCCGTGGCCATGGCCTATGGTTTCCAGATGGCGATTGCACTGCTGGCAGCCATCTATGTGCTGGACATGATTGCCACGGCCCTGTGCATTCCCGAACTCAAGGGCAAGGAATTGCAGTAAGCCTGCAGGCGCTTGTCACCAACAAAAAATGGGCAGCCACCGCGGCTGCCCATTTTTTTTGAAGAGTGATTGCTGTCGAATCAGTCGCCCTTGATATTGGCTTCCTTGACGATCTGGGCCCACATGTCCCAGTCACGCTGCACCATGTCACCCAGTGCCTTGCTGTCCATGAAGTCAGCAGCCGCGCCCTGATCACGCGCCTTTTGCTGGAAAGCGGGTTCTGCCAGCGCATTGCGCACATCAGACTCCAGCTTGCTCACGATGGCAGCAGGTGTGCCCGCGGGTGCAAACATCGCAAACCACGAAGTGGCATTCACACCGGGAAAGCCAGTTTCCGCCGTGGTGGGCACATCCGGCAGGCTGGGCAGACGTTCCTTGCCTGTGACAGCCAGCACCTTGAGTTTGCCTGCCTGAATGTGGGGCATGAATGGAGGCGCGGTACCAAAGGTCAGATCCACCTGACCGCCCAGCAAATCCTGCAGCGCAGGGCCTGTGCCCTTGTAGGGCACGTGCATCATCTGCACACCAGCGGCCCGCTCCAGCTGCACACCGGTCACGTGCTGCAGCGAACCATTGCCGGACGAGGCGTAGTTCAGCTTCATGGGGTTGGCCTTGGCATAGGCCACCAGTTCCTGCATGGTGTTCACTGGCAAATCACCACGCACCACTACGATCTGCGGAGCCGAAAGCACATTGGCCACGGGCACAAAGTCCTTGAGCTCCCAGCTGGATTTGCCCAGATGGGGCGAAATCACATGAAAGCCAGAGTACTGCATCAGCAGCGTGTAGCCATCCGCTTCTGCACGCTTGACCTGGGCCGCTGCAATATTGCCGTTACCGCCACCCTTGTTTTCCACCACCAGCGTCTGCCCCAGCACGGGGCCAAGCGCCTGTGCAGTCATGCGCGCAGCCAGGTCTGTAGTGCCGCCCGCAGAAGCAGGCACCACCATGGTGATAGGCTTGTTCGGATAGCCATCCTGCGCGCTGGCCACCGTGCCCATACCCAGCGCCAGTCCTGCAGCCAGCGCGATGCGCCCGAATTGCTTGCGTGTCATTGTGTTCATGCGAATCTCCTTGGATTGTGTTGTTGTTTGCCTCTATGGGCTCTCTTAAACCCTGGTCTTAACAAGCTGGCGCTGCTTGTGCAGCCTGCCACCGCTCCTGCGCTCGCGCGCGGATGTCATCAAAGGACGCAGGTCTGGCATGCAGCTGGCAGGACGGCCCAGCCTTGACAATGGGGCTGGCCATCTCATGACCCAGCAGTGCTGGCAAGCCCGCAGCAATCTGCGTCAATGCAGACAGATTCACCCCGGTGTCATAGCCCATGGCCGCCAGTGCATGCACGATGGTTTCCGTACAGGCATTGCCGCTGGCTCCGGGTGCATAAGGGCAGCCCCCCAGACCACCCACCGAGGCATCAAAACGGTCAGCCCCGGCTGCAATGGCAGCCAGCACATTGGCCAGCGCCATGCCGCGTGTGTCGTGGAAGTGCAGCGTCAGCCCCAGCTGCGGCCAGCGCGCCTTGAAGGCCTGCACCATGGCATGCACTTGCGCAGGGTTGGCCATGCCCGTGGTATCGCACAGGGTGATGCCCTGCACGCCCAGCGCGGCAAAGCGTGCCACCCAGCCCAGCACCTCATCCTGCGGCACATCGCCTTCCATAGGACAGCCAAAGCTGCACGACAGTGATACGTTCACTGCCACCTGGCCCTGCTGGGCCGTAGTGATGATGTCGCGCAGGCCTGCAAACGAGTGCTCACGCAGCATGCGCAGATTGCACAGGTTGTGCGTCTCGCTCACGGACATGACCAGATTCAGCTCATCCGCACCACTGGCAATGGCGCGCTCTGCGCCTTTGACGTTGGGCACCAGGCAGGTCATGACCACGCCTGCTGTGCGGGCAATCCCCTGCATGACTTCCTGCGCATCCGCCAGTGCAGGAATAGCCGTGGGCGACACAAAGGCCGTCACTTCCACCTTGGCCATACCGGTCGCAGACAGTGCGTTGATGAAAGCAATCTTCTGCGCGGTCGGCACAAAGACCTTTTCCATCTGCAGCCCGTCACGCGGGCCGACTTCCTGGATATAGATACGGCGACCTGCGCCGTGCCAGACATTGCTGCTCACTGAATCACCCCCTGTGCACGCAACTGCGCAATCTGCTCGGTGCTCAGGCCCATGCCTGCCAGCACGGCGTCGGTATCGTCACCCAGCCCTGGGGCGCTGGAGCGGATGCTGCCCGGTGTCTCAGACAGCTTGGGCACGATGCCAGGCACATCCACCGTATAGCCATCGCGTGTTTCCTGCTGCAGGATCATGTCGCGCGCACGGTAGTGCGGGTCTTCGTAGATGTCCTTGGCGGTATAGACACGGCCAGCGGGCACGCGTGCGGCTGAGAGCTGGTCCAGCACCTCCTGAATGCTGCGCGTGCGTGTCCAGGCCGCGATGGCCTCATCAATTTCCTGCACGCGCGCCACACGGCCAGCGTTGTTGGCCAGATCAGGGGCATTGCCCAGGTCTTCACGGCCAATGGTCTGCATCAGGCGCTTGAAGATGCTGTCGCCATTGCCAGCCACCAGCACCCAGCCGTCCTGGCAGGGGTAGGCATTCGAAGGCGCAATACCCGGCAATGCACTGCCTGCAGCTTCACGTACTGCGCCAAAGGCGCTGTACTCGGGAATCAGGCTTTCCATGATGTTGAACACGGCTTCATGCAGCGCCACATCAATCACCTGGCCTTTGCCACCATGGACCTTGCGGTGGTACAGCGCCAGCAGCACGCCAATCGTGCCGTGCAGGGCAGCCAGCGTATCGCCAATGGACACCCCCACGCGCACAGGCACACGGCCCGGCTCGCCGGTCAGGTGGCGCAGGCCGCCCATGGCCTCGCCCACCACGCCAAAGCCTGGCAGATCACGGTAGGGGCCCGTCTGGCCATAGCCAGAAATGCGCAGAATCACCAGCCCGGGGTTGAGGGCGTGCAGCTCCTCGGGCGACATGCCCCAGCCTTCCAGCGTGCCGGGGCGGAAATTCTCGATCAGCACATCGGCCTCTTTGAGCAAGGCCTTGGCCACATCCTGCCCCTGAGGCTGGCGCAGGTCCAGCGCCACGGATTTCTTATTGCGCGACTGCACCTGCCACCACACGGAGGTGCCATCCTTGATCATGCGCCAGTTGCGCAGCGGGTCGCCTGTTTCCGGCGTTTCAATCTTGATGACCTCAGCGCCAAACTCGCCCAGGGTCTTGCCTGCAAAGGGGCCGGCAATCAGCTGCCCCATCTCTACGACCCGTACACCGGCCAGTGCGCCGGGCTGCAGACTTTGCGAAATCTTCTCTTGCATTGCTTTCTCTTTTCCATGCCAGGCCCTGACTGCCCGGCGTGAAGGGGATGATGCAAAAGCGCAGCGCAACTGCATAACGCTCAATTGCGATACAGCCATCGCATTTCGGCAAAGCAATTGCAAAAATTAGTAATTACCCTAGGCAAAATTGAACTAAAACCACCTGCATTGCCATTACAGCAAAGCAAAATCCTGGCATGCGACTCGACCCTGTCTCACTGCGGCTGTTTGTGGCCGTGATGGAAGAACAAGCCATTGCCCGTGCGGCCGCACGCGAACACATTGCCACCTCCGCCGCCAGCCGCCGCCTGTCGGAGCTGGAAGCCCAGCTGCAGGTGCGCCTGTTCGAGCGCAGCAATCGCGGCATCACACCCACGCCTGCGGCCTATACCCTGCTGGATCTGGCGCGCAGTGTGCTGGGCGAGATCGACGGTATTGCACGCCAGATGCGCGAATACGGCAGCGGCATGCGCGGCCATGTGCGCATGGTGGCCAACATCTCGGCCATCACGCAGTTTCTGCCAGAGCAGCTGCAAAGCTTTCTGAGCCAGCACCCGGATGTGCAGGTGCATCTGCAGGAAAAAGTCAGCTCGGAGATCGCGCTGGCCGTCGCCCAGAACGCGGCAGACTTTGGCATCCTCAACCCCGGCAGCTATGGCTGCGAACTGCACTTTGCCCCCTACCGGCAGGACGAGCTGATCCTGATTGCCCCCAGAGGCCACCCGCTGACCGCGCACCGCAGCGTCAGCATGCGCCAGGCGCTGGCCTATGACTTTGTGGGCGCACACACGGGCAGCGCCATCAATGCACAGCTCACACGCAGCGCTGCGCAGCTGGACATGCCGCTGAAACTGCGCATCCAGGTGACCAGCTATGACGCCCTGTGCCTTATGGTGGCGGCGGGGCTTGGCGTGGGTGTGCTGCCCCGCCAGAGTGCAGCGCTGTACCGGCAGACGCTAGCCATTGAAGCCATCACTCTCGATGAGCCATGGGCACACCGCCAGCTGGTGCTGTGCATGCGCTCCTATGAAGGCCTGCCGCCCGTCGCACGGGCGCTGGTGGACCATCTGATGCAGATGCAGATGCAGGCACCCGCCCCTTCATAACCCCAAGACATATCGCAAGAATTTTTTCTTTTTTGCAGCCATATTTGCAGCGTCGGACAATATGGCATTGGCCACGCTGTGGCTTGCAACTGCGTTTGAACGGCTGCCTTTCATGAAACACCGACCTCTTATTGCCATCGCTCTGACATGGGGCATCAGTGGCTGGGCATTTGCCGCCCCGCCGCTGCTGTCGCCCACCGAGCTTTCTGCCATGCTGGACCAGCCACAGGTGCGCGTCATTGACATTCGCCCGCCGAAGGACTTTGCGGCCAACCATATTCCGGGAGCCGTGAATGCCCCGTATGGCAAATGGCGCGGCCCTGCCACCAATCCCGGTGAGCTGCCTGACCATGACAAGCTGGTCGCGCTGGTGCAGTCCCTGGGCCTGACGCCTGAGACCCATGCCGTCGTCGTTTCGCATGGCAAGGACACCACCGACTTTGGTGCCATGGCGCGCGTGTACTGGACGCTCAAGTCGCTGGGACTGAAGGAGCTGTCCATCCTCAACGGCGGCCTCAAGGAGTGGGAAGCTGCCAAGCTGCCTTACTCCAACGTCGCCATCCAGGTCGCGCCCAGCACCTATGCGCCCACGTTTGATGCCAGCTGGCTGTCGACCCGTGAAGAAATTTCCCAGAGCCTCAAGCTGAGCAACGCCGTGCTGGTGGACTCGCGCCCTGATGCTTTCTACCAGGGCAAGACACAGGCGCCTGCCGCCAAGCTCGCAGGCACCCTGCCCGGCGCGGTGCAGCTGGATTTCAACCAGTGGTTCGAGCCCAAGACCAGCCGCTTTGTTGATGCAGACAAGGCCCAGGAAATTGCCGCCAGGATCCACGTGCCTGAAGGCCAGAACGCCGTGGCCTTCTGCAACACCGGCCACTGGGCCGCAACCGACTGGTTTGGCTTGAGCGAAGTGGCAGGCATTCCCAATGTGAAGCTGTACGCGGGCTCCATGGTGGACTGGACGCAGCAGCCGGACTTTCCTGCCATGCAGAACATGCCCGGCCGCGGCGAGCAGCTGATGCGCGCTACCAAGCAATGGTGGGAACGCAAGTTCAACTAACAACAAAAAAGAGAGCTGTCAGCGCTTGTATTTATTGGGTTTCACATAGAAATCTATTGGAAACCTAGATATTTCAAGCGCTAGCCGCTCCTGATTTAGTATCAATAAGAGAGGTTGCCTTCCCATGAAGCGATTACCTTTGGCCATTCTGATGGCCTTGTTCTTTGGCTGGCTGCTGTGGTCAGTCTCCGTGCGCCAGGCCGCGCTGTTTGCCGTTGGCATCGGTCTGGGTGGCGTGCTGGCCAGCCGCCGCTTTGGCTTTACCACGGGCTGGCGCATGCTGGTGGAAGACAAAGACCCCTCCGGCGTCTTTGGCCAGCTGCTGCTGCTGGCGCGGGCGGCTTGCATGGCCATGCCGCTGCTGGGCTACTTTCCTGAACTGACCGCCGCCCTTGGCCCACCCAGCGTGAGCCTGATTGTGGGCGCCTTTATCTTCGGCCTGTGCATGCAGATTGCCGACGGCTGCGGCAGCGGCACGCTGTACAAGGCCGGTCTGGGCATTCCCATGAACGCCGCCGTGCTGCCCGTGTTTGCCATTGGCAGCTTTCTGGGCAGCGTGCATCTGGGCTGGTGGCTCGATCTCGGCCGCACTCAGCCCGTAGGCCTGGTGTCTGAATGGGGCTGGGATGTGGCCCTTGCCGCCACGCTGGCCGGTCTGGCGCTGGTGGCCGCAGGCATCAGCTTTTACTGCAAGCGCTACCACCTGAAGGCAGGCCGCCAGCCCAAGCCCATGTTCGTGCGCAAGTGGATCGTGGGCGCTGTGCTGCTGGCCATCTTTGCCACGCTGAACCTGGTGATTGCCGGCCAGCCCTGGGGCGTGGTCTATGGCTTTGGTCTGTGGGCCGCAAAAATTGCCAACACCACTGGCCTGATGGATCTGTCCACCAACTGGTTCTGGAGCCAGCCCGGCAATGCCGCACGCCTGCATGAGACCGTGCTGCTGGATGTGACCAGCATCACCAATATCGGCATTCTGGCGGGTGCCCTGTGGGTCAGTGCTTCCTCACCAGACTGCGGCAAGGCCCTGACCGGCAAGCAGTGGATCGTTGTGCTGATCGCCGGCCTGGTGCTGGGCTACAGCTCGCGCCTGGCCTTTGGCTGCAATGTGGGCGCCATGTTCTCGGGCATTTCCACGGGTTCCATCCACGGCTGGATCTGGGTGCCACTGGCCTTCGCAGGCACCATCTTTGGTCTGCGCATTCGCCGCCACTTTGGTCTGTAAAGGAAAGGACGCACAGCCATGAAACAAACTGTCGTACTGCGCACCGCGTTCTGGGTGATTTTGCTGGCCTTTCTGGCCTGGGACTTTCACACCTCCAAGCCCGTCGATCTGCGCTTTGAAGCGCCGCTGATCGCCGCAGGCTCGGGCGTGGCAGTCCAGGGCGGCCATTGCTCCATGCCGGACTGAGCCCCTCCTCGCACTACACAGCCCCTGGTCACCCCAGGGGCTTTTTTGTGTCCAGCGTGCAGGGCATGGGCCCACCTCAAAACGCAATTGGGAAATGTTCACTTCGCAGTACGCGATGCATATCGGCGCTTTTACCCACCAATTGCCTCCGTGTGCCACCACTTGTTGGCAAATTACGCGCACAGGCATTCATCAGCATGCAAGAGGCCCTGCCATGCAGCCTCGTCCAAAAAGTAACAATCTGCCACAATTTGTGTCGATTTCATTTGGTGATTCAGCTTCGACCATCCGACTGCGCTAGGAGCACAGCCCGTCGTTCTGGAGCAAGCAGGAAAAAAGGAAGAGATGCAAACGATAAAAAACCTCAGTATCCGGGCCAAGCTATGGCTGCTGGTCGCGTCACTGCTGGTGCTGACGCTGGCCACCTCCATCACGCTGATGCTGGAACTCAACAGCGCCAACCAGCGCATGGCCAGCATCTATAACAACCGCGTGATGCCCATGCAGCAGCTCAAGCTGATTGCCGATGCCTACGGCATCAAGCTGGTGGAAACCACGAACAAGGTCTACAACCAGCAAATCCTGGCTGAATCCGGCAAGGACACGCTGACACAGGTGCGCAATGACGCGCAGGCTGCATGGAACGCCTATATGCAGACCCAACTCACTGCTGAGGAAAAAGCGCTGGCTGACCGTGTCAACACCTTGCTGGAAGCCATTTCTCCGCGCATTGATGATGTGCTGCGCTTCTTTGAGCGCGATGACCACGAAGGTCTGGGTTCCTTCATCGAATACCGGCTTTTCCCCAGCGTGAGCCCGCTCGCTGCAAGTCTGCAGCAGCTGTCTGCCATGCAGGAGCAGCTGGCGCTGCAGGCCTATGAAGAAGCACAGGCCGCCAGCACCCGTACCATGATGCTGGCAGCAGTGACCGTTGCTATCTTGCTGGTACTGACCCTCATCAGCGCCAGCCTCATCATCCGCACCATCACCCGCAACCTGGACAGCGCCGTGCAGGTGGCCGAGACCGTGGCACAGGGCGATCTGCGCTCGCACATTGAAGTCACCTCCAAGGACGAGCTGGGCCGCCTGATGCTGGCGCTCAAGGGCATGAACAACAACCTGCTGAGCATTGTCGGCCGCATCCGCGAAAGCAGCGAGTCCATTGCCACCGGGGCCACCCAGATCTCGACCGGTAACAACGACCTGTCGCAGCGCACCGAAGAGCAGGCCAGCAACCTGCAGCAGACTGCGGCCAGCATGGAAGAGCTGGCTTCTACCGTGCGTCACAACACCGACAACGCCCAGCAGGCCACCACCCTGGCCCGCAATGCTGCACACACTGCCAGCCAGGGCGGCGAGGCCATGGAGCAGGTCACACAGACCATGGAAACCATTTCTGCCAGCTCGCGCAAGATTGCCGACATCATCGGCGTGATTGATGGCATTGCCTTCCAGACCAACATCCTGGCGCTCAATGCTGCGGTGGAAGCCGCACGTGCGGGTGAGCAGGGCCGCGGCTTTGCCGTGGTCGCTGGCGAAGTGCGCGCCCTGGCCGGCCGCAGTGCCGAGGCAGCCAAGGAAATCAAGCTGCTGATCCAGCAAAGCGTCAGCCAGGTCAACGAAGGCACGACCCTGGTCGAAGCCACGGGCAAGACCATTGGCGACGTGGTGCAGCAGGTCCAGAGCGTGGCCGCCCTGATTCAGGAAATCAGCAACGCCAGCCAGGAGCAAAGCCTGGGTACCGGCCAGGTCAGCGATGCGATTGCCCAGCTCGACCAGGTCACCCAGCAAAACGCCGCACTGGTGGAAGAAAGCGCTGCCGCCGCCAACAGCCTGAGCTATCAGGCTGCCGAGCTGAACCGCCTGGTAGCCACTTTCAAGACCGGCAGTGAAGGCCAGCTGCAGGCTCCCCGACTGGCTCCCGCAGCTGCTGCACAGGCTGCACCTCGCAGCCATGCACTGGCATCCAGCCAGCAGGAGCCCATGCTGATCGAATAAGCGCTGCCCCGCACACCAGCAGCTCACCTTAAGCAAAAGGCCCTGGCGCAATGCCAGGGCCTTTTGTTTTTCTTGGGATCTGGACGCAAGCTGCGCTACACATTCCGCTTCTGACCGCGCGCCTGCGCCATGCGGCGTCTGGCCCAGCCTTTGAGCAGTGCGGGTGCTGCGATCAGAACCACCACCACGATCAGCAACACCAGGGCCAGGGGACGCTGCACAAAGATGGCCCAGCTGCCATGGCCCACAGCCAGCGCCTGGCGCAGCTGCACCTCGGCCAGTGGCCCCAGTGCCACGCCAATTACCAGCGGGGTGACAGGAAAGTCAAAGCGTCGCATGGCCACGCCCAGCAGCCCCAGGCCATACAGCAGGCACAGATCGCCCACACTCTGGCGCATGCCATAGACCCCGGCTGTCGCCAGCACCAGCATGGCCGCATGCAGGTGTGGGCGGGGAATGCGCAGCAGCGGCGTCCACATGCGCACCAGCGGCATGTTCAGCACCCACAGCATGAGGTTGCTGATAAACAGCGAGCCCATCAGCACCCACACCAGCCAGTAGCCATTGCTGAACCACTGCGGCCCAGGCTGCATGCCGTAGTTCTGAAAGGCGCCCAGCATCACAGCCGTGGCATTGCTGGTGGGAATGCCCATGACCAGCAGCGGAATCAAGGCCGCCGTCACCGTGGCATTGTTCGCAGCTTCCGGCCCGGCCACGCCTTCAATCGCACCCTCACGCCCAAACTCCCTGCGGCGCGGCTCGGAGGCCATATAGCGCTCCGAGGCATAGCTCACATACGTGGGCATATCCACGCCGCCCAGCGGTACACAGCCAAACGGCAGGCCAATGGCCGTACCGCGCAGCCAGGGCCGCCAGGAGCGCTTCCAGTCCTCGCGCGACATGCGTACACGCCCTACGGTGTTGAGCGTGTAGCGCACACGCCCTTCAAACATGGCTGCATGCAGCACCTCGGCCACGACCAGCAGGCCAACAGCTACCAGCACCATGTCAATGCCGTCGTACAGCAGCGGCAGCCCGCCTGTGAGCCGCTCCGTGCCGCCCACGGTTTCATGGCCGATGCAGGCCAGCGCAATGCCTGCGCACAGCGCCGTCACTCCACGCAGCGTGCTCTTGCCGATGGCGGCGCTCACCGCACCCAGTGCCATCACCATGAGCATGAAGATCTCTGCAGGCCCCAGCTTGCTCGCAATACCTGCCACCCAGGGCGCGGCCCAGACCACAAACAAGGCCGCCAGTGTGCCCGCAACCAGCGAACCCACCGCCGCCGTAGCCAGCGCCACCCCGGCACGGCCATTGAGCGCCATGCGCTTGCCCTCCATGGCTGTGACCATGCTGGCTGTCTCGCCCGGAGCGTTAAAAAGAATGGAGGTGGTCGAGCCGCCATACATGCCGCCACAGGCCACAGCAATAAAGAAGATGAAAGCCTGGGTCACATCCACATGAAACGTCATGGGCAGCAGCAGCGCCATGGCTGCCGACGCACCAAAGCCCGGCAGCACGCCCATCACCGTGCCCAGCACACAGCCTGCCAGTGCCCATGCCAGGTTCTGCACGGTACAGGCCAGCACCAGCCCCTGCCACAATGCCTGCATCACATCCATGGCAGCCACCCCGCTGGCAGGCTCACGCCCAGCACCCGTACAAACAGCACATACACCAGCGCCGCCAGCACCAGCCCCACCAGTACATCGGTCAGCACGCGCCTGCCGCGCAGGGGCAGATCAGGCTGTGCTGCGCGGCGCAGCCCCTGCAGAGCCAGCACGTAGCAAAGCGCTGCCGCCAGCACAAAACCGCTGTGGCGTATCAGCAGTGCACCCAGCAACATGCCTGCGCTCACCCACACCCAGGGTGTGATCTGCAGCTGCCCCTGCCCGGCAGACGCCGCCATGTTGCGCCAGCCCCCATGCCTTGCGTCCCACACCAGCCAGCCGCCACACAACAGCAATGCTGCAGCGCACAGCGTGGGCAGCAAAGCTGCACCACCATCGTTTTGCGCCGTCTGCGCAGGAATCCGCCATGCTCCCCATGCCAGCGCCAGTGCGGCCAGCACAATAGCGCCCCCCGCGCCCATCTGCCAGGCATGGCATGTCTGTCTTTCCATGGCTGTCTCGTTGTCTTGCTTGATGTTCTGTTCCGTCATCGCATGCTTTCCTGTGATTGCGTCACTGCGGCAGACAGGACACAGGCTGCCACCTGTGACCGTTGGTCATTCTGCGCAGGATCAAGGGCAGGCTGCCGCATCTTCCCGTTCATCGGTAGGGCTGCAGACAGGAAAAACCCGCAGCAGCATGCATATTCCTTCGCAGCAGAAGTTGCTACATCCGGGAAAATCACGGCCATGAGTGAAATTTCTTCCATGCGCCTGGACAAGTGGCTGTGGGCTGCACGCTTTTACAAGACGCGCAGTCTTGCGGTTGAACAAATCAGCAAGAACCGCGTGACCGTGAACGCCATGGCAGCCAAGGCTTCGCGTGAAATCCGTGTAGGCGACACCATTGCCCTGCGTCAGGGTGATGTACCCAAGACCGTCAAGGTACTGGGCCTGAGCAATATGCGCGGCCCAGCCCCCGTGGCTCAGCAGCTGTACGCCGAAACGCCGGAGAGCATGGCCGAGCGTGCACGCCTGGCCGAGCAGCGCCGCCTGGCCCCTGAGCCAGCCGCCAGCATTGCCACCCAGCACACTGGCCGCCCTACCAAACGCGACCGGCGCAGCATCGAGCGCGTACGCCAGGACTGGGGCGATCGCTGGAGCGCCAGCTGGGACGGCAATTGAGCCGCTGTCCAGACAAGGCCCAAAAACCATTCATCGGAACCTTTTGTCAAAACCTGCTCCAATCCCTTGCTATTGATTTGTGAACAACAGCCGCATAGGCTGCAAGGGATTTGCCGTGATTTCTCAGAAGTTTTCAGCACGCAGTGCACGTGCTGCCTTGGGTGCCCTTTTGGGCATCACCCTGCTCAGCGCCTGTCTGGGCAACAGTTCGAGCTCTCAGGCCAGTACCCCCGCCACACCCGCAGCACGCGCTGCAACCAGTGACAGCTTCAAGAGCTGCCGCCAGTTCTTTGCCGCCGGCCAGCCGCCTATCATCCATACCCAGTCCAAACTGCGTGACCTGTGCTATGACGCCTTTGCCATCATGCACAACGGCAATACACGCACGCCCATGTATGTGGCGCAGCGCATGAACCGCGCACTGGTAGCCGATGCGGACGAAAAGCGCACCAACAAGTTCTTTGCAGACGCCCGTCTGCCTCGTGCCGAGCGTGCAGAACTGAGCGACTACAGGAACTCCGGTTACTCACGTGGCCACATGGCACCTGCTGCAGACATGCCCACCGCACAGGCCATGGCACAGAGCTTTTCGCTGGCCAATATGGTGCCCCAGTCCATGAAGCAGAACAGCGGCCCCTGGGCACGCATTGAAAAAGACACGCGCAGCTACGCCAGCCGGGCCAAGGGCGATGTCTACATCATCACCGGCCCCGTGTTTGACCAAAAGCCCAGCACTGTGGGCGACAACAAGGTGGCTGTGCCCAGCTATCTGTACAAGCTGGTCTATGACGCCAGCACCAACCGCGCCTGGGCACACTGGCAGCCCAACCGCGACGATGCACGTGTGAGCAAGCCCATTAGCTATGCCGAGCTGGTCAAGCGCACCGGTATTGAATTTCTGCCCGGCGTCCAGCCCCATTAAATTTCAAGCAAAAATATCCGCTAGCGCTTATCTATCAAGCGCTGGCAGCTATGGGTTTTGAATCTACCTGCACTTGCACGCAGCGGCTGGCAGGCACATCCAGCCAGCGCGCAGCAGCGGCCTGCAGCGCACTGAGCTGCCCGGTGGTCATAAGCTGTATCTGCTGCGCCCCAGCCAGCGCCGCCGGGTCACGGTCTGCAGGCTCTGCACGCAGCGTCTGCGCCTTGTTCAGCAGGCGGCGCGTCTGGCGTGCAACGGCTGCGCCGGTATCAATCAGCTGCACATCCGGCCCCACCAGGGCGCGCAGCTGTGGCTTGGCAAACACATAGTGGGTGCAGCCCAGCACCAGCGTGTCCATCTCTCCAGTCTTCAAGCCAAATTGGCCTAAAGCGCTGATGTATCGGGCGCAAAGCGCTTGTACTTCCATAGCGCCATCTTCGGCCTGCGTACTCAGCTCAATCGCTCGTGCCAGGCCATCGCAGGCCTGTGCATGAAACTGCGTGTGCTGCCCATGCTCGTGCAGCAGCTTGTGAAAGCGGCGGCTTTCCACCGTGCCCCGTGTAGCCATCACCCCCACATGGTGCGTCTGGCTGGAAAGGGATGCGGGCTTGATAGCGGGCTCCACCCCGATCATGGGCAGATCCGGCAGGGCCGCACGCAGCGACTCCACCGCCGCAGCCGTGGCCGTATTGCAGGCAATCACCAGCGCCTTGATGCCATGCCGGGCACGCAGATGGTGGGCAATCGCATGCGTGCGCGCCTGCACAAAGGCATCGCCACGCTCGCCATAGGGCGCATGGCCGCTGTCTGCCAGATAGACAAAGTGCTCCTGCGGTAATTCATGGCGCAGCGCCTGCAGCACGCTCAGGCCACCAATACCGCTGTCAAAAACACCAATGGGCGCAGCTGCCAAGGTCATGATGTGAAAAAAGTCCGGAAGTCCACACAATAAGCCGCCAAGTATGCGCCTGCGCAGCCCATGGGCGAAGGCTGCAGACAACAAACCCCTGCAGGCCTGGGCCTTGCAGGGGCTCGTGACATACGCAAGCTCGCAGTCAACGCCGCGAACACCACCCTAGGGCATGGTTTCAAGATAGGTGGCCACCGCTGCAATGTCCTGGTCCGTCATGGCCTTGGTCACGAATGCCATGTTCGGGTCAGAGCGCACGGTGCTGCCATCGCGGTAGCGCTTGAGCGTCATGTCCACATAACCGTAATGCTGGCCAGCAATGCGCGGCAGGCGCTCATTGCCATGACCGTCGGCAGCGTGGCAGTTGATGCAGATGCGCCCATAGTAAGCCTTGCCTCGGGCGTACAGTTCCTGGTCTGCAGGCTGACGCACAGGCAGTTTTTCCTTCTCGTAGAACAGCACCATGCCCACCATCTCATCGCGGTTCATGGCCTTGAGAATACCTTCCATGAAAGCGTTCTTGCGCTCACCCTGCGAGAACTGGCGAATCTGTTCCACCAGATACGCCGGGTTCTGCCCCTCCAGATAAGGCACTTCCAGAAACTCGCGGCTTTTCTGTGGTCCGTGGCAGTTGGCACACACTGCTGCGACTTTCTTGCCGAGGCTGTACAGCCGCTGACCCAGTTCCGGGTTGCCCTGGGCCTCCTGCAAACGCGCCTGCAGCGCTGCCTGGGTGATAGGTTGCTTGGAGTTGCTGCCAGCCATGGACCATGGTGCAACCAGCGACAACGCGGCAATCAATGCGGTTTTCAGGCACAGATGCCGTGGAACACAAAAGCGCAAATGCATGGGTCGTTCAAAGCAAGAGGTGTAGGACAAAACCTCACCATTATCAATACATCTTCTTGCGATTCCAGCCCCTGTCTGCAGCTTCAACAAAGCTTGATCCAACAACTTGTCAAAGCGCAAAAAACACGCTCAATCAGCCTCGGACTAACCCTCAATACACGTATGCACCAATACGCTTTTACTTACGTTTGGTTTCAACTAGGGTTTCGCACGATCGTTCGTTTTTGAAAAGCGCCTGGCTGGTCCGCTCGACCAGCGCCGCATTGGAAGGTCATGGTGAACCGCCGCATGAAACACATCAGCGTGACAAAAAAACTCTGGCTCAGCGTAGTCTGCATCGTTCTGGGGGCCATCATCATCGTGGGCCATGCAGGCTATAACTCCGCCAGCCACCAGCAAAAGTTCAACCAGCAGGACAGCCTGCTGTCACAACGACTGGATCAGGCCGCACAGTGGAGCGCACTGGCCCAGGTCAACACCGTGCGCACACAGGCTGCACTGGCCAGCGGCAGCGCCGAGGATGCCCGTCGCTTTGAAGCTCAGATGGCACAGACCCAGTCCACGCTGCAGACGCTGATTCAGCAGCTCACCACCACCAGCCTCGACGCTGAGCAGCAGGCCACGGTGCAGCTGCTGGCCCAGCAGCGCCAGCAGCTGCAAAGCCTGGGTGCACAGGCGCTGCAACTGAAAGCGCAGGGGCACAGCCTGCAGCTGCAGGATCTGCGTCAGCGCTATGACCAGGCCGCACAGGCCTACATCCAGGCACTGCAGCAGTTTGTGAGTCAGCAGGCCGAGCAGCTGGCGCAGATGCGCTCTGACATGGGCGCCGCACGCCAGGGCGTAGTGCGTGCCGCTGCCATCAACATGGTGTTTCTGCTGCTGGGCATTGCCGTGGGTGCCTATCTGCTGATCAACAGCATCCGCCGCTCGCTGCAGCAGGCCAACCAGATGGCCGAACAGATTGCCAGTGGTGATCTGAACATCACGCACCAGAGCACACGGCGTGACGAGTTCGGTCAGCTGCTGCTGTCGCTGCAGCACATGAGGCAGTCTCTGTCGCGCATGATCGAAGACGTGCGCCACAGCGGTGAAGCCATTCACCTGGCCAGCGATGAAATCGCCTCGGGCAACCAGGACCTTTCACAGCGCACTGAAATCACCTCCAGCCACCTGCAGCAGGCCGCAGCTGCCATGGTGCAGCTGACCCAGACCCTGCAGGACACTGCCCACAGCGCCCAGCAGGCGGCAGAGATGGCACAGCAGGCCTGCGGCGTAGCCCAGCATGGCGGCACCGTCGTGCATGACGTGGTCCAGACCATGACCGACATCCACCAGCGCAGCCAGAAGATTGCCGACATCATCGGCGTGATCGACGGCATTGCCTTCCAGACCAACATCCTGGCGCTGAACGCTGCCGTAGAGGCTGCGCGTGCAGGCGATCAGGGCCGTGGCTTTGCCGTGGTCGCTGCCGAAGTGCGCTCCCTGGCTCAGCGCAGTGCACAGGCCGCCAAGGAAATCAAGGCGCTGATTCAGGCCTCCGTAGACCGCATTGCCGATGGTGCACAGCTGGCGCAGGACGCAGGCAGCACCATGACCGAAGTGGTACAGGCCATCCAGCATGTCACCCAGGTCATGGAAAACATCAACCACCATGCGGCTGAACAGCGTGACGGCGTAGCGCAGGTCAATGAAGCCGTGGGCTCACTCGACCAGATGACACAGCAAAACGCCGCCCTGGTCGAAGAAAGCGCCGCGGCTGCCCACAGCCTGCGCGCCCAGTCGGAGCATCTGTGTGCACTGGTGCAGCGTTTCAAGGTGCAGCATGAAGCAGCGCAACCTACAGAGTCACTGCAACGCATACCAGCATCATTGGGCAGCGCGGGTCAGCCCACCCAGCAAGCCGCTGCGCTCACGGTCTGAGCGCCTGTCTGGTGCTCTACGGCATAAAAATTGCACCACAGCGGGGAATCACCATTCCCAAGCCCCGCCATGGATACTGCCCTGCACTTTCTGACCGCTGCACGCCAGTGTGAAATCAATGAACTGCAACAGCTGCTGCGCACCAGCAGCTTTGTTCGGACACTTGCCGAACTGATCCATGCCCTGCAAAAGGAAAGAGGCCTGTCCAGCATCTGGCTGGCCAGCCAAGGCAGTCGTGCTGCGCAATCCTTGCAGGCGCAGCGTATATCCAGCGATCAGGCCATTGCCACCGTGCGCGACATGCTGCATACGCTCGATGTCTCCAGTCTTTCGGGTGGGCAAGGTGCTCGCCTGTGCAGCGATATTGCCTATGTATTGCAAGGCATTGAGGCGCTGCCTGCGCTGCGCCAGCACGTCACGCAGCAGCGCCTGAGCGTCAACGACTCGACACAAGCCTATGCACGCCTGATTGCAGGCTTGCTGGCGGTCGTGTTTGAAGCCGCAGACAGCGCCACTTACCCCAGCATCTCTCGCCTGCTGGTGGCCATGTTCCACTTCATGCAGGGCAAGGAGCTGGCAGGTCAGGAGCGTGCCACCGGCGCAGCAGCCTTTAGCGCTGGGCGCAGCGACAGCGAGCGCCAGCAGCACTGGCTGCATTTGATTGAGTCGCAGGAACGCTGCTTTCAGGTGTTCGCGGAATGCGCGCCTGCCGATCTGATCCTTGAGTGGAATCAGCTCGTCGTCATGGGCCCTGACCAGATCACCATTGAACGTCTCAGACGGATTGGCTGTACAGCCATAGCCAGCGCGCCACTGCCACGTGATCTCAGCGAAGTGTGGTTTGAAGCATGCACCCACGTCATGGATGGCATGCACCAGATTGAATCGAAACTAGCTCAAACGCTGGTTCAGGAATGTACGGCCCACCTGCACAGTGCGCAGCAAGCGCTGAAGCAGCCAGCCCAGCTCACACAGCCGAGCACAGAAGATGTATGGCCTGAATTCTTTGCCCAAGCCTCCAGGCACTCATGGGATGCACAGCTCACAACCCAGTTCAAAGCCTCCGTGCTACAGGTCGTTCAGGAACAGTCACAACGCCTGCAGACCATGCGCACTGAGCTGGAAGCTGTCCGGCAGGCCCTGAATGAGCGCAAAGTCGTGGAACGCGCCAAGGGCATGCTGATGACGCAGCAAAACCTCAGCGAGAGCCAGGCCCACAAGCTGCTTCGCCAGACTGCGATGACACAGAACCGCCGCATTGTGGACGTCGCCCAGTCTGTACTGTCGATGGCTGAACTGCTGAATCTGCGCGAAACATAAACTGGCACGCTTCGTGCATACAGATGCAACGAATCCCGGCCAACGGCGGTCTGGAGACAGTACATCAAGGACAACGGCGTCCCATCCCCTGCTCTGGCAGGCCGGATCGGGACGCCGTTTGTTTTCTACCTCTTATGCGTTCTTAGTTCAGCCTCGAAGGAGCAGTACCATGGCACAACACCCCTCTGCCAACCCCATTGCGCAAACTGCGACCAATCCCTCCCGCCGCCGCTTTCTGAGCCAATCGTCCAGCATGGCTGCTGGCGCCCTGCTCTACACACAGCTGGGCCACCATGGTGCCTGGGCCGCAGGATCTGACGCCCCTGAAAAAAAGGAAGTCAAGATCGGATTCATTCCGCTGACAGACTGCGCCAGCGTCGTCATGGCATCCGTGCTGGGCTTTGACCAGAAATACGGCGTCAAGATCATTCCCACCAAGGAAGCCAGCTGGGCCGGTGTGCGCGACAAACTCAGCAATGGCGACCTGGACATGGCCCATGTGCTCTATGGTCTGGTCTATGGCCTGCAGCTGGGCGTTGGCGGCGCGAAAAAGGACATGGCCGTTCTGATGACGCTCAACAACAATGGCCAGGCCATCAGCCTCTCCAAGAAACTGGCAGACAAAGGTGCTGTGGATGCCGCCAGCCTGGCCCAGCTCATGGCCAAGGAAAAGCGCGATTACACCTTTGCCCAGACCTTCCCCACCGGCACACACGCCATGTGGCTGTACTACTGGCTGGCCAGCGCAGGCATCAACCCGTTCAAAGATGCGAAGGTCATCACCGTCCCGCCTCCACAGATGGTGGCCAATATGCGCGTGGGCAACATGGATGGCTTCTGCGTGGGCGAACCCTGGAACCACCGCGCCATCATGGACAAGATTGGCATCACCGCAGTGACCTCTCAGGACATCTGGCAGGACCACCCAGAAAAGGTGCTGGGCACCACGGCCGACTTCGTCAAACAGAACCCCAACACCGCGCGCGCCGTGATGATGGCAATTCTCGAAGCCAGCCAGTGGATTGACGCCAGCCTGCAGAACAAGGTCAAGATGGCCGAAACCATTGCCGACAAGTCCTACGTCAACACCAACGTAGACGCCATCAACCAGCGCATTCTGGGCCGCTACCAGAACGGCCTGGGCAAGACCTGGGACGACGCCAACCACATGAAGTTCTTCAACGATGGCAGCGTGAACTTCCCCTATCTGTCGGATGGCATGTGGTTCCTCACCCAGCACAAGCGCTGGGGCTTGCTCAAGGAGCACCCTGACTATCTCGCCGTGGCCCAGCAGATCAACCAGATTGACCTGTACAAGCAGGCGGCCTCACAGCTGAACATTGCCGTGCCCAAGAACGTCATGCGCAGCAGCAAACTCATTGACGGCAAGGTCTGGGACGGCAGCAATCCCGCCCAGTACGCCGACAGCTTTGCCATCAAAGTTTAAGGAGCACTTCCATGGTCAGTGCCGTTTTCCACACCCCAGCGCCTGCTGCATCAAGCGCACCACCTGCGAGCAGCGCCACCCCATCTACGCCCACGCCGGATCACAGCGCAAGCGCTGCTGCCCCTGCTACTGCGGCCAGCGCAACACATGCAAAAGCCCCTGTGGCACAGACGGCTCGCAAACTCGCCAGCGCAGCTTTTCCGCCTTTGCTGGGTTTTGTGCTGCTGATTGGCATGTGGTCGCTGATTTCCAGCTCCACCGACGGAGCCATCCCTACCCCACTGGCGACCTGGCAGCAGGCCATCACGGTGTTCAGTGATCCGTTCTACCGCAATGGCCCTAATGACCAGGGCATCGGCTGGAATGTGCTGTCTTCACTGCAGCGTGTGGCCATGGGCTTTGGTCTGGCGGCACTGGTCGGCATTCCGCTGGGCTTTGTGATTGGGCGCTTTGCGTTTCTCTCGCGCATGTGCAACCCCATCATTGGCCTGCTGCGCCCTGTCTCCCCCCTGGCCTGGCTGCCCATCGGTCTGCTGGTCTTTCAGGGTGCCAACCCTGCCGCCATCTGGACCATCTTCATCTGCTCCATCTGGCCCATGGTCATCAACACGGCCGTTGGCGTACAGCGCGTACCGCAGGACTACATGAACGTAGCCCGAGTGCTCAACCTCTCCGAATGGAAGATCGCCACCACCATCCTGTTCCCAGCCGTGCTGCCCTATCTGCTGACCGGTGTGCGTCTGGCCGTGGGCACCGCCTGGCTGGTGATCGTGGCAGCCGAGATGCTGACTGGCGGCGTAGGCATTGGCTTCTGGGTCTGGGACGAATGGAACAACCTGAACGTGACCAACATCATCATCGCCATCTTTGTCATCGGCGTAGTCGGTCTGATGCTGGAGTGGGCGCTGGTCAAACTGGCGTCGGCCTTTACATATGAAGAGGTGAAGTCATGAGCGATAAATTCATCGAGATCCAGAACGTCGCACAGACCTTCCAGACCAGCAAGGGCCGGTTCCCTGCGCTGCGCGACATCAACCTCAGCATTACCAAGGGCGAGTTTGTCAGCCTCATCGGCCACTCGGGCTGCGGCAAGTCCACCCTGCTCAACCTGATTGCAGGCCTGACCACACCCACAGCAGGCGTGCTGCTGTGTGCCAATCGTGAAATCAAAGGCCCCGGCCCGGAACGCGCCGTGGTGTTCCAGAACCACTCGCTGCTGCCCTGGCTGACCTGCCACGCCAACGTCTATCTGGCTGTGGAGCGCGTGTTTGGCAAGCATGAAAGCAAGGCCCAGCTCAAGGCCCGCACCGATGCGGCCCTGGAACTGGTGGGCCTGAGCCATGCAGCCAGCAAACGCCCCGGTGAAATCTCCGGCGGCATGAAGCAGCGCGTAGGCATTGCCCGTGCGCTGTCCATGGAGCCACAGGTGCTGCTCATGGACGAACCCTTTGGTGCACTGGATGCCCTCACCCGCGCCAAGCTGCAGGATGAGCTGCAGGAAATCGTGGCGCGCACGCAAAGCACCGTCGTCATGGTCACGCATGATGTGGACGAAGCCGTGCTGCTTTCCGACAAGATCGTGATGATGACCAACGGCCCTGCCGCCACCATTGGTGAAGTGCTGCCCGTCCCCCTGCCCCGCCCGCGCGACCGCGTGACTCTGGCGGAGAATGCCGACTACCAGCGTTGCCGCAAGGCCGTGATTGACTTTCTATACGCGCGCCAGAAGCACGTGGAAAAAGCCGCCTGATCACCGCCGCACCACCCAAGCCACCTGCACAGGTGGCTTTTTTCATGCACCGTCTATTGCTGCACGCTCAGCTTGGCGCATGGGCACCATCACGGTGCAACACCCGGCCACGCGCGCCATACTTTCAAGCTCCACCGGTAATGCTCTGGCTGGCACAACTCTTGCAGTAATCAGCTTGCAACCAACGCTGGTTGCAGGGTTGAGGTGCAACGATGGACCAGAACCCAAGACAAAGGCGTCTTTCCTCGCGGCCATGCTGCGCAGGGAATGGCGCCTTTTTTGTTTCCTAGTCCAACACACGCACGAGGGTCGTAATGAAAAAGTTCAAACTGGTCTTGGTTGGTAACGGCATGGCCGGAATCCGCACGCTCGAAGAGCTGCTCAAGATTGCCCCCGAGCACTATGAGATCACCGTCTTCGGTGCCGAACCCCACCCCAACTACAACCGCATCCTGCTCTCACCCGTACTGGCTGGAGAGCAGACGCTGGAAGAAATCGTACTCAACGACTGGAACTGGTACCACGACAACGGCATCACGCTGCATGCGGGCTACCAGGTCACGGAAATCAACCGCATCCAGCGCACAGTGACTGCCACAAACAAAGAAGGCCAGACCATCACGGCCGCTTACGACCGCCTGGTGCTGGCCACGGGATCGAACCCTTTCATACTGCCTGTGCCCGGCGCTGATCTGGATGGTGTTATCGGCTACCGCGACATTGCAGACACGCAGGCCATGATTGATGCTGCCGAGCGTTACACACAGGCTGTGGTCATCGGCGGCGGCCTGCTGGGCCTGGAAGCCGCCAACGGACTGAGCAAGCGCGGCATGCAGGTCTCGGTCGTGCATGTGAACGACTGGCTCATGGAACGCCAGTTGGACGACGTCGCCGGCAAGATGCTGCAGCAGTCTCTGCAAGCGCGTGGCCTGAACTTTCTGATGCAGGCCCACACGCAGGAACTGCTGGGTGATGCCAATGGCCGCGTACGCGCCGTGCGCTTCAAGGACGGCCGCGAAGTACCTGCCCAGCTGGTGGTCATGGCCGTAGGCATTCGCCCCAACACCGCACTGGCGCAAAGCGCCCACCTGCATGTGAACCGCGGCATTGTGGTCAGTGACACCATGCAAACCGTAACCGACCCGCGTATCTACGCCGTAGGGGAATGTGCCAACCACCGCGGTATTGCCTATGGCCTGGTTGCTCCCCTGTTCGAGCAGGCCAAGGTGCTGGCCAACCACCTGGCGGAGTGGGGCATTGCGCGCTACACGGGCTCGCTCACTTCCACCAAGCTCAAGGTCACAGGCATAGATCTGTTTTCTGCAGGCAACTTCCAGGGCGATGCAGATACCGAAACCATCGTGCTGCGTGACCCGTTTGCCCCCGGCGGCGGCATCTACAAAAAGCTGGTGCTCAAGGACAACAAGCTGGTGGGCGCCTGCCTGTATGGCGACACCGTCGATGGCAGCTGGTACTTCAAGCTGCTGCGGGAAGGCCGCTCGGTGGCAGACATCCGTGACCGCCTGATCTTTGGTGAATCCAATATCGGTGACAGCGGCCACCAGGGCCACAACAAGGCCTCCAGCATGCAGGACAGTGACGAGGTCTGCGGCTGCAATGGCGTCACCAAGGGCACTATCTGCAAGGCCATCAAGGAAAAAGGACTGTTCACACTGGAAGACGTGCGCAAGCACACCAAGGCCAGTGCCAGCTGCGGCTCCTGCACGGGGCTGGTTGAACAAATCATCATGTTCACCGCCGGGGGCGACTACTCCGCAGCCCCCAAGACCAAGGCCATCTGCGGCTGCACCAGCCATGGACACCAGGCTGTGCGCGATGCCATTCGTGACCAGCACCTGCTGCGTATCAGCGATGTGTTTGCCGCGCTGGACTGGCAAACCCCCAACGGCTGCCCAACTTGCCGCCCCGCCATCAACTACTACCTGATCTCCACCTGGCCGAAAGAGGCCCAGGATGACCCGCAAAGCCGGCTGATCAACGAGCGCTCCCACGCCAACATCCAGAAAGACGGCACGTATAGCGTGATTCCTCGCATGTGGGCCGGAGAGACCAATGCCGACGAGCTACGCCGCATTGCAGACGTGGTGGACAAGTACCAGATTCCCACCGTTAAAGTCACAGGCGGCCAGCGCGTGGACCTGCTGGGCGTCAAAAAGGAAGATCTGGTGAATGTGTGGCGTGATCTGGGCATGCCCAGCGGCCACGGCTATGCCAAGGCGCTGCGCACCGTCAAGACCTGCGTGGGCAGCGAATGGTGCCGCATGGGCACGCAAGACAGCACCCAGATGGGCAAAGACCTGGAGCACGCCATGTGGCGCATGTATGCCCCGCACAAGGTCAAGTTCGCCGTCAGCGGCTGCCCGCGCAACTGTGCCGAGGCTGGTATCAAGGACGTGGGCATCATCGGCGTAGACAGCGGCTGGGAGATGGTCATTGGCGGCAATGGCGGTATCAAGACCGAGGTGGCCCAGTTCTTCACCAAGCTCAAGACCGCCGAGGAAGTGCTGGAGTACACGGGGGCCTTCATGCAGCTGTACCGCCTGGAAGGCTGGTATCTGGAGCGCACCGTGCACTTCCTGGAGCGCGTGGGCATGGACTATGTGAAGCAGCGCATTCTGGAAGACCACGCCGGACGCAAGGCACTGTGGGAGCAGCTGCAGTTTGCGCTCGATGGCGAGCCTGACCCCTGGTTTGAATTCAGCAAGGCCGCCGTCGATACGCGCCAGTTTGACCGCGTCATTCCCATCCAGGTGGCAGCACCTGCCCCCACCTCTGTGACTGCCTGAACCCACTGCTTGAAAAGGAATTTCCCATGACAACCTGGCAACTGATTTGCGCTGTGGACGACATCCCCGTACTCGGTGCACGCCGTGTAGCACGTGCCCAAGGTCTTGACGTCGCGGTATTTCGCAACGCCAGCCACGAAGTCTTTGCACTGCTGGACCGCTGCCCGCACAAGGGCGGCCCACTCTCCCAGGGCCTGGTGTTTGGCCGCAGTGTGGCCTGCCCGCTGCACAACTGGACGATTGCACTCGACAACGGCCACGCGGCCGCACCTGACGAAGGCTGCACCCCCAGCTTTCAGGTCAAGGTAGAGGAAGGACAGGTCTATCTGGATGCCGAAGAACTCGCCACCGTTGCGCTGGACCTGACGCGCCCCATCGCTGGCCCCGCCCAGCGCTGCACCGGCCAGCGCTGCTCCAGCATGGCCTGACGGCATAGCACCACAAAGGATGCGCCCATGACCTCTACCACAACCCGTTCTACCTGCCCCTACTGCGGTGTCGGCTGCGGCGTGCTGATTGAAAGTGATGGGCAACGCATCACCGGTGTACGTGGCGACCCTGAGCACCCAGCCAACTACGGGCGTCTGTGCACCAAAGGCAGCACGCTGCACCTGAGCAGCGACCCTGTGCTGGCACAGCAGACGCGGCTGCTGCAGCCCATGCAGCGCCTGCAGCGTGGCGCTACACCTGAGCCCATCAGCTGGGACAGTGTCATCGAACTTGTTGCCACACGCATGGCCGACATCGTGCGCCAGCATGGTCCGGATGCGGTTGGCATCTACGGCAGCGGCCAGCTGCTGACCGAGGATTACTACGTGTTCAACAAGCTCACCAAAGGGCTGCTGGGCACCAACAATATCGATACCAACTCACGCCTGTGCATGAGCAGCGCTGTGGCGGGCTACAAGAGCACCCTGGGTGCGGATGCACCGCCTGCCTGCTACGAGGATGTGCAGCATGCGCAGTGCCTGTTCATCGTCGGCAGCAATGCTGCCTGGGCCCATCCCGTGCTGTTTCGCCGCATTGAAGATGCACGCGTGGCCAACCCGCAGTTCAAGATCATCGTCGCCGATCCGCGCCGCACTGAGACAGCGGAAATGGCCGACCTGTACCTGCCCCTGCAGCCCGGCACCGATGTGCTGCTGTTTCACGGCATGCTGCACATCATGCTCTGGGAAGGCTGGATAGACCACGACTACATCGCCCAGCACACCACCGGCTTCGCCGACCTGAAGCAGCTGGTTCGCGACGCCACGCCCGAGAAAGTGGCGCGCACCTGCGGCATTGCCCCAGCCGATCTGCACCAGGCCGCACGCTGGTTTGCACTCGGCGGTGATGCAGAGACCGCTGCGCAGCGGCAGCCCACCCTGAGTCTGTACTGCCAGGGCCTGAACCAGAGCAGCCAGGGCACAGCCAAGAATGCGGCACTCATCAACCTGCACCTGGCCACGGGACAAATAGGCCGCGCCGGGGCCGGGCCGTTTTCGCTCACCGGCCAGCCCAATGCCATGGGCGGGCGTGAGGTAGGCGGAATGTCCAACCTGCTCAGCGCGCACCGCGACATGGGCAATCCTGCGCACCGCGCTGAAGTGGCTGCGCACTGGGGCGTGGACGAGGTGCCCGCCACACCCGGCAAGAGCGCTGTCGAAATGTTTGAAGCTGCAGCCCAGGGCCAGATCAAGCTGCTGTGGATTGTGTGCACCAACCCGGCCCACAGCATGCCTGACCAGCAACTGGTGCGCCGCGCCCTGGAAGCCGCCGAGCTGGTCATCGTGCAGGATGCTTTTGCCACCACCGCCACGGCAGGCTTTGCAGACCTACTGCTGCCTGCCACGACCTGGGGGGAAAAACTCGGCACCGTCACCAATAGCGAACGCCGTATCTCCCGCGTACGTGCTGCCCTGCCCCCGCTCGGTGAAGCACGCCACGACTGGCAGATTGCCGTGCAGATTGCCCAGCGCCTCGAAGCCTTGCTGCGCCCCGGCCAGCCCACGCTCTTCCCCTATGACACAGAGCAGCCCGCTGCCGGTGCACAAGCCATCTGGGAAGAACACCGCGAAAGCACCCGTGGCCGTGATCTGGACATTACCGGCCTGTCCTGGGAACTGCTGGAACAGCGTGGCCCACAGCAATGGCCCTACCCCGCCGGGGCCACACAGGGACAGCCTCGTCTGTATGCCAACGGTATCTTTCCCACACCCGATGGCCGTGCGCGCTTTGCAGCCCAGGCTTACCAGCCCGTAGCAAAAGCCCGCAGCGCACACCACCCATTCAGCCTGACCACGGGCCGCCTGCGCGACCACTGGCATGGCATGAGCCGTACCGGCCAGGTGGCACGCCTGTTTGCCCATGTGCCTGAGCCACAGCTGCACATGCACCCGCAGGACATGGAACGCCGCCGTCTGCAGACAGGCCAGCTGGTACGCATCGAAAGCCGCTATGGCACGCTGATTGCCCCCGTGCAGGCCGATGCCACACTGGGCCTGTCCCAGCTCTACCTGCCCATGCACTGGGGCAGCGAATATCTGAGTGGTCATGACGCACAGGGGCAGCCTGTTGCTGGCGTCAATCAGCTGACCACCCCTGTGTTCTGCGCCCAGTCCAAACAGCCTGAACTCAAACATGTCCCTGTGCGCGTGGACGCGGTCACTCTGCCCTGGCAAATGGTGGCTGCGGCGTGGCTGCCTGCCGATGAAGTGCTGGCCGTGCGCCAGCAACTGGCCGCACTGATGCCCGCTTTTGCCTTTGCCAGCTGCGTGCCTTTTGGCAGTGCAGGCACTTTGCAGGACGCAGCCGCAGCGCGCAGCGGTGTGCTGCTGCGTGCAGCCAGCGACCGTGCACCAGATGTCGCGCTGCTGCAGCGGATGGCACACCTGCTGCATCTGGAAGGCGACAACCTGCTGCACTATGCAGACCCACACCGCAGCCACAGCCGCACACTGCTGCTGCGCCGTGGCGAGCAGGCCGCCATCCATCTGGAGGCCATGCTGCTGTGCGGGGATGCCAGCGCTGCCACCTCCTTGCTGCCACTGCTGCAGGCCCAGCAAGCCCTGCCCTTCACCAGCCAGCAACTGCTGCACCCCGATATGCAGGCAGCGCCTGCAGCAGTTGCACGCCAGGTGGTCTGCAGCTGCTGGGGGGTGGATGCCACAGCCATCCGTGCGCAGCTCTCTGTCTGCCATGGCAGCGACACCGACCGCCTGCACCAGCTGCAAGACCAGCTACGCTGCGGCACGCAATGTGGCTCCTGCCTGCCCACATTGCGCCAGCTGGTGCAGCAGACACCGGCGGCAGTGCAAGCACCTGAGACAGCACCACTTTGAGCAAGGAAACACCATGACGCACGCATTGCTCCCCCCGTCTGCTGGCAGCTGCACCTTGGTTGGTGCAGGCCCTGGCGACCCTGAACTGCTCACCATCAAGGCGCTCAAGGCCATTCAGCGCGCCACCGTGCTGCTGGTCGATGACCTGGTCTCTCCCGCCATCGTGGCACTGGCCGATCCCGGCACCCGCATCATCCATGTCGGCAAGCGCGGCGGCTGCCAGAGCACGTCGCAGGCCTTTATCGAAAAACTCATGCTGCAAGCCGTCAGAGAGGGAGAGCATGTCGTCCGCCTCAAAGGGGGCGACCCTTTTATCTTTGGCCGTGGAGGGGAAGAAGTCGAGCACCTGCGTGCAGCCGGGGTGCAAGTCGAAGTCATCAACGGCATCACTGCAGGGCTGGCTGGGCTGACCAGCCTGGGTGCACCACTCACCCACCGTGACCGCGCCCATGGCGTGCTCTTTATCACCGGCCATCCCAAACCTGGGGGAGCGTCGCCCGACTGGCAGCAGATTGCGGCAACAGCACAGGCCGCCAAACTCACGCTGGTGATCTACATGGGCGTCGCAGTGGCTGCGCAGATTGCCCAGGAGCTACAGGCCGGAGGTCTTGCGCACAGCACGCCCGCAGCCATCATTCAGCACGCCAGCCTGCCCCAGCAGCGCCACGCCATCACCACACTGCAGGCACTGGCACAGACCATGGCAGATCACCAGCTCGGCAGCCCCAGCATTCTGGTGATTGGCGATGTGGTGCGTGGCGTGGCCAGCGTGCAGCACAGTGCGCTGAACGGAGCAGACGCCTTGCGTGCTGTGGGGTGAGCGCAGTTTTTTATTTTGATAGCTGCCAGCGCTTATACATCAAGCGCTGGCAGCCATTTTTATGCTTAAAGTTTCAGCAACCCTCAGCGACCGCCGGTGATGTAATGCTCCAGCTGCTCAATCACAAACTGCTGCTGGGAGATGATGCTTTTGACCAGATCACCAATCGAGATCAGCCCCAGCAGCTTGCCGTCATCCACCACCGGCAGGTGGCGCAGGCGCTTGCGGGTCATCAGCTCCATGCATTCCTCGCTGGTCTGGCTGGGCTGCACAAACAGCACGGCTCGCGTCATCACATCGCGCACCGGGGTGTCCACGGAAGCCCGGCCCATCAGGGCAATCTTGCGGGCATAGTCGCGCTCCGTGAAGATGCCGACGATGGACTCGCCCTCCATCACCAGCAGCGCGCCGATGTCCTTGTCGGACATCAGGCGCAAGGCGTCATACACCGTGGCCGTGGGTGCAATGCGGATCACCGTGGACACAGCTTTGGACTTCAGAATCTCAGCAACAGTGGTCATGGCCAGCTCCAATCCATACAGGAGCTGCCATTCAAGCCCATCTGCTGGCGTGCAACAAGCGGGCTTGCACGCACTGCGGCAGTCAGTCGCTGACTGATTCGGCAGCTGCCTTCGCTGCAGACTTGGGCAGGATCAGATTCAGCACCATGGCGGCCATGGCACCCAGTGTCACAGCAGAGCCCATCAGGTACTGCAGCATGGAGGGCAAAGTCTTCACCCAGGCCTCAGGGGCCAGCGTGGCAAAGAACGAAAAGATGATGGGAATGCCTACCACCAGCATGGCACGCTCCGTGAGCTGCACATGGCGCAGGATGCGAATGCCTGCCATGGCAATGGTGATACAGACCACAGCAAACACGCCACCAATCACCGGCGAGGGAATGGCTGCAATCAGGGCCGAAAACTTACCCAGAAAGCCCATGGCGGCCATCAGCACACCCGCTGTAATAAACACCATGCGGCTGGCCACGCCTGTGATGGAGATCATGCCTGCATTCGTTGAGTAGCCCGTCACGGGTGTGGCCCCCACCAGCGCAGCCAGACCGCAGCTCAGGCCCTCGCCCACTGCGCCCCGGTCAATAATGCGGTCACTCAGGGGCTGCTCAATCACGGCAGAAACCGCAAACCAGGTGCCCGTAGTCTCGGCAATCACCACCATGTAGATCACGACAAAGGTGGCAATCGCTGGCAGGGAAAACGTCAGGCCATAGTTCACAAACGCCAGATTGGGCAGAGTCAGCCAGGGTGCATCCGCAATGCTTTGCCAGCTGAACAGCCCCAGACCCCAGGCCAGCAAAGTGCCGCCTGCCAACGCAATGACCACGGAAGACAGGCGCATCCACAAGCCAAAGCGATTTTGAAACCGCAGGCCCAGCATCATGGCAATCACCAGGAGCGTGGCAGACGCCGCGCCCAGCCCGATGGACTGGTCCAGATTCATGCTGCCATGCACCGTAAAGATATTGGCTTTGAGCGCAATCGGCAGCAGCGACAGGCCCACAATCAGGATGATGGTGCCACCCACAATCGGCGGAACCAGCCAGCGCACCACGCGGTGAAACACGCCCAGCGCCCCCAGTGCAATCACCACCAGCGCGCCCGGTATCAGCGCACCAAACACCGTGCTCAAACCGGCATAGCCACCGCCTGCACCCACAGCCACCGCCAGCACTGCACCCAGCGGAATATACGAAGGCCCTTGCGCCACGGGCATCTTCATGCACAGCGCCGTCTGGATGATGGTGGCCAGGCCTGCAGCCAGAAAGGTGGACTGGATCAGCGCTGCCGCCTCGCCATGCGACAGCGCCAGCGCTGCCCCAATGATGAAAGGCACCACATACACATCCATGGCCATGACGTGCTGCAGACCCAGCAGCAGCGCCTTCGGCAGGGAAACTTTGTCTTCAGTGCGGGCGATCAACTGCCCTTCGTAGCGTTCTTCGGTGGCACTCATGCGGCTTTGCAAGCGCTTGCTTTCTGGGCAAGCCTGATTGGATATATGAAGTGCCATATAGGCACTATGCAAAGCGGCGTATTGTCTGAGGATTACCCCGCTGGCCCGCTTTCCTCTGAGTGATGGCTCATCACCATTGAGGGATGTTGCAAGGCAGCACTGCCAAATCCCGCATAAACCGCTAGCACCCCCATCTCCACCCATGAGGGCAATCAGTACAGCGCTGCCCTTACGGCAAGTGGCTGCCGCGCCAGTGCATGGACAGCTGCACCTGGCCCGTGGCTTCATCCACGCTTTCTGCCCCATCGACCCAGCCATGGGCGCGGTAGAACGCCCGGCTGGCATGGTTGTCACGGTAGACCTGCAGCTCCAGCTGCGGGCGCTGGGCTTTGGCGTGCTGCATGAGGGCTGCACCCACGCCCTGCCCCTGCTGCTGCGGGGCCACAAAAATCGCGGCCAGCTGGTCTTCCACCAGTGCGTAAAAGCCCAGCACCTGCCCTGCATCCTCATAGACCCAGACCTGTGCAAACGGCAGATACACCGTGCGCATGGCTGGCAGCTGCTCCTGCCAGAACTGCGCAGGCACAAAGTCATGGGCGCGCACGGAGGCATCCAGCCAGATGCGCAGCACGGCTTCCATGTCTGAAGCGGTAAAAGGGCGAATCATGCGGATGGCACTCCCAGAACACGCACAGAGTGGCAATCACACGCCACCCTTAAAACCTATAAATTCATAGCTACCAGTGCTTGCTACATAAGCGCTAGAGGCCAATTTTGCTTAAATTTTCTGAAACACCAGCGTGCGGTTGTTCGCGGGCATGGCATGGTCGACCTGCAGCTGCAAGCCATGCTGCGCAGCCAGCGCCAGCACGGCTTCAAAGTCCCGAATGCCACTGGCCGCATCACGACCCTTGAGCCAGGCGTCAAAAGCGCAGTTGCTGTCACTGGTAAACCTGCCGCCATAGTTGAACGGACCATACACCGCAAACACACCGCCCGCAGGCAGGTGCTGGTCCAGCAGCGCAAACAGCTGCTCCACCAGCGGCCAGGCCACGATATGCAAGGTATTGCTGGTAAAGACCGCATCAAACGCGCCGCCCTCGGTCTGCGGCCAGCTGCTGCCAGACAGATCGAAAGCCACTGGCAAACGCAGATTGGGCGCAGGAAAGTCTGCATGCCAGGCCGCAATGCCTGCATGCAGCGCGGGCAGCTCACTGGTCTGCCAGACCAGATGCGGCAGGTGCGGTGCAAAGTACACGCTGTGCTGGCCCGTGCCAGAGCCAATTTCCAGCACATGCTGGCGGTCTGCAAACGCATGCTGCAGCACCTCCAAAATCGGGGCTTGGTTGTTTTCGCAAGACTGCGCAAAGGGACGTGTCATGCCAGCCATCATGGCATGCATACCGCCCTCGTCCCCTGCGCTCTTAGCGGCAACAGCCTTAGCCACCGCGCACCATCGACATGATCTTGGCCGTATTCAGCCCACGCGCGGTTTCCTGGATTTGCGGTAAATAACGCGCTTGCAACTGGCGGCCATCTTGCATGACGTGTTGGTAGGCATCTTTAAGCATGTCCGTGCTCAACGCGCGCCCGCCGGCGTAGTACCGGTTGGCTACGTGCCCCAGCGCATAGGTGCTGGCAAAGCTCATGCCGCTGCTCACTGCCTGCTTGCCCAAACCTCCCAGCAGCCCGCCGCCGACCTTGCCCAGCAAGCCACCGAGCAGCTTGCGCCCCGCCTGCTCCAAATACTGCGAAGTCAGCCCCACACCCAGCGTTGCCAAAAAGTCTTTGATGTGGCCGCTGTCCAGCTTGTAGCCATAGCTTTGGCCAATTTGATAGACCAGACGCATTTGCAGCGGAATGATGGCCAGCGTGGACAAGTTTTCTGGCAACAACTCAATCGCGCCGTTGAGGATGGAGGCTTTCAAAATCTTGCTGTCCATCTCCTCTGCAGACAGCGTACCGGGGCGGCGCTGTGCGGCAGTTTGGGGCAAAGCATCCACCGCCGCTGGATGTGGCACGCTCACATTGGGGGGCAATTGCACGGCAGCTTCTGGGGCTGTTGCCACTTGCACGGGGGCATCCGCCACCGCATGGGCTTGGGCATCAAATTGGCCGTAAGTGCTTGCCACGGCTGCCTTGCTAGCTACGGCTGTTGCAGCAGCTGCAGCAACACCTGCCGTCGCAGGGGCTGATCCCTGCTGGCCCAAGGCTTGGCGCAGCTGCGCCAAAAATGCCTCTTCTTTGGCACTGGTGTGGCCGTCGGCATCGCACACACACACTGCCATCTCATAGGCCAGCTGGCGCGCATCTGCGCTGGTCAAGCGCGCCACGGCAGACTCCATGTTCACGCGGCGCAGCAGCACGTCTTGGTACAGGCCGGGCAGGTTAATGGCTTGGTCACCCGCCAGCCCTTCGGCCACTTGGCGAATCTGTTCACGCTCGCGGTCGTGCTTTTCGCCATCGGCAAAAGAGGCCAACAAACACAAAGTCAAGATGGCGCGGATTTCGTCGTGTGTCATGCAGGGGTTCCCAGTGGAGCGAAGTAAAAGAAAAGGTCAGAGTGCAGAACTGCAACTAAGGTTCCCCCGCCCCTTTTCAATAGCCATCATGGATTTGGCAGCCAAGCCGAGCGCACCAACAATCACCAAATATTTAAAAAATGTAGCTACCAAGGCTTGCTGCATAAGCCTTAGATGCCCATTTGACCCAAATTTCTAGCGCACCCTCTGCTGGGCTTTAAACCAAGCCCGCGCCTGCGGCGTGAACGTTAGCGCGGACGCAACCACCGGCAAAGCCAGCCGCAAGATATAGAGCGCCAAATGCACGCCACCTTCGGGCAGCTCAGGCTTGTAGATCGGAAACAAAACAACAGATGCCCCCACCGCCAGCGCCAACAGCCAACGCATCACACTGCTGCCCCGGTGCAACAGCCATGCAATCGCAGCAAAGCCTGCAATGCACACGGCCCATATGGCGATACCCACTGCAGAGGTTGGCAGACCGCTGCCGTAGATGGCAAGCCTCAAAAGGGACAGCATTCCGTAGAGGGCAATAAGCCATGCGGCGGCGGTGACAAGTTTTGGAGGGGCGGCTACATACATGTTGCGACTATGGCAGGGTTTGGAGCACACCACCTCGCGGCTGCTTGATGTGGATTCTTAACGGAGTAGGTAAGCCGCCCGCAGAATGCGGATCGGCTTGAGCAGCAGGTTAGACCCCACACTATTTTTTAAATGAATTGATTAAAGATTCTAAGGCCTCGCTTGATGCGTAGCTTATTCTTAGTGCAAAAGCCAAATACCAATTGAATGCTTGTGCAACTAACTGCATATCATTTTCCGATAAATCGAGTTCTTTTGCATTTTTTGGATGCACAACACGGTTTCTAATCTCGATAGCCTTAGTTAGAGCAAGAAAACCTGAATCCGTCAGATTGACTTCATGTTTCGCGGCATTGTTCTTTTCAAGAAGTTTTACAAGAGCTTTTATCGATGTAATTAAGGGTACTTTTAATTGCCGCGTTTTTACATTGCCACGCTCATCAATATAGGGGCTCTCTTCTCTCAGAACAGCAAGGTCTGAGAGAGAATAGAGATGCTTGTATGCGTTGGCTTGAGAATTAACATGACTCCTCACGAAGTTGTGGCAACCGTCGATAAAGGCGAAGACTGCTCTCACCGCATTTCTCTTATGGCGCGGTGAGCTTGTCTGGAATGCTTCTTCCAATGCGCTCTGAGCGTCTTCGACAGCGATGTCGAAAAAATACTCCTGTCCGTCGGCAGGAAATTCATTACTAAATCGACCTGCTTCCATCGTCTACCTCGTGTAATGCAAAAGTATGTCTAACGACACAAGTAACCGGCAGGAAAAAGTGTAGCTTTTGGACTGTCCGGTTGACGGATTGTTAGCTTTTTTCTTCATTTATTGAATAAATTGAAGGATCAAAATTTTTCCGGTAGTCATGTTTAAATGCTTCTGAAATATTTGCCAACCTGGAATCTGAAGGTTTAACAAGCCGCGCACTAATGTTGAAATGTGGATATGTTCCGTGTATTTCTGGATGAAGAAATGCAGCCACATCTACATCTGTCGTAGAAATATACCGACCAGCCCATTTTTCTATTACATGCTTTAATGCAATTGTTTTATTTGTTGGATTTTTTATTTTTTTCTGAGCGTCAAGCCATTCATAGGCCATACGAATGCAATCGTTATGCTCATGCAGGCCACCTTCTTTCAGGCTGTATTTCACATTAGCCTTTCCGTATTCAATTTCTTCATCAGTAAGCATGAATTACCTTTTTATAGCTAACTAGATTTGTACGACAGACTGAAATGAAAAATCAGTCTGCCAAAACATCTGACCGCCCATCATGCATAGCTATTGACTTACAAGCAAGCCTATTAGGCAAACCTAAAAATTGGCGGATGACACACGCCACACAGCTTGCACAACCGCCCAAACTACTCACCTGCATGTGTGAGCACTTGCGTACAAAGCACTACAGCCTGCGCACGGAAACAGCATATGTAGACTGGGCGCGACGCTTTATCTTGTTTCATGGCAAACGCCACCCGCAAGACATGGGTGCTGCGGAGGTGCAAGCGTTTTTGACCTATTTGGCCGTAGAGCGGCAAGTGTCAGCCTCCACCCAAAACCAAGCCAAAGCAGCGCTACTGTATTTGTACAAAGAGGTACTGCAAATCCAACTGCCATGGCTCGATGAAGTAGTCCAAGCTAAAGCATCCAAACGCTTGCCGGTGGTGCTCACCTCTTCGGAAGTGCGCGATTTACTCATGCACATGAGTGGCACCACATGCTTGGTTGCGCAATTGCTGTATGGCACGGGGATGCGCTTGTTGGAAGCGTTGCGCTTGCGTGTGAAAGATGTGGAGTTTGCACGGCGCGAGATCGTGATCCGCGAAGGCAAGGGCAACAAAGACCGTCTTACCGTTCTGCCAGAAAACTTGATAGCGCCGCTGCAAGCGCAATTGCAACACGCCAAAGCATTGCACGACAAGGATTTGAAGGCAGGTTTTGGTCGGGTTCATTTACCGCATGCCTTGGCGGTGAAATACCCGCACGCAGACCGCAGTTGGGCTTGGCAATATGTGTTCCCATCGCCCGTACGCTCTATCGATCCTCGCCCTGATGCCGCTACGGGGGTGTTTTTAGAGCGACGCCACCATATTTACCCAGAGTCCATTCAACGAGCGGTGCGTGAAGCGGCCAAACTCACACAGATACATAAACCCGTCAGCCCGCACGTGCTGCGCCATTCTTTTGCCACGCATTTGTTGCAGGCGGGTTATGACATTCGCACGGTGCAAGAGTTGCTGGGCCATGCCGATGTGAGCACCACCATGATTTACACCCATGTGCTCAATAAAGGCGGGCGCGGCATTTTGAGTCCATTGGATGCGCTGTAATTAGCCCTATTTTCTGCCCACAAAAAAACCGCCCGAAGGCGGTTTTGATTTTTAAAGCACAAGGCTCAGGCCATTAATTGCCAGCTACCTTAATGCCCTTGAACTCACCCGTCGCAATCTTTTCTTTCCAGATCGCAGGGCCGGTGATGTGGGCGCTGGTGCCACCGGCGTCCACGGCCACGGTCACGGGCATGTCCACCACGTCAAATTCGTAGATGGCTTCCATGCCCAGGTCTTCAAAGCCGACCACCCTGGAATGCTTGATGGCCTTGGAGACCAGATAGGCTGCACCGCCCACGGCCATCAGGTAGGCCGACTGGTGCTTCTTGATGCTGTCGATGGCCACGGGGCCGCGCTCGGCCTTGCCGACCATGGCGATCAGGCCGGTCTTTTCCAGCATCATGTCGGTGAACTTGTCCATGCGGGTGGCAGTGGTAGGGCCTGCGGGGCCGACCACTTCGTCGCCCACGGGGTCCACGGGGCCAACGTAGTAGATCACGCGGTTGGTGAAGTCCACAGGCAGCTGCTCGCCCTTGGCCAGCATGTCCTGAATGCGCTTGTGGGCAGCGTCACGGCCGGTGAGCATCTTGCCGTTGAGCAGCAGGGTGTCGCCGGGCTTCCAGGAAGCCACTTCTTCCTTGGTCAGGGTGTTCAGGTCTACGCGCTTGGACTTGTTGTAGTCAGGCGCCCAGTCCAGCTTGGGCCAGGTGTCCATGGAGGGTGGATCCAGGTACACGGGGCCAGAGCCGTCCAGCACAAAGTGGGCGTGGCGGGTAGCTGCGCAGTTGGGGATCATGGCCACGGGCTTGGAGGCAGCGTGCGTGGGGTACATGTTGATCTTCACGTCCAGCACGGTGGTCAGGCCGCCCAGGCCCTGCGCACCAATACCCAGTGCGTTGATTTTTTCGTACAGCTCCAGACGCAGCTTTTCCACGTCGTCCAGCTCGGCACCGGAGGCTGCCTTTTCCTGGAGCTGGTACATGTTCAGCTCTTCCATCAGGCTTTCCTTGGCCAGCAGAACCGCTTTTTCTGCCGTGCCGCCAATGCCGATACCGATCATGCCGGGTGGGCACCAGCCAGCGCCCATGGTGGGGATGGTCTTGAGCACCCATTCCACCAGATCGTCGCTGGGGTTCATCATGATCATCTTGGACTTGTTCTCGGAGCCGCCGCCCTTGGCCGCTACGGTCACTTCCACGGTGTTACCCGGCACGATCTGCACGTTGATGACGGCAGGCGTGTTGTCCTTGGTGTTCTTGCGCTTGAAGTGAGGGTCTGCCACCACCGAAGCACGCAGGGTGTTTGCGGGGTGGTTGTAGGCACGGCGCACGCCTTCGTTGATGGCGTCTTCCAAGCCCATGGTGAAGCCGTCCCACTTCACATCCATACCCACCTTCAGGAACACGTTGACGATGCCGGTGTCCTGACAGATAGGACGCTGGCCGGTGGCCGACATCTTCGAGTTCGTCAGGATCTGCGCCATCGCATCCTTGGCCGCAGGGCTTTGCTCACGCTCATAGGCGCGCGCCAGGTGCTGGATGAAATCCGGGGTGTGGTAGTAGCTGATGTACTGGAGCGCACCTGCGATCGAGTCGATCAGGTCTTGCTGTCGGATGGAGGTGGTCATCGTGGAGCTTCTCAGGTTTGTTATTGCGCGGGTTGCGCGGAAAAAATCCTGTTGATTATCAGCGCATCCGGAGCCTGCTGCGCAGCAAATCTGACAAGTCTTATATAGGACTCGACGATTGCTCTTGCATGACTGCGCGATCACATGCAATGCAGGAAGCCGCCTGCAGCACGGTATGCTGCTGCCCCATGACATGGATTCTTCTGGTCTTGCATTTGCTTGTAGTCGTCGGGCTGGGTCTGCGCATTCTCTGGCGTACCGATCTGCGCCCCGATGTTCGCATGGGCTGGCTCGTCACCGTGGTGCTGCTGCCGATCATCAGCTGTGTGCTGTACTTTCTGTTTGGTGAGGTCGCCCTGCGCCGTGGTGGGCGTGCTCGCCACCGGAAAGTGCGCGACTACATGCTGCGCCACATGCAGACCCCCATGCCGAATGCGCAGACGGTGCAGCAGGAGATGCAGCACACGATTGACCGCCCCTGGCACAGCGCCTTTGGCTATGCGGCGTCCATCAACGGCTTTCTGCCCAGCAAGGGCCACAGCGCCGAGCTGATGCCCGACGGTGCCACGGCCCGCGCGCGCATGCTGCAGGATATGGATGCGGCGCAGCACGAAATTCATGTGCTCTACTACATCTGGCTGGACGACGAAACCGGCCGCAACATTGCCCAGGCGCTGATTCGCGCCGCACAGCGTGGCGTGAAGTGCCGAGCCATGGTTGATGGTCTGGGCTCGCGTGCACTGGTGCACTCGCCACTGTGGAAAGCCATGGAAGCCGCTGGCGTGGAAGTAGCTGTGGCCCTGCCCCTGAGCCACCCGATACGCGTGCTGCTGACCAGCCGCATTGACCTGCGCAACCACCGCAAGATCACCATCATTGACCGCCAGATCACCTATTGCGGCAGCCAGAACTGTGCTGACGAGGCTTTTTTGCCCAAGGCCAGGTTTGCGCCCTGGGTGGACATCATGCTGCGTGTGCAAGGCCCTGTGGTGGCGCAGATGCAGTGGGTGTTTGCCAGCGACTGGAA
>ERZ1034913.256-NODE-256-length-48931-cov-20.357231_pt1 | contig 48931 bp, 41 predicted proteins | sample MGYA00520697_ERZ1034913 | MGnify/ENA primary metagenome ERZ1034913 (study PRJEB33766, sample SAMN09781786) | gut metagenome | biome: gut microbiome | host: Homo sapiens | place: Madagascar | study: EMG produced TPA metagenomics assembly of the PRJNA485056 data...
TTTACCCAACGGTTGCTTTCTTTCAGATTCATGCCCACCGGCTGTTTGAAATCCGCCAAGCTGATCTGGCCATTGCTGTAACGATACATGGTTGCCCTCCAGGTGCAAGGTTTTTGCTGGATTTTTGCCATCTTCCTTGCTCCAATTATACCACGGATTGGCTTCTATGGATTGAAATATAAGGCTTTTTCTATTATTCAGTGCACATTAATGTAGGCGGTGTGTTTTCGCATTTTCCCAGGGAGAATAAAACAATAAATTCGTTTTATAGCAACTAGCTTGCAGCCCTAAGTCTGCGGTTAGTTGCTTTTCTCATTAATCCGAAAGCAGCTACGCGTTTAAACTCACCCAATTATCGCTGTTATATTTGATGTCAACTATATTATGCAATAGCAGAGCAAAGAAAGCAACACATCGCCCGTAAAACTGCACAGAAAGGAGTCGGAAATCCCATGTTTATTCTTCCACAATCAGCCGGAAGGCCACTGCCCATAGGTTTTCCCTTCCAGAGTATCTGAGGAGCATAGAGGCCGCCTTTTCCTCGGAAACGAATACTTTTCCAGACCACCGAGGAGGGTTAAGCAAATGCCGGTACATGCATATACAAATTGGAACAAAAGAGAAAGCGATCACGAAGAACAGGTTGAGCCTTTTAGAAAATATTTCTTTATTTGTGAGGGTGCAAATACTGAAACGTTTTATTTTAAGAAGCTGATTGATCTGAGAAAAGAGCTTGGTATTCACCCACTCATTGATATCCGCTTATGGGAAAAAACGGGGCAGGATAAGGATATTTCCTACGCAAAGAACCTTATTTCGTTTGCACTTGAGCAAAAGAACGTTGCGGAGAATGACTTTGATATTGACAGAGACAAAATGGTCGTTGTCTTCGATGCGGATATTTTTGAAGAAAAAGTTCAAGGGTATGATGAATTAATTGAACAAATCGAAAAGTCGGATATTGCAGCTGTTACAAATCCAGGTTTTGAATTGTTTTTGCTTCTTCATATAGATGGAAGCTATGAACAATATATACTTGGCTATGAAGTTGAATTCCTGACGCAAGATGATAAAGGCAGTTACAGCCATGCTTATAGAGTGCTACATGATGTGACGGGAATGAATGCGAAGAGAAATCCAATGATTGGAGACCTTGCAGAAAATGTGTTAAGTGCCATTTCACAAGAAAAGAAAATCAATCAGGATATTCATCATTGTAAAGGTGTGGTTACCAGTAATATTGGTTCTGTCATAGAATCGATTATGAACGAAAAACCAAAAATCTGAAATGGAATAAAGAGCATGGGTTTCTTCTGAATGGGAAGATTCTCATGCTCTTTTTGTGTGCTTTTTAAAGCCGCTGTGTGTTCTTTTTTGTATCTTTCTCTGGGGACGGGGATTCTGGAACAGGTTCTTCTTTTGATGCTTTTTGAGCCGGTAAATCGCTCATGGTTCGGTTGAACTGCGCTCTCAGTGGCGTTCAAACACTCCTTGACGCGGGCATAGTAAATGCGCAGGAACTTGTTCGCGGCAGCAGTAGTGCAAACGTAGAACGACTTTCCCTCGTCACCAATGACGTGTTTTTTCAGGAGAAAAGGGTTACTCCCAAATTTTGTGTAAAGTCCAAACAGCTATAAAACAGAACAGTTTTTAATATGAGACGGCAGACGGCGAATCCGACTGACGCCTTAATAACAACATAACGCCGGCAAGGGGGAAAATACATCATCTGCGGAATCTATGCTACATGGTTGATTCTTTCGTATACACCGTAGGATATTTCTCCATCCGGAATAGATTCAATCTCTGTGTAGTCCTCCAAAGAACCGCTGACTATTTTGCTCTGGTCCAGTACAAAATAATCAAGCCCGTCCTCTAGAGCAACCTGCTCGACCTCATCCAAATTGATTTGATCAGCGTTTATAGGCCCAAAACAAGGGGATTCAGAATTTATCCATTCGTTATAAGAGCCATATGGCATCATGATTGTTGCATCATACTGACGGACATACATGGCCAGATCATAAGGGAAAGCAGCACGACAGGCTTCGCCGTTTTGCTCTGCTAGAATGATATCACAGGTTTTCTCAACAGATGCGGGTACCTTATACAGATTCGCAGCTACTTCCCAAGGCCAGCCGATGTCTACCTTAGGGTAGGCGGTGTTATACTGACGAGTGGAGGACATTACGCCCAAAGCTAATACCGCTATAAGCGCAGCCTTGGCTGCTGGACGTTTGGCCTTCCACAGACTGTCTGCAATGCAGTATGCAACGATTAGGTCGAACGGTAATGTCCAGTAAAAGCGGCATATCTGTATATAATCGCGTCCCTCGGCGTAGCTACCTACGAATGGGGAAAGCAGGATAAGCATTCCCAATGCAGTCGGAGCCAAAAGAAATGTGATGGTTCGTTTGTGCTTTTCATCATCTGATAAAATGAGATAGGCAATAGCAAACAAAAAGGGAAGAAAATAAAACCCACGGGACGTAGCGAGATTAAATACATCAAGTGCAATTAAAAACAATTCATGTAAACGATTCATTTTTCCTGCCTCCACCAGTTAGCGAGTGATGTAGTAAAGAGCCAGGCAGGGAATGATGCAGATGCCTAACTTAATGCAGAAAAGCAAATTCCGCTTTCGGACAAAATGACACAGGCCAAGTACGCCTAAGAGGAAGGGAACCATGAGGAAGGACGAGGCTGCTACCATACAGCCGGCCCAAGCTGTCAGGGCTAGCAGAACCCAGAGCTGTAGCTGATGTTTTTTGTTGGTTTCGTTTTCGAGAATAAGGAACAGGTACAGAATAAACGGGCAAATGAGCGTAGCGGTCACAGTTTTGCCGTACCAGCTGTACATAAGCAGCCACCATTGTCGGACGCCGCCTCCACAGCTACCCAGTTCATAAGCAATCTGCAGAAATAGTAGACCAGCCAGAGGCTTTTCTTCTTCGCCACCAAACATGTCCTTCAAAATCAGGTACATGATGATATAGGCAGTAGGTATAACAATAACAGGTAGGAGCGTCCGACAGAGAATGGATGGGTGGATGCCTGTAAGCTGGGTCATTGTGGCCCATATGATGCCCCAGAGTGCGATTTTATGGTGTGGCTCGATTTGATTCAAAATATCAACCTGGCGGCCAGTCTGCGGCTCATACTGGTTGATGGTGTTGGTGTAAAGGGCTGTTGTAGATTGAGCTAAATAATCTGAGTCATCGAAGGCAAGAAAATATCCAGTCACGGTGCGGGCTGTCTGTAACACAACCATTACAATAACCAGCGTCAATAAGATCCGAGCTGTCCGGGATAGTTGCAAGCCCTTTACAGGGAATAGTGCCATTCGACCGTGGGTATATCGCACCAATACGCCGGCAACGGTCAACAGGATCATTACTGCACTCCACAACACAGTAAGGGTGGTAAGTGATGTTTTAAACAACAGCGCACAGGGCAAACCGATAATCTCATATGTGCCCCAAGCAGTGGCAAGTCCTGCCAGATATGACACAGGAGAAATTACGCTCCGCTCAGGAAAAAACAACCCGCCAATGCCTAGCGGGACGATGAGCATAAGTAAGTAGAACCAGACCACTTGTAAAGCAAACATAGTAAGCCCCCAACAATTCCATAAAATATTATACATTATAACATATTGTCTGGGTGGGCGCAAGACAAGTGGCGAACGGGCGTAAAGAGATGGACTTATGCTCTCTCAAATTGTCCGCAAGTAGAGCATAGAAAAACGCCCAACATCTCCCGAACTGTTCGCTTTCGGGGCGATTTTGGACGTTTTTATTTGATATGGCTTTACGGTGGTGGGGAAGCCCTCTATTTGCTGCTTTGCGGCAATAGAAAAGCGCCACATCGCTGCGGCGCTTTTGCTTTGCCCGGAAGATGGAGCGAGGGGGCTGTTCAGTTATCTGTTGTGCTTTCTCTTGCTGGCAACAACGGCTGTTCCAATGGCTGCACTACCGCTGTTAGCGGCGGGCGAAAATCGCCATTCAGAGCCGGGTAAAAATCGCCCAAAACGGTCAAAATAAAATGACCAAACAACCCAGTACTCGTTTGGTCAATTACTTAACTTCAGCCTCAGTTACTGAGTAAGTAATCCCTGAGGGTAATCCCATGGCAAACGGTGTGAGCAAGATGTGACGGTGCCAAAACGTTTCAGTCTACAAGAAACTTAGTCTTGAAAGGCGTAAAAAATCCTATGACGGAACACATTTTGCTTGTCTGCAAAAAACCGGACGATTTCGAAATAATTGTCCTTGGCTTTTAGTTGGAAAGGTGGTACAATATTCTTGCCGTGTGAAAAAGCTCCGGGAGAGAGCCTCACCGTCGAAAATGGCAGAAGAAAGGAAGAAACAAGCTAAATGAGAAAGCACTTTGCAAAAACAATGCTGATGATTTTGGTGATGCTGACCGTGCTGTTTGCATCCGCATTTTCAGCAGCAGCGGAATCCAACGTTTACGAAGTTTCAACGGATGCCGAACTGAGCACCGCGCTGCAAAATATTGCTGCAGGCACAGATACCGAGGCAACCATTGTTCTGAAAGCCGACCTGAATGCACCAGTTACCGGGGGGGGGAGCTATACAACCACCTTTGGCGTTGACGGCAAGCATATTACGGTAAAGAGCGACGAAGGGGAAATAAAGAAGATTTCCTTCCCATTGTACGGAATTCTGAACGGTGACTGCACCTTTGATAATGTTGATGTGACCGGCACTAGATTGTTCTGCAATGGCTATCATACAATTTTTACGGAAAACGGTCAGATCCATTTAAGCGAAACACTCTACGGCGGCGGCTACAAAACCACAGTGAACAGCACTTATGTAGTGATTGCCGCCAGCGGTTATATCAACCTGTCCTCTTCTAGTGGTCTGCACGATGTGATCGGCGGCTCCTATCAGGGCAATGTTGATGGCGACACCTATTTGGAAATCACGGGCGATATTCAAATGCAGAGCGGCAACCATCTGAACCCCGGCTGCATGAAGGGCGACGGCAGCAGCGGCGATGGCAGGGATGTGTCCGATGTCTATGTCGGCGGCAATGCTACGCTGATTTATGACAACAAAAATAGTACCAATACCGCGGCTCCTGCAATTGAAGGCACATACGGCTGCGAAATGAAGGGAGATGTCACGCTGGATGTTCGTGCAGGCAGTGTAGCGGGCATTGTCGGTACGGAGGAACCGGTCGATAAATCCATCATTCGCGGTAATTTGCATATCATTGCAGGTAATCCTGCTTATGAGAATAAAGATCGGGTTCTGCGGTTAGGTAGCAACTGGCCGATTATTGGCGCAGGTCATAGCTTTGCAACTATGCCCGGTGCTGTAGGTAATTATACGGTAGGCGGCAACATTACGATCGACACCTACGAAAATGTATGGGCATGGGACAAGGGAACGGAGCCTACTTCGTATGATCTGCCGGAAATCTACGGAGCCTTGCGCGGTAACGTAGGCGGTAATATTACGATCAATGCCCACGGATCTCATGTGCAGAACATTTTCGGTGCAAGCGATTCCGTTGTCCAGGGCTCTGTTACAGTAAATGCAACCGATGTTGAGCTGAAAAACAGCGAGTATAATACTGAATACGACGAGGGCTATATTTTCGGTCTGTGGGAAAGAGGCGTCCCGGCTACCGCCAACGGCCCTGTGACCGTAACGGTAAACGGCGGCGATGTGGGCCTTGTGATGGCTACCGATCAGACAACTGTACCGGCCGGGTCTTCCATCAATGTCACCGGAAAGCCGAAAATCCGCACCGGTATCCGCGGAACACAGGCTAGCTCCTACTCGACCGAATTCCCGGTTGCCAATGTCTATGCCTGTGAGGCAACCATTCCGTTCATCAAGGGAATGTCGCAAGTCAATATCACAAACAATTCCGCAGTGACTGCCCATATTATGACCAGCAATGCTGGCTTGATGGTAGAGGAAGGCAGCACCTTGACCACGGATAACGGTCAGGTCTGGATTTGGGGCGATACTGTCATTAACGGCACCTGGGAGCAGCTGCACAGCCAGACCGACAATTACAACGATATTTTTGTCAACGGCACAACGCAGATTGGCTCCAACGGCCACCTGATCAATCACGGCACAAGCAACCTGAGTGGTGCGGTAACCAACAATGGCGTAATGGCGCTGATGGGACCGGCTTATTTGCAGAATGATTACACCGCCACCAACGGCGAACTGCGGCTGCCGACAATCGCGCCCGGTGCAAACTACGATACTGGTACGATTCCTGTACAAATCAAGGGCCTTTCCACCGGCACCACCACGGTCAACACGGTGGACCCCGCTGATTGGCAGACTCTGAAAAAGCCTGCACTTGGTGACAACTACATTCTTTCCAAGAAAAACACCGATTCCCCCGCACAGGATGTGTTTGTGCTGGGCAATGCGGATGCCGTAGCAGATGCATGGTTCCTTAAACGCATGGCTGATGTCGACGGCACGGATGACTATTATATGTGGCAGGTGGCCAACGGTATCCGCGTGATTTTTGACAAGAACGGCGGCGATACGGAGGCATCGCCCAGCGTTATGATTCAGGATAAGGTCGCCGGTGTTGTCAACCATTTTGCGCTGCCGACCGTGGAGCCTACCCGTGCAGGGTACGATTTTGTAAACTGGAATACCAAACAAGACGGCACAGGCGACATCTTTACTGCAGCAACCGATGTGACGGAAAATATGACGGTTTATGCACAATGGAAAAGCAACGCTAAGGGCGATTTGAAAGTCAGCAACACGGTTTCCGGGTCGGCAGGGGATACAACAAAACCCTTTACCTTTACGGTTACGGTGGACAGCAGCATAAACGGCACCTACGGCGAAATGACTTTTATCGCAGGTTCTGCAACATTTACCCTGCGGCACGGCGAAAGCCTTACGGCTGTGGGTCTGCCCACAGATACTGCTTATACGGTAGCGGAAAGCGACAACGAGGGCTATACGGTGACTGCCAACGGAGCAGTCGGCACGATTTCGAAGAACGGTACCGCGGTGGCGGCATTTACCAACAACCGGGAAGCACCGTCCACCCAACCCCCGACGACATCGGCTCCCGAAAATCCGGCAGGTCCGACAAAGCCGGAACCCACGACAACGTCTAAGCCTACCGCAACACCGCAGCCTACTGTGACCCCGCAACCCACTGCAACGCCGCAGCCCACTGCCGTGCAGGATACAGTGCCTCAAACAGGGGATACTACGCCGCTGATGTTGTGGGTGGTTTTACTGGTGATCTCCGCAATGGGCTTGGCAGGCTGCCTTTGGGTGCGATTCCGTAAAAAGCAATTCAGAAAATAAATCAAACCATTGTAGGGACGAACTGTAAGGTTCGCCCCTACAATTATAATGGGAGTTTGCAATGAATAAACAGCAGATACTGTCTGCCGCTATTCCGGCAGTACAGATACGAAAGATCTGGTCATTGCGGGACATAATTACAAGAGGCACTTTGATGAGTTGACCAATTTACAGCCCGGCAATGCGGTGACGCTGCAAACCATGGACGGGCAGGAATATTGCTATCAGGTGGCAACGCTGGAAACGCTGACCGCCCCATACAGAGAGGAACGCCGCAGGGCGGCAAGTGAAGCGGCGAAAAACGAATAAAAGGGTTTTAGGGCTTCGTTGATTGTTGCGTTGGCAGTTCCACCGCGATGGTCGTGCCCTTGTCCGAACTTTCCTCCACCCAAACGGAGCCGCCGTGGAGATCGGCAATCTCCCACACCAACGAGAGCCCCAGCCCCGCACCGCCGTACTCGCGGCTGCGGGACTTATCCACACGGAAAAAGGGCTGGAAGATGCTCTGCTGATACTCATCCGGAATGCCACAGCCGGTATCGGAAACGCGAATCAGGAGTTTTTCCGTTTCCTGTATGACGCAGACCCTCACCGAGCCGCCGGGGCGGTTGTACTTGACGGCGTTCTCTGTCAGGTTGAAGATCAGCCGGTAGATCAGCGCATCGCTGCCGGTCATAACGCCGTCGCCATCCGCCTCCAGCGTGATGCCGCGCTTTTCCACCAGTGGCGCGAGATCCGTAAAGATCTCCTCGATCATAGGAGCGAGCTGGATCCGCTCGTTCCGTGCCACTTGCCGCAGATTGCTCATCTCCAGCAGAGTCTTGGTCAGCCGGGTCAGCCGTTCCGTCTGCTCCCGCAGGAGGGCGAGGAACTCCGCGGTCTCCGGCAGCACGTCGGGGTGCTCTGAGGAAAACAGATCCAGCTGCGCCTGCATCAGCGTCAGCGGCGTGCGCAGCTCGTGGGCGGCATTGCCGGTGAACTGCCGCTGGGCGGCAAAGGCATTGTTCAGCCGCTCCAGCATCTGGTTGAACGAGCGGCTCAGCTGCCGGAATTCCGGAATAACGTCTTCATCGATCCTCATATCGGCAAGATTGTTCAGCTGCACCTGCTCCACCTGCGAGGCAAAACTGCGCAGGGGCTTGAGCGCGCGTCCGCTGACAAAATAGGTCAGCACACCGCTGAGCAGCATTACCGCAGCCGTGATGTACCAGTTGGTAGTGCGGAAGCGCCCCTGCGCCCCATCGACGACGATGGTCAGCTCCTCGTCGGGCGCTATGTGCTGCGGGTCAAAGCTCACCGCGCCGCCCTCATTCAGGATTACCGTGCCGCCGCCCTGTAGGCTGTCCGCAATGGTGTCCATATAGTACACACCGGAGGAGCAGAGCAGCAGATTCATGATCACGCAGGTGACGCCGATGAGCAGGACGGTCATCAGGGTGATGCGCCACTGCAAGGAAAGACGCTTCATGCTTCCTCGCCTCCCATCAGATAGCCCTCGCCGATGCGGTTGCGGATGGGGTCATAGCCCAGCGCGGCGCGGAGCTTTTTGCGCAGGGCGGAGATGTGGACGCGAATGGAATTGCTGAAGCTGTCCACGCTGTTGTCCCAAACGTGATCCATCAGTTCCTCCTGACTCACGGGCCGTCCCTGATGCACCATCAGGTATTCGAGTATCCCTGTTTCCTTGCGGGTGAGCGTCAGCGTCTGCCCGTTGGCGGTGGTGGTACGGGAGCGGGTGTCAAAGGTCAGGCCCCCGCAGGTCAGCAGTACATCCTGCTGGGTGAACTGCCGCAGGGTCAGGCTGCGAATGCGAGCCTCCAGCTCGGCAAGATGAAAGGGCTTTGCCAGATAATCATTGGCCCCGGCATCTAACCCCTCCACCTTGTCCTCCACCTCACCCCGGGCGGAAAGGATCAGCACCTTTGTCTCCCGGTCGGTCTGCCGCAGGGTGCGCAGCACTGTCATGCCGTCCTTCCCCGGCAGGTTCAGATCCAGCAGCACCAGATCGTAGCGCTCCACGCCCAGAAGCTCCAACGCCTTCTCCCCGTCGTAGCAGCAGTCCACGCTGTATGCTTGGCGCCGTAGGCTGCGGACGATGGTTTCACACAGGGCGCGTTCGTCTTCAATTACTAAAAGGTGCATGAGAGCCCTCCTTTTTTATTTATTTTTATGTTGTTTTAATTATAGCAAAATTAGATAAGGTTTGCATTAAATTTTCGTTCTTAACAGTGACTTTAACTCTCTTGCGCTATGATGGTGGCAGAAAAAGTGAAAGGGTGATGGAATTGAGCCATGTAAAAAAGTCGGCCGTGCAGGCCGCGCTGCTGGTTGTTGGTATCGCTATGCTGTGTTTCGGCGTATGGCGCGGCGAGACGGCGACGGTGCTGAGCAAAGCAATTAAATTATGTCTGGAGTGTGTGGGCATTGGGTAAGAAATCTTCGGGCGCGTCACAACTCCTGTCCCGCTTCCGGGGCTGGATACAGGCGGGGGCAGTCTTATTGACCAACCTGCACCTGCCGAACTTCCTCAAAGGCGGGCTGTATCAGGGCGCAGGGAAAAACGTCTGCGTGCCGGGGCTGAACTGCTACTCCTGCCCAGCGGCCTCCGGTGCCTGTCCCATCGGTGCGTTTCAGGCGGTGGTGGGGTCTTCCAAGTTCAGCTTTTCCTATTATATCACAGGTTTCCTTATTTTGCTGGGAGTCCTGCTGGGACGCTTTATCTGCGGTTTTCTGTGTCCCTTCGGCTGGTTTCAGGAACTGCTGCACAAAATCCCCACTAAGAAGCTTTCCACAAAGAGGCTGAAGCCGCTGACATACCTGAAATACGCTGTCCTGCTGGTGATGGTCTTCCTGCTGCCGGCGTTCCTGGTAAACGATGTAGGCATGGGCGACCCCTTCTTCTGCAAATACCTCTGCCCCCAGGGCGTGCTGGAGGGGGCCATCCCGCTGTCCCTTGCCAATTCCGGCATCCGGGCGGCGCTGGGGAGCCTGTTTACATGGAAATTCTGCATCCTGCTGGCGGTGATCGTGCTGAGCGTGGTATTCTACCGCCCCTTCTGCAAGTGGCTGTGCCCGCTGGGTGCGTTTTACGCGCTGTTCAACAGGGTATCCCTGTTCCAGATGAAGGTAGACAGGAACAAATGCGTCTCCTGCGGGAAATGCGCCAAGGCCTGCAAAATGGATGTCGACGTGACAAAGACGCCCAACCATGCCGAGTGCATCCGTTGCGGGATGTGCGTCCGCGCCTGTCCTACCAGCGCCGTCAGCTTCCGCTACGGCTTTGGAGACGGTAAAGATAAAACCAAGGCGGCTGCAATGCCGCAGAAAAACAATGATAACAAGGAGAAATAAAAAGATGAAGATGAATCGAACGAAACCTGCCGGCCGATTGCTGGCGCTGCTGCTTATCGCCCTGATTGCGCTGTCTTTGGCTGCCTGCGGAGCAAAGGGCGCAGACAAAACGGACGGAACGAGCAGCGAACCGAAGAATGCCGAGGAAGCGGTTGCCATGTACAACGACCTGATGGCGCAGGAAAATGACATTTTCTCGGAGAACACCGAACTTTGGGAAAAGGTATTCATGGCAGCCGACAAGGGCATGACCATGCAGGAGGACGGCAAAAACTACGGTGATTTCCTGCTCAGTACAATTGAATCCGCCAAGGATCAGTTTACGGCAGATGAGCTGAAACTGCTTCAGGAAAAAGCGGAGACGATTCGCGACATCGAAAACAAGCTGACCATGATTGAGGAAAAGTACCCCGATGCGGCACAGCAATCTACCGATGGCGCTATGAGCGTGCCTGCGGGCAGCGACATGACCGCGCCGCCTGATGACGGCAGTGTGCAGAAATTCCCTGCCTTTGAGGGCAAGGATCTGGATGGGAACCCGGTGAAGAGTGACGAGTTGTTCTCCGGCAACGCCGTCACCGTAGTGAATTTCTGGTTCACCACCTGCAATCCCTGCGTGGGCGAGCTTGCCGATCTGGACGCGCTGAACAAGAAGCTTGCGGAGAAGGGCGGCGCACTCATCGGCGTCAACACCTTCACGCTGGACGGCGACGAGGCAGCGATCTCCGAGGCGAAGGACGTACTGGCCAAGAAGGGCGCCACCTATCAGAACGTGTATTTCGATTCCGACGGAGAAGCGGGAAAGTTCACTGGCAACATCTTTGCCTATCCCACCACCTATGTGGTTGACAGGAACGGCAACATCGTGGGCGAGCCCATCGTAGGCGCTATCACGGAAAAGAAGCAGGCGGAGACGCTGCAAAAGCTCATCGACCAGGCTCTTGCCGCCGATATGGGCTGACAAACGAATTTCTATTACAATATATTTGGAACCGGATATGGCAGCCAGCCATATTCCATTCCAACTCGTACCTAAGCTACAATAAGAGAGTTATCGGCTAACGCTTCTTTTCTTGGACTTCTACGTCCGTTTGCGTTATGGTAAAGAAAAAGTGATTCAATTACTAGTGGAATCTCGTAGACCAAAATAATATAACAGCCTTCCTGTTGCTTGACATATAGCAAGGGAAGGCTGTTGCTGTATGTGCGCTCGGCATGGGTAATAGGTGGTGCCCATGCCGGTTGTACATCTAATTGCCCCTGCCATCTTAAATTCCCTGGCAGGGGCGACTTATATAACCTTTTGTTTATCTGCATTCGAAAAGAGGATGGCGGAAAAAAGGCAAGGAAATCGCTTGCCAAGCTTGAACTGTGAACTTTTTGTAAATTTAACGCCTTCGAGGTGTGCTTTTATCCGAAATTTACATCTCTTATAGTATAGAAGGCCAAAAACCTTCTAACAAGAGAATAGCGTCCTCTGCAGTACCGCTTTGGGGAAGCAGCGCCAGGATCGGATAGGGAGCGTGCAAATGGTCTTACGCATTTTCATACAAAATAGGGGCTGTTAGTGCAACGGCCCCTAAAAGGTTAATAATGAAAAGGCCGTTTACGTATCCATATCCTCAAACGCATCCAGCCCCTTCTTTGCCTCGGCTTTGGTGTCGCCGTGCCTGACGAAGCACATGGTCACAAAGCTCAGGGCTACAAACAGGGCGGCGTAGGGAAACAGTACGCGGTAGTCGATGGCTCGCATCAAGGAGCCGGCCACGATGGGCGTGACGACCTGCGCGGCCATCGAGAAGGTGTAGTAATATCCGGTGAACTTGCCGATGTCGCTGCCGCGGCACATTTCCACCACCATGGGCAGCGAGTTCACGTTGATGGCGGCCCACGCCAGGCCCACCAGCGCAAACACCACGTACATGATGGGCTGGATCGAGGTGTACATCGTGGTCAGCAGGTAACCCAGCATAAAGCAGGTGGCCAGCAGCACGATACCGCACTGGATCGTGCGCTTGCGGCCAATTTTGGCGGCCAGCGTACCGATGGGAATGTACGAGACGATTGCGCCCGCCGTGGCGACCAGCAGGCAGGTGGACGCACCGCCCAGGCCCTCGCCCATGACGGCCTCTACATACTTGGTAAACCACGTTGTAACGCCGTTATAGCCGATAAACCACAGCGAGATTGAGACCAGCAAAAACGCCAGGCTGCGCTTGACCGGGGTCGGCAAAACCTCGTGACCTGCGCCGTCGTCGGTGGCAAGGTTCCACTCGGGGTGGGCGGCCTCCAGCTTCTGGTTTGCTTCCTCAAGCTTCGGCTCCTTGATGGTCAGGTACAAAACGACAACAGCCACGACCATGATCATCGAGACGATGGAGAACAGCGGGCGGTAGCTGACGTGCTCCACGCCCTTCGTTTTGGACGCCGGGTACAGCACGGCGGCCAGCCCCAGGTACAGGATGCCGCCGACCGCGCCCATCAGGTTGATGATGGCGTTTGCGCGGCTGCGCAGCGGCTTGGGGGTGACGTCGGGCATCAGGGCCACAGCAGGGGAGCGGTAGGTGCCCATGGCCACCAGCAGCAGGCCCAGCACCACGATAAACAGCACTAACGTTCCGGTGCTGGGGTTAGCGGCATAGCGGTCGTCCAGCAGCGGGATGAGGTTCATCAAAATGGCCGCCGCCGCCGTGCCGCCCACGATAAAGGGCATACGCCGCCCGATGCGGGTGTGTGTTCTATCGGACAGCGCCCCAAAGAACGGCAGCAAAAACAGCGCCAACACGTTGTCTGCGGCCATGATGGCCCCGGCGAACGTCTCGTTCAATTTAAAGGTATCGGTCAAAATCAGTGTCATTACACTGTCGTACATCTGCCAGAATGTGCAGATCGACAAAAATGCAAGACCCACCAGAATGGTGCGGCGGTTGTTCAGCTTCACGGCGATTCTCCTTACTTTTGGGGGACAATAAAACTCAGAATAGCTATATTGTAGCATTGCTTGTGCGCTTTGTCCACAATTATCTAATGAAGGCAATAAAATTTGCTAAAAATTGACGAATTTTAAACGCAGCTTTTGCTCTGTGGCATCATACTTTGGAACGATTTACATTTTTTGTGAAGTACGGGATAATACCTGCAACACGAAGGGCTTGCGGTGCGATGACAGGTGGCTTGACCTGAATCCGCATCTTCTATATAGAAAAATAACGGCGCATCACCTGATCAGGGTGGTGCGCCGTTGGTGTATTCGGGCGATTTTAGTGCTATTTCAAAATTTGCACACTTTCCTCTAAATTATACAATCGCATCCTCTACCACATCCGCCAGCTGGCGGGGATCCAGCTGGCAGGTGGTGCAAGCGGCGGCCAGCGTCTCCACAAGCTGCTGGTTGAGCGATACATCTGCGATAAAGCGCACTTTTTGCCACTGCCCGGCCAAAAGCTGCAGCGCGGCAATGCCAAAGGTCGTATAGCAGCCTGTTCCCGGTATGGAAAGTTGTTGACGAACGACACGATAGATATACACGATTCTCACCCAATTTTATTATGTTACATCACAAAACGCATTGACAATAAATGGAAATTGCTGTAAAATACATATATGGTTTATGTGGCTTTTCTCGTGGTGCTTCTACCAATATATCACAGCCCCATGTGCAAAGTACACAACCAATGCTAAAAATTTTGGCGGCGTAAAATGTACGGCTGCTTTTACTTCTTCCGGCAAAAGTGGGTAATGATGGGGGAGATAGAAACTTATGTCCGAATATCGATTACGCGTGGCCGAAGCGATCGTTGCAGCACGAGAGAGCGTAGATGTCTCTCAGCGTGAATTGGCAGACCGCCTTGGCCGTGACAAGCGAACGATCCAAAAGTGGGAAAAGGGCGAAATGAAGATCGCCTTAGAGGATTTCCTCGAAATTTTCGGCGCACTAAAAGTCCAGATGGAGCCGTACTCAAAATGGATACGCCACCCGGAGCTTTTCCCCAACGGATTGGCGGACATCCGTGGATTTGCCACGGACAAAAAGCGCGGCGCCCTGGCCGACTTTTACAAACACCAGGCCTCGCCCCTGGAAGTCGAGCAGGAATATTACTTCCTGTTTGCGGATCACGGCAGTGATTACCACGGTATGTACCAGCAGTGGATGGCCAATCTGATGACCCCGCTGCGGGACCGCAGGCGCATCTGTGCCCAAGTCATTGACAACTATACCGAAGCGCAGGCTACCGGCACGATCGTCGACCCCGATGCACCTCAGCCAAACATGGAAGTGTTGAAAGCCTGCTACGAGGCCGGCTCCCAGAGCGTTCAGCAGGGCGAGAACGCCTACACGATGCTGAGCCTGGACCTGCATAAATAAGGAATAAACCCACCGTCCCCTGCGTACACTCTGCGCAGGGGGCGTTTTGTATGGCTGTGTTGGTGCAAAAATTCAAGGCCCGGGCGGCGGCGCTGCCCACGTTCGATGTGCCGTTCCTGATTATATTGCTGGCACTGCTCAGTTATGGGCTGATCATGCTGTTTTCGGCCGGGTATGCGGTGGCGCTGTACCGCCGCGGCGACGCCTACACCTACATCCGGCCGCAGCTGTTGTTTGCGGCGCTGGGCGTGGCGGCCATGTACGCGGCCAGCCTGGTGGACTACCACATTTGGCACAAGCTGGCCTGGCCGATGCTGGGTCTGTCGCTGGTTTTGCTCACGGTAGTGCTGTTTATGCCGGAGTACAACGGCTGCAAGCGGTGGATCGTGCTGCCGGGGCTGGGTACCTTGCAGCCCAGCGAGATCGCAAAATTCTCGGTGGTGCTGGTGTTTTCCCACATCATATCGCTGAATCATGATAGGATGAAAACCTTCTCCACCGGCGTGCTGCCCTTCGCGCTGATTCTGGGCACGGTCACGGTGCTGATGCTGTTGGAGCCGCACCTGTCCGGCACGCTGCTGATTTTGTCCATCGGCGCAGTGCTTATGTTTGTGGGTGGGACCGGGCTGCAGTGGTTCGGCCTGGCAGGGGGCCTGGGCGTGGCGGCCATCGCGGCGGCGGTGGCGGCCCTGCCGGAGCTGGTCCCCTACGCCACCGACCGCCTGGCCAGCTGGCGGGATCCCTTCGCCGACCCGCTGGGGGAGGGACACCAGACGATCCAGAGCCTGTACGCCATCGCGTCCGGTGGGCTGGCCGGGCTGGGGCTGGGCAACAGCCGCCAGAAATATTTGTACGTACCCGAGCCGCAGAACGATTTCATCTTCTCGATCCTGTGCGAGGAACTGGGCTTTTTTGGCGCGGCACTGGCGGTAGCGCTGTTTTTGCTGCTGTTGCTGCGCGGTATGTCCATTGCGGTGCGGGCGCGGGATAAGTTTGGTGCGCTGCTGACGGTGGGCTTTGTGGTGCAGGTCATTTTGCAGGCCATTTTGAACATTGCGGTCGTAACGAACACGATACCGAATACGGGTATCAGCCTGCCGTTTTTTTCCTCCGGCGGTACCAGCTTGCTGATGCTGCTGGGAGAAATGGGCATTGTGCTGTCCGTATCCCGGCAGACGGATATGGTGTCATAGTTTTTTCACAGTCCCACGGTTGAAACCGGGGGACTTTTGTTTTATAATAAAATAGATTTTTTATCGGAAAGAGGTGCCCCATGGCGGACACGAAACAACAAAAACCACCCTTTCCCCTGCGGGCACTGGCGGCGTTTGCCGTTACGCTGGCGGCGCTGTTTGTGCTGTTGCTGGCGGCCTACGCCCTGCCTGGGGATCGGGTGCGGGACCACGTCTACGAATCCGCGCAGACCATCGCAGGTGAGGGGCTGTACCCTGAATATTTCGGCTTCAAGCTGTTCCAGATGGACAATTATACCGACACCATCATGCTGACCGAGGCCGCTGCCGCCGACGAGGCCCCGCCGCTGAGAGCCATGATGACGAACACGGCCTACAACGTCGATAACTTTGAGACGCTGGCCGACGACCTGCAATGGTACATAGAAAAGGATTGGGCCACCGGGGCGCAGCGCACCGACGCACCGGAGCTGGAGCCCTTCTCCTACGCGCGGTACTGGCACGGGTATCTCATTTGGCTGCGACCGCTGCTGCTGGTCACGACCATTACCGGCGTGCGGGTCGTGCAGTATGTGGTGCTGGCGGCGCTGTTTGCGGCGGTGGTGTGGCTGCTGCGCCGCCGCTGCGGGCTGCGGGCGGCCTTCTGGTTCGTCGTCAGCCAGCTGCTGGTCACGGTGTTTTGGGTGCCGCATCAGGTGCAGTATTTCACCTGCTTTGCCGCCGCCTATGCTGGCTGCGTCTGGGTGCTGGCCAAGCCCCGCCGCAGTGACAGCGTCTGCCTGGCCTTGCTGGTTTTGGGCGTTGTGACGGCCTTCTGCGACCTGCTCGTCACGCCGATCCTGACGCTCGGCCTGCCGCTGGTCTGCTGGCTGCTGCAGCCCCAGCAGCGGCTGCGGGCAGGTGTGCCCCAGTGCGGCATTGTGGTGGGCGGAAGCCTTTCATGGGGCGTCGGGTATCTGCTGTGCTGGGCGTCCAAATGGGTGTTGGCCGGGCTTGTGACCGGGCAGAACGTCATTGCCGACGCGCTGCACCAGGTGGGCGTGCGCACCGCCGCCGACAGCTGGCACGGTATGGAATTGACATGGGGTAATATAATACGTTTTGTATACGAAACATTGGCGGAAAAGCACCTGTTCTGGCCGCTGGTCCTTGTGGCTGTGCTGCTGGCGGCGCTGTTTGTGGCAAGCATCCGGGATAAGCAGCAGCTTGTCCGGGCGCTGCCGCTGCTGCTCTGCACACTGATGACCCCGGCGTGGTTCATCGTGCTGCGCACCCACAGCATCCAGCACGGTTGGTTCACCTGGCGTGCGCTGGGCCTGACCATATTTGCCGGGGCGGCATTTTTGTATTATTGTTGTGATATTCGTGCCGCAGGGCGGCGTATTTTGCATAGGGGAAAGTAAACAACCATGAACGAAGTAGAAACAAAAAAAGAAGAACAAACCACCGAACAGTCAAAGCCCAACTTTTGGCGCCGCTTGCCGAGGGCCGGGCGTATCGCCATAATTGCGGCAGCGGTCGTGGCGGTGCTGGCGGCCGTGGCCGGGCTGTACATCAACGGCAAGCTCGACCTGCTGCGCTACAACGACGGCAGCGTGGAGGAAATGGGCGATATTGACGCGGGCGAGGACCAGGACCTTGACGGCACCGGCCTGGCCCACACCGAAAAAGAGATGACGATGCCCGAGGGCAGCCCTTTCTCTGACGACAACGTGCTGAACATCCTGCTCATTGGTACCGACGAACGCACCGAGGCCGTCAACGATGCCGATGCCTTCACCCACCTGAACCAGCTGGACGGCACCGAGGATACGACCGAGTTCAGCGATGATGCCCGCGCCGACAGCATGATTTTGGTTTCGCTGGACATCAAGGATCATATCATCCGCCTTGTCTCCATCGAACGCGGCACCGGCGTACCGATTTTGCTGGATGGCTACGAGGACCAATACGACTGGATCACCCACACCTTCCGCTACGGTGGCCCCAAGCTGACGATGAAAACCGTCGAGGACTGCTTCAACGTCCAGGTCGACCACTATGTTCGCGTCAATTTCAACTCCTTTGTCCAGATCGTGAATGCCGTCGGCGGCGTCGATATCGACATCACCGAACAGGAGGCCAAGGCGCTGAACTGGGAGGTCCCCTCCAACTCGATGCTTATTGTCAACCACGTTGACCCGGGCCTCAACCACTTTGATGGCTACACGGCGCTGCAATACGCACGTCTGCGCAAGATCGACAACGACTGGAAGCGCGTCGAGCGTCAGCGTACCGTCATCCAGGCTGTGCTGGACCAGGTGAAAAACGCCAGCGTCGTGGAGCTGGACAGCCTGCTGAACACCGTGCTGCCGCTGATCCAGACGAACTTTACCAAGTCCGAGATCGCCGCTCTGCTTGTGCAGCTGCCGGGCTTTTTGGGCTGCGATGTGCAGCAGATGTCGATGCCTTTGCAAGGCACCTACGGCATCCGCACCGGCATGGACAACCGCCTGATGTACGACCCTGACTGGGTCGTGAACATCAAGGCCTTGCAGGACTTTTTGTACAACGATAAGACCGCCGAGGAAGTCGTTGCCGCCACGCCGGAGACCGCCGCCGCCGAGGCTGCGGGCGAGCTGGTCATTGCCACCCGGGAGACTGCCGACGTGACCGACCCGGTAGAGGAGTACAATGCCAAAAACTTGCATCGCTTCGACATGACCTACCCGTTGGATGCGTCGGACTTCGGGAAGGACGACTACCGCGTCTACGTGGCCGACACCGACAACCTGCGCGGGAGCGAGCTGCGCGGCGCACTGATCGAGCGGCTGTACACTTCCGGTGTGCGGGTCGTGGCCGTGCCCGATGGCGCGGCTGCCGGCGTGCTGTTGGACAACTACCTGCAGACCGGCAATACAAAGAGCCTGGACGGCTACCTGGCTGTGCTGCCCGCCGTCGACCGTGACAGTGCCCGCACCCTGTGGGAGGGCATCTACCGCAGCTACCCCGGCGTGTTCCACGCGGCGGGCCTGGGGGCTGACGCCCGCAGCGCCACCGTGGGCAAAGCGCTGTCTGTACTGGCGAACGCAAGCTACAACTACCCCGAAACCGAGATCGCCGAGGCGGTAAAAGCTCTGCGCAGCGGCACGACCGCCGACGCCGTGTATTGGTTCAAGTCCGCCATGGCCAGCTACCCGCGCCAAATGGAGCGGTTCTTCGGCGACCGTTACGCCGCTGCGGCCCGCCTGTACTACGCCATGCAGGGCACACTGAACGTGGCTGACGACAGCGAACTGCCGCTCTACGACGCCAAACAGCTGCTGAAAACCTACAAGAATGATGCAATTCTAATCTTCACTGACGAAGCCAGCGCTGTGCAGACCGAGGGCAGCCTGGCCGCCGAACTGCAGGCCCAGCTGGACAAGCAGAAGTATGACGAGGGCGAGGATCACGACAAGGTCTGCGCCATCGCCACGGTCTACGGCACATGGAGCAACGCCGGAGCCTTTACCCCCGACGACGCCGAGACTGCCTGGGACGCCGACAGCCTGACCGAATACCTGGGCAGCGATGCGCTGCGCGGCAAGGATATGGTGCTGGCGCTGGACGGCGAGGACAGCCCCTACCTGACCCGCCAATGCCTGTTAAAGGACGCCGGTGCCCCGGTGGGGGAGTTGGTGCAGAAACTGTTTGTGCTCGATAAAAACAACATGGCTTCGCCGGAAACAGCGCAGGCAGAATAAACACCGCAAGAAAATTTGCAAAAGGGTGTTGACAAACGTACCGCCTTGTGGTATAAATGCTTTAAACCAATGAAGCGAAAGTAAAGCTCACAGCGCAGTCAAAGAGAGTCCCCGACGCTGGGAAGGGGATACAGAGCGGGTAAGCATAATGGTTCGCGGAGGGCATGGGGAAAGGAGCCTCGCTCCCAGTATCCAGCGCCGGGTGCTCCCGTTATAGGGCAGGGGAATGTTGGTTCCCTACGGAGTGGCCGTGTTTTTATACTATGCACGGCAAGCAAGGTGGCACCACAGATTTGTTTTATCTGCCCTTGCACAGGAGAAATTCTGTGCAAGGGCAGTTTTGTTTTTCAACTTTGAGGGGAGAGGGAAACATGAAGATAGACCTGATGAAAGAACGATGGCAAGCCTGAATTTGTAAATTTATCCGTGTAGGGGCGGTCATTGACCGCCCGCGGGCGAGCAATGCTCGCCCCTACAAATTGACATTTCACTACAATATTTACAAATTTAAGGAGAATTTATCATGAAAAAGTTCGTTGCTGTTCTGTCCGCTGCCGCTATGATGACCAGCCTGGCCGCCTGTGGTTCCACCGCGGATACCACCTCCACCGCCGCTTCCTCCGACGCCGCCGTCTCCACCGAGAGCACCGCCGCTGAAGCCACTACCGACGCCAAGAGCTACAAGATCGCCGTGGTGCAGCAGCTCGACCACGCCAGCCTGGACGAGATCCGCACCGCCGTCGAGGCCGAGCTGGACGCCAAGGCCGCCGAGAAGGGCATCACCATTGAGTACAAGGACTTCAACGGCCAGAACGACGCCACGACGCTGAACCAGATTGGCACCCAGGTCGTCTCTGACGGCTACGACGCCATCATCCCCATTGCAACGCTGGCTGCCCAGTGCATGGCCACCGCTGCTGAGAGCACCAAGACCCCGGTCATCTACGCCGCCATCTCTGACCCCGCCGCCGCGGATCTGACCGATATCGACTACGTCACCGGCACTTCCGACGCGCTGAACACCCAGTCCATCATGGATATGATGTTTGCCGTCCAGCCTGACATCCAGACCGTCGGCCTGCTCTACTCCAACTCTGAAGCCAACTCCACGACCCCCATTGCCGAAGCCAAGGCTTACCTCGATGCCAAGGGCATTGCCTACGTCGAAAAGACAGGCAACACCAACGATGAGATCATGACCGCCGCGTCCAGCATGGTGGGCCAGGTCGACGCCGTCTTTACCCCGACCGATAACGTCGTCATGGCCGCTGCCGCCGCTGTCTCCGAGACACTGACCAAGGGCGGCATCCCATTCTATACCGGTGCGGACAGCTTCGTCACGGCCGGCGCGTTCGCCACCTGCGGCGTCAACTACACCGAGCTTGGCACCTACACCGCCGACATGGCCCTCGATATCCTCGAGACCGGCACCGTGCCTGAATACCACGTCATGGATGGCGGCATCATCACCGTCAACACCGAGACCGCCGACGCCCTGGGCATCGATTACAGCGCCTTCAACGATCTGGCCGGTCAGGTCGTCGAAGTGACCACGGCGGAGTAAAACCTGAGATAAGAGAGAAAAGAGAAGAGAGTGCCGCTTGCGGAAGCTCTCTTCACTCTTCACTCTTCTCTTGCATTTATTTTAAATAAGGAAGGAAGTTCCCTACCATGTTCACCCTTGCCACTGTGCTTAGCGCGTTGGAGCTGGGCTTTATCTACGCGCTGGTTGCCCTGGCGCTGTTCCTCAGCTTCCGCGTGCTGAACATCGCCGATATGACCACCGACGGCGCATTCACCCTGGGCTGCGCCGTTTCGGCCACCGCCGCGGTGGCGGGCCATCCGTTCCTGGGTCTGCCGCTGGCCTTGCTGGCAGGTGCGGCGGCCGGGTTCGTCACGGCGTTTCTGCAAACGCGGCTGGCGGTGCCGTCCATTCTGGCGGGCATCATCACCAACACAGGGCTGTACACCGTCAACCTGGCGGTCATGGGGCTTTCTTCCAACGTACCTATGTTGAAAACAGCCACGATCTTCACCGTGGCGCAGAGCATCCTCGGCGAGAATGCACCCTATAAGTTGCTGGTGGCGGCCCTTGTCACAGTTGTGGTCTGCGTGCTGCTCATCCTGTTCCTCGGCACTCGGATGGGTCTGTCCATCCGGGCCACCGGCGACAACCCGGACATGGTCCGCGCGTCCTCCATCAACACGGCGTTCACCATCACGGTAGGTCTCTGCATCTCCAATGCCATGACCGCCCTGTCCGGCGCGGTGCTGGCCCAGTACCAGCGCTCGGCGGATATCAACCTCGGTACCGGCATGGTCGTCATCGGCCTGGCGTCCCTCATCATCGGCGAGACGCTGTTTGGCCGCAGCGGTATGTGGGTCAAGGCTGTGGCCGCCGTTATCGGCAGCGTTATCTACCGTTTCATCATTGCGTTGGCCCTGCGTGCCAACGTCCCGTCAGAGTGTTTGAAACTGATTTCCGCCGTCATCGTGGCGCTGGCCATCGCTGCGCCTGCCATCCGGTCCAAGGCGGCTTTCCGCCGCCGCCGTGCCAACGCCGAGAAAGAAGGTGCCCGCCATGCTTGAACTGAAAAACATCGGCAAAACGTTCAACCCCGGCACCGTCAATGAGAAGATCGCGCTGGAAGGCGTGAACCTTCACCTCGACGACGGTGACTTTGCCACCATCGTCGGCTCCAACGGCGCGGGCAAATCCACGCTGTTCAACGCCATTGCGGGCGAGTTCATCGCCGACACCGGCACCATCACGCTGGCGGGCAAAGATATCACCTTTTTGCCAGACTACAAGCGCTCCAAGGCCATCGGTCGGATGTTCCAGGACCCGCTGCGCGGCACGGCCCCGCATATGACCATTGAGGAAAATCTTGCGCTGGCCTTCCTGCGGGCATCGGGGCACACGTCGCCCTTCTCCCGCATCACGAAGAAGGACCGCGACCTCTTTGCGGAAAAACTCTCCGAGCTGGGCCTTGGCCTGGAGGACCGGATGAAGCAGCCGGTGGGCCTGCTGTCCGGCGGCCAGCGCCAGGCATTGACCCTGCTGATGGCCACGCTGGTCACGCCGAAACTGCTGCTGCTGGACGAGCACACCGCCGCCCTGGATCCCGCCACGGCGGACAAGGTGCTGAAACTGACGAAAAAGATCGTGGCCGAAAACCACCTGACCTGCCTGATGATCACCCACAATATGCACGACGCGCTGACCCTGGGCAACCGTACCTTGATGATGGACCATGGCCACATCGTGCTGGACATCGGCGGCGAGGAGCGCACCCACACCACCGTGGACGGTCTGCTGGACCGCTTTGCCGAGAACGTCGGCCATGCGCTGGATAATGACAGAATTTTGTTAAGTAAAGAGGCATAAAAATACCGCCCTGCACGAAATTTTCGCGCAGGGCGGTATTTCTACGCAAAAGGCTTCCCCCGAGGGGAAAGCCTTTTGTGTTCTTACATTGGCGCAATATCAAACCGATAAATCGTGGTGGAACTGTAGGGCTGGTCGGGCAGCAGCGTGGTATCGGGGAAGTTCGGGTGGTTCGGCGCATCGGGGAAATCCTCGGTCTCAAAGCAGACTGCATCCCGCGCGGCGTAATGGACGCCGTCCTTGCCCTCGGTCACGGGCTTCAGGAAGTTGGCCGAATACAAGTGCATACCGGGCAGGGTGGTCAGTACCTCCATGCGGATGCCGGTCTCGGGGCCGACGGCCCAGGCCGCGTGGCGCAGGCCGCTGTCCCGGATGATGTAGCACTGGTCGTAGCCGCTGCATTCCTTCAGCGGGGCAAAGTCAGCGCCAATGTCCAGACCCAGGGTCTTTTCCTCAGTAAAATCCATCGGCGTGCCCTCCACCGGCAGCTTGCGCCCGGTGGGGATACTGTACGGGTCGGCCTCAAGATAATAGTCGGCGTCAATGGTCAGGCGGTGGCCCAGGGCGCTGCCGCTGGCGTGGCCGTTCAGGTTAAAATAACTGTGATTCGTCATATTGCAGACGGTGGGCGCATCAGTGGTGGCCCCATAGCGGATGACCAGCCCGCTCTTTGCCAGGCTGTACTGGATGGTCAACGTCATGTTGCCGGGAAAGCCGTCGGTGCCCGCGGGGCTGACGGCGGTCATCGTCACGCTGTCGGTCTCGCCAGGGGTCAGCTCCACATCAAACATCGAGTGGCTGAACCCGTGCAGGCCGCTGTGCAGGCAGTTCCCGTGCTGATTTGCCGTCACATGGATGATCTCCTCATACAGGGGGAACTGCGCCCCCGCAATGCGGTTGGCAAAGCGGCCCACGGCGGCCCCCATGCTGTCGGTATTCAGCTCGTAGTCGGCGGCAGTGCCGTAGCCCAGCACCACATCCACCGGATTGCCCTTGCGGTCTGGCACGATGATACGATGAATAATGGCGGCATAACTCAGCAGCTGCACCTCGATAAAGTCATTTTTCAGCACGGCCAGCTTGACGGTCTCGCCGGTGGTGGACTTGCCGAAATCACGGATCGAAACAGACATACGGGAACCTCCTTACTTTTCGGTGGCAATACCCTGGGCGGCCAGGTCCTCGCGCACGCTCTCGGCCACGCTGCCGGTGCCGTAGTTCAGCATACGGTTCACGCGGCTGACGGTGGCGCTGGATGCGCCGGTCTCGCGGCGGATTTCGCTGTACACCTTGCCCTGCAACAGGCAGCCGGCTACAGCGTAGCGCTGCTCCATCGTGCGCAACTCGGTCACGGCGCACAGGTCGTCAAAAAAGCGGATGCACTCATCCAGCGTGTTCAGCCGCAGGATCGCCTCATACAGGGCGGTATTACGTTCATTTTGTTGCATAGCGTAGTGGCGCAGGGGATGCGCCGACCTCTTTCTTTGTAAAATTTGCATTCGTTCTGGGTCCTATCTCTCTACATTCTAGCAAATTTGACCAATCAAGTCAATACACTAAAGCGTGAAAGCGTCATAAAATATAAAAAGAATAGCTTGCATTTAACACCAAAATGTTGTATCATAGAAATACCAAAACAGAGGGAGAAAACCATGCCAACAACATTGCTTATCATCTACCGCATCCTTGGCGTTGCGCTTTTTGCACTGGCGGCCGCCGCGATTGTGGAAAAATACCGCACCGTGCGCGGGGCGGCGCTGCTGCCAGCCCGCGTGCTGGAATGCCGCAAGGCAGCCTCCACCAGCCCCAACCGCAGCGCGGGCGGCTACCGCTACTTAGTGGAACTGCACGCCAACGGCCAGCGGTTGGAGCTGGAAACGAACGACTCCTTCTGGTTCAAGCATGACAAGACCGTGGGCAAGGCAATCCAGGTCTGGTACAACCCCAACGCCCGCTGTGTCGAGCGCAAAAGCTGGGAGACGGAGATCTTCTCGGCGGTGCTGGCCGTCATCGGTGCGGCGCTGCTGCTGATACGGTGAGGGCGGAGCATGGAATGGATACTGTATGTGCTGTTGGCGCTGGCCGTGGCGGGGGATATCCTGCTGGCGGTCATTCTGGCAAAGGTACTGCAAAAAAACAACGAAACACAGCAGAAAATTGACACGGCGGACGACTTTGTCCGCGCCATGACCCCGGTGCTGCAAAGCGAGACGGACCTGCTGGCCGAGCAGCTGCGCGCCATGCAGGGGGAGAGCGCCCGCACCACCAGCGCCACACTGCGGGATTTCTCCGCCGTGCTGGCCGAGAACCAGCGCCAGAGTTCGGCTACCAATACCGCACGGCTGGAGGCTATCGACCGCGCCGGGGCTGCCCGCCAGAAGGCTGCCAACGACGCCCTGCTGGCCCAGCTGACAATGATGGAAACGCGGTTGAAAAACCTGGAAGATTCCAACGCCGTGCGGATGGACAGCGTGCGCGGCGCGGTGGTGCAGGGCTTGAACACCATCCGCGCCGACAACAACAAAAAGCTGGACGAAATTCGCGGTACCGTCGAAGAAAAGCTGCAGGATACCTTGCAGCAGCGCATCAATGACTCGTTCAAGACGGTCAGCGCCCAGCTGGAACAGGTCTACAAGGGCCTGGGCGAGATGCAGAATCTGGCCGCCGATGTGGGCAGCCTGAAGCAGGTGCTCTCCGGCGTCAAGACCCGCGGCATCCTGGGCGAAGTGCAGCTCGGCGCGATTTTGGAGCAGATTCTGGCCCCCGGCCAGTACGCCTGCAATGTGGCGACCGTGCCGGGCAGTGCCAACCGCGTGGAGTATGCCGTCAAGCTGCCGGGCCAGAGCGGCACGGTCTGGCTGCCCATCGACGCGAAATTCCCCGGCGATACCTACGCCCATTTGCAGGCAGCGCAGGAGCGGGGCGATGCGGCCGCCGTGGCCGCTATGCGCAAGGCACTGAATAACGTCCTGCGTACCGAGGCAAAGGATATCCATGACAAGTACATCGAGGTACCCTACACCACCAGCTTCGGCATCCTGTTCCTGCCGTTTGAGGGGCTGTATGCCGAGGTCGTCTCCAGCGGTGTGACTGAACTGCTGCAGCGCGAGTATCAGATCACGGTTGCAGGCCCCTCCACCATGGCGGCGCTGCTCAACGCCCTGCAGATGGGTTTCCGCACGCTGGCCATCCAGAAGCGCTCCGGCGAGGTCTGGACGATCTTGGGTGCGGTCAAGACCGAGTTTGAAAAGTTTGGCACCGGCTTGCAGCAGATGCAGCGCCACCTGAACCAGACTGGCTCTGACCTGGAAGAACTCATCGGCCCCCGCAGCCGCGCCATCACCCGCAAGCTGGAGTCGGTGCAGCAGCTTGACCCGGATACGGCCACAGCGCTATTGGGCATCGAGGAGTAGGGGAGGAGTATCCCTGTGGGACTGAGTGCCGTTATTGCTCGGTTCAAACAAACGGCGCCCGGTAGGGGCCGCATATATGCGGCCCGCAACTTTCCCGCAAACGACCGTCTGCCTTCAAGATGAGAGCCGGATATGTCCGGCCCCTACAAATCCATTCCACGCCGTCATTTTTGCCAGAATCCGCCCCCGAAAGGGGGCTTTTTCTATGCCGCTGCCCACTTTACACAGCGGGTGTGCTGTGGTATACTGAATGAGTTATTGAACTGTCAACAATATGCGGCGCTGCCGCACGCCCATAAAGGAGTTACTGCCATGATCCGTATTGTTACCGATTCCGCCGCCGATCTGACCGCGGAGCAGCTGTCCGTCCCCGGCATCTTTGTTGTGCCGCTGTCCGTCACCTTTGCAGACGGCACCACCCAGCTCGATGACGGCACGATGACGAAGGATGAATTTTTCGTCCGTCTGGCAGAGGACAGCAAGCTGCCCCGTACAAGCCAGCCCAGCCCGGCCAGCTTTATGCAGGTGTATGAGGATGCCGCCGCAGCGGGGGATGAGGTCCTTGTGATCACCATCGGCCAGAAGCTGTCCGGCACCTACCAGTGCGCGCATCTGGCCGCCGCCGATGTCGGCCTGCAGGCGTATATCGTGGACTCTGAGGCGGCTTCGCAGGGTGAGGCGCTGCTTGTCCGTGAGGCGGTGCGTCTGCGCGATGAGGAGGGCCTGACGGCGGAGGAAATCGCCGCCGTGCTGGAGCAGTTCAAGAAGCGGGTGCGCATCGTCGCCGTGGTGGACAGCCTCAAGCATCTGCAGAAGGGCGGCCGGCTGCCGGCAGCGGTGGCGCTGGTGGGCGGCGCACTCGGCATCAAGCCGGTGCTGGCCCTGCAGGACGGTGCCATCAAGCTAGTGGACAAGGGCCGCGGCCGCCCCGGTGCGCTGGTCGCCATGTTCAAACAGCTGGACGCGCTCGGCGGTGTTGATCCGCGCTACGGCTATACGCTGCTCTACAGCGATAATAAGCAGCTGATTGCACCGGTACACCACTATATGCATCAGAATCTCCAACTGACCGGCGGCCGTGTGGCCCAGCTTGGCCCCACCATCGGCACCCATGTCGGCCCCGGTGTGGTCGGCGTGGTGTTTGTGGCGAAGGAGTAAAAAATATCGGCATCCCGATTTATTTTCGGGATGCCGATGTTTTTTATTTCCCACTAAAAATCTTATTCAACAAATACACCCCTGCGACCAGGACACCGAGGACGAGGAAAATCCCCGCCATCCCGGCAAGCAGCATGGAAAGGGTAGTGGGCAGTAACGCGGTAGACATGGCAAAACCCTCCTTATACATAGCCGTTCATCAGGGTCAAAATCAGCCCGCCGGCGATGACCGATGCGATCTGGCCCGAGACATTGACGCTGATCGAGTACATCAACAGGAAATTCTGGTTGTCCTCGGCCAGGCCCATCTGGTTGACGACACGGCCGCTCATGGGGAACGCGGAAATGCCCGCCGCGCCGATCATCGGGTTGATCTTCTTGCCCTCAGGCAGGAACAAATTCAACAGCTTAGCAAAGAAAACGCCGCCCGCTGTGTCAAAAATAAACGCCACAAGGCCCAATGCCAGAATCAGCAGCGTGTCGGGCTGCACAAACTTGTCTGCGGTCATCTGCCCGGCTACGGTCAGGCCCAGCACGATCGTGATAAGATTTGCCAGCACGTTTTGTGCCGTCTCAGACAGGGCGTTCAGCACGCCGCACTCCCGGAGCAGGTTGCCGAACATGAGAAAACCGACCAGCGCTACGCTGGCGGGGGCTACCAACCCGGCCAGCATAGTGACCACAATCGGGAACAAAATTTTGGTGGTTTTGCTGACATTGCCCTTTTGATATGGCATCCGGATCAGCCGCTCTTTTTTCGTTGTGCACAGGCGGATGACCGGCGGCTGCACGATGGGGACCAGCGCCATATAGCTGTAGGCCGCCACCATGATAGCACCCAGATACTTGCTGCCCAGCGTGTTGGCTACAAAGATGGCCGTGGGGCCGTCTGCCGCGCCGATGACCGCGATGGACGCCGCGTCGGGCAGGTCAAAGAACAGCCCGGCCAGCACCAGCGTGACAAAGATGCCCAGCTGCGCCGCCGCACCGAACAGCATGAGCCACGGCTTTTCCAGCAGCGGGCCAAAGTCGATCATCGCGCCGATGCCGATAAAGAGCAGCAACGGGAACAGCTCGTTGGACATACCGGCGTCAAAAAGCGCGTTGATAGGGCCAACGGTTTCGCCCTGTGTGATGGCACCGGACAGCGGCAAGTTGACGAGGATGGCACCGAAGCCCATGGGCAGCAGCAGGCTCGGCTCCATCTTTTTGGCGATGGCAAGGTAGATCAGCAGGCCGCCGATGACCCACATGACCACCATCTGCCAGGTGAGGTTGCCGAGGTTTGCGAACAGCCCGGCAAAGGTTTGGAGAAATTGCATACAGGACCCTCCCGAATCTTGGGCGGCAGGGAGCAAAAAAAGAGACCCCTGCCGCAGAAAAAGTCTGCGGCAAAAGTCTCAGTGTTTCAGTATGCCCCGGGGCCAAAGCCCGTGGTGACGAAGCGATACAACGCGCGGCGGCGCGCCCCTTACTCCCTTTTACCTTGAGTGGATTATAGCATAGGGGCGCGGAAAATGCAAGGGGAATTTGCTCAATATACCGAAAAATACCCCACATGCTCGGGCTCGTTGTCCTCGACCAGCACCGTGAAGCCGCCGGGGTTGACCTCGGTGTTCTTGCCGAAGGCCTCCTCGGCGAGGAGGTGCGGTCCGCGGTTCAGGATGATCTCCGCCGTTTGGGTCTTGCCGACGCGGCGGTAGTGCAGCACATCCCCCTCGGCGCGGACAATTTCCAGCCGCCCGCCGTCGAAGGCGTCGCAGCTGCGGCGCAGGGCGGCCAGCGTCTTGATGGGGCCGCGCAGCCGCTGCTCGGTGGAGTTCCAGTCAAAGAACGCCCGGTTGAAGGGGTCGCGGTAGCCCTGCATGGCGATCTCGTCGCCGTAGTAGACGCAGGGCACGCCGGGCAGTGTGAAGATCATCGCATACCCCAACAGTAGTTTGCGCACAGCATCGTCCATTTTGTCGGCGGGGATGCAGCGCTTGCTCTGCCAGCAGCGGTCGCGGCCGTTGCAGGGCTCGCCCGCAATGGCGGTGATGGCGCGCTCGGTGTCGTGGGTGGACAGGAAATTCATGGCACAGTCCAGCGCCGGGGTAGGATAGTTCTCGCAAATTTGCATCAGGGCATCGGCCACAGCGGCCACGTCGCCGCCGTGCAGGTAGTCCAGCGCCGCATTGCGGAAGGGATAGTTCATCACAGCGTCCAGCCCGCGCCCGCGCAGGTAGGTACGGCGCTGCCCGAAGGCTTCCTTCGTGGTCGCGTCCTCCCACACTTCACCCAGAAGCAGCTTGTCGTCGCCGTGGGATTTGACGGCAGTGCGGATTTTTTCAATGAAATCATCGGGCAGCTCGTCGGCCACATCCAGCCGGAAGCCCGACGCGCCCAGGTTCAGCCAAGTGTCGATGACGCCGCCCTTGCCGCAGATAAAATCTACATAGGAGGGCGAATCCTCCTGCACCTCGGGCAGTGTCGCAAAGCCCCACCAGCTGCGGTAGCCGCAGGGATAGCCCGAGTCAAAGTCGTACCAGCTGCGGTAAGGCGAGTTGCGGTCGCGGTACGCGCCGCCCGGGCCGTAGCGGCCCTCGCGGTTGAAGTAGCGGGAGTCCGACCCCGTGTGGCTGAACACGCCGTCCAAAATAATGCGGATGCCCTCCCGGGCGGCGGCCAGGCAGAGGGCGCTGAACTCCTCGTTCGTGCCCAGCAGTGGGTCAGCTTTCAGGTAGTCGGCCGTGTTGTAGCGGTGGTTGGCATGGGCCTCAAAAATCGGGTTCAAGTAGATGCAGGTGACGCCTAAATCTCGCAGATACGGCAGCTTTTTCTGGATGCCCGCAAAGTCACCGCCGTAGTAGTCCATATTCAGGTAGCCCTCGTCCTGCTCGGTGGGCCAGAAATACGGCTCGCCGGTCTTGTCGGCGCGGTAGATGCGGTCGGCAAAGGGCATCTCCTTGTTGGGCTTTCCCTCGCAGAAACGGTCGGGGAAAATTTGATACATCGTTCCGTTTTTCAGCCAGCCCGGTGTTTTGAAGTCCGGCTCATACACGGTCAGCTGCCATTCCTGCCCCTCGGTCCAGCTGAGCACCCCTTTGCCGCCCGGCGTGCGGTAGATACGGCGGAAATCAGTGTACAGGTCAAAATGGTAGAAGTACAGCCCCGATGTGGTGGGTGTGACGGTCAGCGTGAAGTGGTTGACCCTGGGCGTCTGACCGGTGAACTCCATGCGGTAGTGTACCGGGTTTTCACGGTCCTTCGTCAGAACCAGATGCGGGTCCACATAGCCAAGATCCTCGGGCACTGTCAGGTTGAAAGTCACAGCCTGCCCGGCGGGAATTGCCCCGAACGGGGATTTACAGGAGGAGTCGAGGCTGTTGTAGAATGTGTGGGACATAAAAGTCTCCCCTTTATGTTAGCGTAAAGCCTTCCCCAAAGGGGGAAGCCTACACAAAAGGCCGTGCCCCTTCACAGGGCACGGCCAAAAATCAAGTAACGAAATTATTTGACAGGAGTGGCGCCCCAGATGTCACGCGCATAGTCCATGATGGAGCGGTCTGCGCTGAAGATACCTGCGTTGGAGATATTCATCAGGCTCATGTGGTTCCACTTCTGCTTGTCGCGGTACAGTTCCTGCAGGTCGTGCTGGGCACGGCGGTAATCCTTGAAGTCCGCCATGACCATGTACGGGTCGGAGTTGCGCAGGTTGCTCGTGACCTCGTTGAAGTTCTCGCCGTTCCAGCCCTTCTCCAGGAAGTCCAACACAGCCATCGCGGTGTTGTCGCCGTTGATAAAGGCGTTCGGGTGGTAGCCCATGCCCTTCAGCGCATTGACCTCGGGGGTCAGCATACCGAAGATGATCTCGTTCTCGTGGCCGGCGGCATCGGCGATCTCGACGTTCGCGCCGTCCAGCGTACCCAGCGTGATCGCGCCGTTCAGCATGAACTTCATGTTGCCGGTGCCGGAAGCCTCGGTGCCGGCCAGGGAAATCTGCTCGGACACTTCGGAGGCGGGCATCAGGCGCTCGGACAGGCTGACGCAGTAATCCTCGAGGTAGACGATGCGCAGCTTGCCGCGGACAGCGGGATCTTCGTCGATCATCTTGCCCAGCTTGCAGATCATGCGGATCATCTGCTTGGCCATGTAGTAGCCGGGGGCAGCCTTGGCACCGAAGATGTAGGTCTTGGGGGTGAACTCGGCGTTCGGGTTGCTCTTCAGGTACAGGTACTCGGCCGCAATGTTCAGGGCGTTCAGGTGCTGGCGCTTGTACTCGTGCATACGCTTGACCTGGCAGTCAAAGATAGAATCGGGGTCGATGACCTGGCCGGTAGACTTCTGCAGGTAGTTGGCGAAGATGACCTTGTTCTCGCGTTTGACCTTGGCGGCAGCCTCTTGCACGCTCTTGTCATCCACGAATTTCTCCAGCTTCTTCAGCTCGGAGGCATCGGTCTTGAAGCCGTCGCCGATGGTCTCTTCCAGCAGGTGGGTCAGGCCGGGGTTGGAGCAGAGCAGCCAGCGGCGGTAAGCAATGCCGTTGGTAACGTTCTTGAACGCCTGCGGCTTGTACAGGAAGTAATCATGGAACACGCTGTCCTTGATGATCTCGCTGTGCAGCTTGGAAACGCCGTTGATGGCGTGGCAGGTGTAGGCACAGATGTTGGCGGTGCGGACCTGGTTGTCGCCGATGATGGCCATATAGTCGATCTTGCCCTGGTCGCCGGGGAAGGCCTTTGCCAGGTCTGCGCGGCAGCGGCGGTCCATCTCGCAGACGATCTGCCAGATACGGGGCAGGGTGGAGCGGAAGATGTCGGCGTTCCACTTCTCGAGAGCCTCACTCATGACAGTGTGGTTGGTGTAAGCGAAGACCTTGCGGCAGATGTCGAAGGCAGCATCCCACTCATAGCTGCACTCATCCAGCAGGATGCGCATCATTTCGGGGATGGCCACGGTGGGATGGGTATCGTTCAGCTGGATGGAGACCTTGTCAGGCAGGTTGTCCAGCGTGCCGTACTGGTTCAGGTGGTTCTGCAGGATGTCGGCGATGGACGCGGCAGAGAAGAAGTACTGCTGGCGCAGACGCAGGATCTTACCCTCGGTGTGGTTATCGTTGGGGTACAGGATCTTGGAGATCAGCTCGGCAGAAGCAGACTGGCTGATGGCGGTGTTGTAGTTGCCGGCGTTGAAGCTGCTCATATCAAAGCTGGGGGCCTTAGCCTGCCACAGACGCAGCTTGGAAACGCCGTTGCTGCCGTAACCGGCCACATACATATCGTTGGGCACGGCGATGACAGAGTTATAATTCTCGTACTTGACGTGGTGGAAGCCGCCCTCCCAGGTCTCGATAGCCTGGCCGTCAAAACGGATCTCCTGGGCCTGGTCGGGATGGCTCTTGATCCAGACCTGACCGCCGGGCAGCCAGTTGTCGGCAGTTTCCTGCTGCCAGCCGTCCACGATCTTCTGCTTGAAAATGCCGTACTCATACAGGATGGAGTAGCCGGTGCCGGGGATGCAGTCAGTAGCCATGCCGTCCAGATAGCAGGCGGCCAGGCGGCCCAGGCCGCCGTTGCCCAGGCCTGCGTCCGGCTCCTGGTCGTAGATGGTGTCGATCTTGACGTCGGCGTCAGCCAGCACGCTCTCGGCAACCTCGTTCAGACCAAGGTTGAACAGGCTGGTGCGCAGGCTGCGGCCCATCAGGAACTCCATGCAGAGGTAGTAGACCTGCTTTTTGCCCTCGCCCAGGACCTTGGACTGGAACTGCTTCTGGCGGTCGGACATGATCTGGCGGGTGATCATAGCCAGGCAGCGATAAATCTGGTCAGCAGAGGCAGTGTCCAAAGTGACGTTGCACTCGCTCATCAGCTTATCTTTGAGCAGCTTCTCAAATTCACGCTTTGTGTATTTCAAAATCGTTCTCTCCTTCTTCTCTGTGATAAAATCACTGGGATAACAGATTCTTGCGACTGTTTTTGGGTGGGGCCAATAAACCATACTATTGATTATAACGATATTTGGCTCATTGCGCAAGGGAAAATTGCCCGTTTGCATCTTTTTTATACATTTTCCTCAAAAAGGGCTTTTGTAAACCGCCGATTTGTATTATAATAATTGTGGATTTATGCGCTCGGGCCTCCAAAGCCGGGCACAGGCAGGATCGGAAGGAGTATGATTATGGGTATGGCTACCTCAAAAGTGCGGCTGAACATCTGCGGGTCCAGCTATGTAGTCAACACGAGCGAGAGCGAGGACTATATGCAGAACCTCGCCGACAGGCTGAACCTGGACATGAACGAGCTGATGGCGTCCTCGAACTCTGTGTCTATCACCACGGCGGCGGTCATGACGGCGCTGAACTACCGCGACGAGCTGGAAAAGGCCAGCGGCAGCGCGGACAATATGCGCCGCCAGATCAAGGATTATCTCGAGGACGCGGCCAGCGCCAAGATGGCTGCCGAGGAAGCCCGCCGCGAGAATGCCTCGCTGAAGCGCCGCATCGATGAGCTGGAACGCCGCCTGCGCCGCAGCCAGTTCCCGGTGGAGGACGAATGAGCCGCCCGGAGATCCTGGCCCCGGCAGGCAACCGCGAAATGCTTGGCGCCGCTGTTTTCAGCGGCGCTGATGCTGTTTATCTGGGGCTGACGGGCTTTAATGCACGCCGCACGGCGGGCAACTTTACCCCCGATGAACTGCGGGAGGCTGTGGCCTTCTGCCATGCGCGCGGCGTCAAGGTCCATGTCACGCTGAACACGCTGGTCTATGACCGCGAACTGGCGGGCCTGGCCGACGCGGTGCGGGCTGTGGCCGAAGCGGGCGCGGATGCCGTGATTGCCGACGATCTTGCCACGGCGCAGCTGGTCAAGAGCATTGCACCGACGCTGCACCTGCACGGCTCGACCCAGATGAGCGTCCACACGCCGGAAGGGGCCAAAGAACTGGCCGCCCTGGGGTATGACCGCGTCATTCTCGCGCGTGAGCTGTCCCTCGATGAAATCCGCGCCGTCTGCGAAGCCAGCCCCATTGAGGTGGAGGTGTTCGTCCACGGCGCACTCTGCATGAGCGTGTCCGGCCAGTGCATGATGAGCGCCTTTTTGGGCGGCCGCAGCGGCAACCGGGGCGCCTGCGCCGGGCCCTGCCGCCTGCCCTTTGACGCCAGCGCAGGCCTGAAACCCGGCCAGCCCGGCAAGGCCTGCCATTTAAGCCTGAAAGATATGGACTACATCCCGCACTTGCGGGAGCTGATGGACGCGGGTGTCGCCAGCGTGAAAATTGAGGGCCGCCTGCGCACGCCGGAGTATGCGGCGGCGGTCGTCACGGCCTGCCGTGCGGTCTGTGCGGGCCAGCCCTACGATGAAAAGCTCGTGCGGGATATCTTCTCCCGCTCTGGTTTCACGGACGGCTACCTGACGAACCGCAACGACGGCAAAATGTTCGGCGTGCGCACCGAGGCGGACGCCGCTGCGACCCGCGCGGCGACGCCCAAGGCCCGCGAGCTGTTCCGCCGTGAATTGCAGCACGTGCCGGTGCATTACGAGGTCAGCGGCGGCGTCGAGGACGGCGGCATCAAGCTGACGGCCTGGGATGACGACGGCCATAAGGCGGTCGTGTACAGCGCCGACGAGCCGCAGCCCGCCCAGAAGGACCCGCTGCCCGGCATTGAGCGCGCACTGGGCAAGACCGGCGGCACGCCCTTTGTCATGGCCGACCTGCGCACCGAAGCAGGGGAGGGGGGCTTAGGCTTTCTGCCCGGTTCTGCCTGGAACGAGCTGCGCCGCGAAGCATTGGATAAGCTGCTGGAAAAGCGCAGCGAAGTCCGGCCCCACGCCACGCAGGATATCACGCTGCCCGCCTACCCGGCGCACACTGTCGGGCAGGCACCGGCACTGGCCGCGCGGTTTGCCAATGCGGCCCAGTGCCCGGCGGATGCTGTGGAAAAGCTAAAATACCTGATTTTCCCGATTGCCGAGGCCGAGAGCATCCCCGAGGCATGGCGGGAGAAAACGCTGCTGGAACTGCCCCGCGTCATGTTCGGCAAGCTGGAACAAAAAACCGCCGCCCGGCTGGACGCCTTGCAGGATGCAGGCTTTGCGGGCGCGGTGGTCAATAACCCCGCACAGCTGCGCTACACCGACGGCTGGACGCTGTACGGCGGCCTGGGTCTGAACGTGACGAACCCGATGAGCGCCGCGCGGTATAAGAGCCTGGGCATCGAGGGGATGCTTTTGCAGCCCGAGACCGCACTGACGGCCATGCAGGCTGTGGCTCCGGGCGTGCCCACGGCGGCGCTGTGCTACGGCCACCTGCCGCTGATGCTGACCCGGGCGTGTCCGCTGCGCAACGTGCGGGACTGCGGCAAATGCCAGGGCGGCGGCACGCTGCGCGACCGCAAGGGCCGCGACTTCACCGTGACCTGCTCGGCCCCCGGCGGGGCGGGTGTGCGCACGGTGTACAACCCCGTGCCGCTTTATATGGGTGAGCGCCTGTCCGAAATGCCGGTGGATGTGGCGGTTGCCGCCTTTACCATCGAGACCTCGGCCCGCGTTTCCCAGATTTTGGCAATGCTTTTGGACGCCCGCCCGTTTGACAATGAGTTTACGAGAGGGCTATACTATACGAATAATTAAATAGATAAAAGATACTAGATAATAGATAATAAATGATGTGGAGTTTTTGCCTGCGGGGCAAAAATAAAATTTTGAGCGGCACGCAGTGCCGCGATCCACCTGCTTTTTTATCTCTTATCTTTTTTGGAGGTTCCCATGACCCCTATTGTAAAATATAAAAAACTCGATCCCCGCGCGGTCGTGCCAACCTACGCCACCCCCGGCGCGGCGGCGGCCGATCTGTGCGCGGTGCTGGATGAACCGCTGACGCTGGCGCCCATGCAGCGTACCCTCGTGCCCACCGGCCTTGCCATCGAGCTGCCCGGCCCCGAGTGCGTCGCCCTCGTCTATGCCCGCAGCGGCCTGTCCATCAAGCACGGTCTGTGCATGGCAAACGGCGTCGGCGTCATTGACAGCGACTACCGCGGCGAACTCCGCGTGCCGATGGTGAATCTGTCCAACGAACCCTACACCATCCAGCCCGGCGAGCGCGTGGCCCAGCTCTGCATTGCCCCGGTCTGGCAGGCGGCCTTCACCTCTGCCGACGAGCTGACCGACACCCAGCGCGGTGCCGGCGGCTTTGGGTCGACCGGAAAATAATAATTTTCCACCCCCACTTTGCCACACTTCGACATCCAACTCCTACTATAATAAACCAGAAAGGAAGCACCCCATGGCTTTGATCCTTGCATCCGGCAGCCCGCGTCGGCGGGAACTGATGAGCCTTATCACACCGGACTATACCGTTATCACCAGCGATGTCGACGAGACGAAAATTGCCGCGGACTCCCCGGCACACCTGGCCAAGGCCCTGGCTACCGCCAAGGCCCGCGCTGTGGCTGAGAAACACCCCGACGATATCGTCTGCGGCTTTGACACGGTGGTCGAGTGCGAGGGCGAAGTGTTCGGCAAGCCGAAAGACGAGGCCGACGCCGTGCGGATGCTGCGCGCCCTGTCGGGCCGTGCGCACCGCGTACATACCGGCGTCTGCATCTGCCGGGGCCGCCGCGCTGCCGCTACGGTGGAGACAACATCCGTCCATTTTTCGCCCATCGAGGAGGACGACCTGCGGATTTATGTCCGCACGCCGGAACCCTACGATAAGGCCGGGGCCTATGCCATCCAGGGGCACGCGGCGCTGTGGTGCGCGGGCATCGAAGGGTGCTACTACAACATCATGGGGCTGCCGGTCCACCGCACGGCACAACTGCTGCGCGAATTTCAGTAAACCCGCACAGCCCCGGAATGGGGGAGACTGTATGGGTAAGTTCTGCAACATTTTTACACGCTTTTTCGGGAGAATACACGCTATGTTTACCAAGGATATCGGCATTGATCTGGGCACCGCCAACACGCTGGTCTACATGAAGGGCCGGGGCATCATCATGCGGGAGCCAAGCGTCGTCGCCGTCGACCCGCGCAGCGACGAATTGCGGGTGCGCAGCGTCGGGCATGAGGCAAAGGCCGTCATCGGCCGCGCACCCGGGTCCATCGTGGCCGTGCGTCCGCTGAAGGATGGCGTCATTGCCGATTTCGACATCACCGCAGCTATGCTGCAAAGCTTCATCCGCCAGGCCTGCGGCAACAGCATTTTTGCCCATCCCCGGGTGGTCATCTGCGTGCCGTCCGGCGTCACCGAGGTCGAGCGCCGCGCTGTGCGCCAGGCAGCTGCCAAGGCGGGCGCGCGCCAGGTCACAGTCATTGAGGAACCCATGGCCGCCGCCATCGGCAGCGGGCTGCCCACCACTGACGCTGTTGGCAGCATGATCGTGGATATCGGCGGCGGCACGGCGGAAGTGGCGGTCATCAGTCTGTCAGGCATCGTGGCCAGCCGCAGCGTGCGCTGCGCGGGCGACGCGCTGGATCAGAGCATCATTGCCTTCATCAAGCGCAAGTATAACCTCCTGGTGGGCGAGCGCACGGCCGAGCAGATCAAAATCGAGATCGGCTCTGCCTGCCCGCAGGATCCGGAAACTAGTATGGAGATCAAAGGCCGCAACCTCGTGGACGGCCTGCCGAAGGATATCCTGATCCGGTCCGAGGAAGTCCGCGACGCCATGAGTGAATGTCTGCTGCGCATCGTCGAGGCCATCAAGGACACGCTGGAATGCACGCCGCCGGAACTGTCCAGTGATATCATCGACCGGGGCATCATGCTCTCAGGCGGCGGTGCGCTGCTGCGCGGGCTGGATACGCTGATCCAGAACGAGACCGGCATCGATGTCCACATTGCCGAAAGCCCACTGGACTGTGTAGCCCTGGGTGCCGGTGCCGTGCTGGATAACCCCGACCTGGCCGGGCGACGGAAAGAAGAGATGAGCTATCTGTAAAATCTCCAGCCTTCTCCCCTGGGGAGAAGGTGGCCCGCGGGCCGGATGAGGGGCGGTGTTGCCGTTATAGCGCAATAATGGCAAACCTGCCCCTCATCAGTCCGCTTCGCGGCCAGCTTCCCCCTAAGGGGGGAAGCCTTTCCTTTTTCCTGCCGAACCGACGAAAAAAACATTGACAAATGCGCAGTTTCCCGCTATTATTAAATTGTTCGCATCTTCCCGGAGGAAAAGCCCATGCCGCTGCCCAAGACCACGATCGAGCAAGACCTGCCTGTGCGCGCACAGCAGGGGGACGAGAATGCGCTTGCTGCGCTGATTGCCCGCATGATGCCGGCCATCCGCAGCGGCGCGGCGGCCTGCACCGCCCCGGGGCTTGACTTTGAGGATGCGGTGCAGGAAGGGCTGATCGGCCTGTTCCACGCAGTGCGTGGGTTCGATGCCGCCAGCGGCGAGACTTTCACCGCCTATGCGGCGGCCAGCATCCGCCACGCCCAGCAGGACGCCCGCAAAGCCGCGCTGCGCAAAAAGCACGCGCCGCTGAATTACAGCGTGCCCCTGCCCGACGCCGAGGAAAGCACCGACACCCGCCCGGGTCCTGAAGAAATCGCGATTTCCGGCGAACAATATGCCGACACGATGCGCCGGATGCAGACGGAACTTTCCGTGCTGGAGCGCCGCGTCATCATGGCCGGGCTGGAGGGCAAGACCCCCGCGCAGACCGCGCAGGAATTGGGCCTGCCCGCCAAAAATGTGGCCAATGCCCTGGCCCGTGCCCGCCGCAAGCTGCGCGGCGGCCCCTAACTTTGGATTCAGGTGATTTGCCTGCATCATATATCAATCTGCCCCCAGTAGCGCCTAAAATCAGTTCAGTTGGTCCATTCCATATGCGTTGTTTTAGATTCTTCCGCGGGCAAAATAAACACAGAGGAGATACCCACTATGTTCGAAGACAAGACTTTGGTATGCAAGGATTGCGGCAAGGAGTTCGTTTGGACCGCCGGCGAGCAGGAGTTCTACGCCAGCCGTGGTTTTGAGAACCAGCCCCAGCGCTGCAAGCCCTGCCGCGATGCCCGCAAGAACGCAACCCGCGGTGAGCGCCAGATGTTCGACGCTACCTGCGCCAGCTGTGGCAAGGCCTGCAAGGTTCCCTTCCAGCCTCGTGAGGACCGCCCGGTCTACTGCAGCGAGTGCTTCGCTAAGATGAAGGAGAACGGCTGATTTACGCGCTTGTGTAAATAGTTGAATTGTTCCATTCCGCGCCCCGGCCTTACCGCCGGGGCGTGGTTTGTTGTTAAGGGTCTGCCTATGCTTACAAAACAAAACGCACGGCGCGCGGCGTGGCTGGTGGGTATCGCAGCCATTGCCCTGGTGCTGTGCAGCAAATCCTCGCCGCTCTACGTCCTCAACGACTGGATGGACGCGAACATCTTTTTCACGATGGGCAAGTCGATGTTCCGCGGCAAAGTGCTTTATCGGGATGTGTTCGACCACAAAGGCCCGGTGCTGTATTTCTTGTACGGTCTTGCATCGCTGATAGACTATACCGGCTTCACCGGGGTGCTGGCGGTGGAAATCATCGCTTTTGCGCTTTTTTTGCACTGCGGTCTACGCACAGCGGAACTGCTGGCCGGGCGGGCACTGCACCCGGCCTGGGCCATGCTGCCAGCGGCGGGCATTGCCGCCAGCCGGGCCTTTGCCCACGGCGGCAGCGCCGAGGAACTGCTGCTGCCGTTTCTGGCGTTTGCGCTGTACGGTGCGGTGAAAACGCTGCAGGACACCCACCCGATGCCGCTGCGAACCGTGGCGCTGCACGGTTTTCTGGCCGGGTGTGCCCTCTGGCTCAAGTATACGGTGCTGGGGTTTTACCTCGCCTGGGCGATGGTGCTGGCCGTCGTCTACCTGTGGCGCGGGCGGGCGGCACAGCTGGGCAAAAGCGTGGCCGCCTACCTTGGCGGCATGGCGCTGGCGACCCTGCCGTGGGTCATCTACTTCGGCGTAAACAGTGCGCTGGGGGACTGGTTCACCTGCTACTTTTATGATAACCTCTTCCTTTATAAAGGGGAGGGCGGCGGGGCACTGGCTTTGGCCCAGCACCTTTGGTGGGCCGTGCGGGACGCCCTGCCTGCGGCGGTGCTGCTGGCAATGTTTTTGATCTGGGCCGCAGCGGCGCGCAAGCCCAGCGCGGTGGCGGCTGTGGCCGCACTGGCTGCGGGGCTGGCGCTTACAAGCCTGATGGGCGGCTACCTCGTCTACTACGGCCTTGTGCTGGCCGTGTTCGCACCGCTGGGCATCGTGCCGCTGGCGGCACTTTGGGGCACGCGCAAAAATTGCGGCCTTCTGTGGCTGGCAGCGGGGGCGGCCTGGTGCTTTGCCTTCAGCCCCAACCGCGCCTTGCGGTTTCGTGATGCCGATACGATGCCCCAGACTCGCTTTGCTGCGAAAATCAACGGTGCATCGCTGCTCAACTATGGCACGCTGGACGGCGGCTTTTACACGACGGCGGGGGTGCTTCCGCCCTGCAAGTATTTCTGCGTGACGAATATGCCGCTGGACGACCAGTGGAGTGACCAGCAGGCCGTGCTGGTGAACAGCGCAGTTGGCTATGTCGCCGCGCTGACCGGTGATTTAGGCGGCGATTTCCCGCAGTACAAGGTCATCGACCAGTGCAGCTACAACGGCGGCGAGGGTGAAGTGACCTGGTATCTCTATCAGCTGCAGCGGTGATTTGCGTTTTTTGCCTATATGCTGTATAATAACACTGATTCCTGTACATCCTGCCAGAAAGGCATTGTGCTTATGAAAAAACAACTCTCCCTGCGCCGCGTCGTCTGCAGTATCGCGGCTGCAGTGCTGGCGGCGGCTGCGGCCTGGCTGCTCTGCCGCTGGGTCGGGTACGACCTGCAGCTGCGGGTCGGCAACCAGCCGGTCTATGAGATCGTCAACGATGACTACACCCGGGTCATCGACCTGCCCGAGGAAGGATTTGACCAGGCCATTCCCCTGCAAGCCGGGGAGGCGCTCTACGGCGTGAGGTTGCGGTTCAGCACCCACGGGCAGCTCTACCGCGCGGGCATGGTCATGGTCGATCTGTGCGACGCCACCGGGAATGAGCTGCGCCAGGCTGCGGGCAATTATGCCAACGTGTTTGACGATAACTTTACCGGGTTTTCCTTCGGTGCCCCCTACATGGCGGAGCAGGCCGAGACGGTCTACCTGCACATTTATAACGCCGTGGAGTGGGAAGGCCCGCTGGGCCTCTGGGCCAGCGAGACGGCGGTGAAGGACCTGCCGCTGACCGCCGACGGCAAAAGCCAGAACGCCACGCTGGCGCTGCAATATATGACCGATTACTCCGGCAGCTGGCCGACGCGGTTGGCCAACGAGCTGGCCCCGCTGCTGGCGGTGGGCGCCTTCGCCGCCGTGCTGTTGGCGGGCTTGCAGCTGCCGCTGGCTGTCACGGTCGCGGTGGCGGGCCTGCTCTGCGGGCTGGCGTTTGTGCGGGTCACGCCCGCGCTGGTCGCCCCCGATGAATACACCCACCTGGCCGCCGCCTATGAGCTTGCCAGCCGCCTGGGTGGTGAACAACCCGCCGATGCCGACGGCAATCTGCTGGTCCGCGAGTGTGACGCGCCCTACTTTGGCACCCGCACCGGCGAGATCGGTATTCTCGCCTACAAAGCCGAGGCGCTGGCCATCGAACAGGGTCTGGGCGGCCCCGATGCACTGACCGCCGTCAGCACGGCCAAGGCCGGGCAGGGGAGTGGTAACTACCTGCCCCAGGCGCTGGGCCTGCGGCTGGCCCGCAGCAGCGGGGCGAGCTTTTACGTCATGCTGCGCCAGGCCCGTATCTTCAACCTTGTTTTCTATCTGACGCTGGCTGTGCTGGCCGTGGCGCTGGCCCCGGCGGGGGTGCGCGGGCTGCTGGCCTGCGTGGCGCTGCTGCCGATGCCGCTGCAATTAGCGGCCAGCCTTTCGCCCGATGCGTCGGTGCTGGGCATGGTGTTCTGCTACATGGCGCTCTGCCTGCGGCTGCGCCGGAAGCGGGCTGTGTGGTGGGAAAAAATCCTGCTCATTGCGCTCGGCGGGGCGGTCGGCCCGGCCAAGGCAATTTATCTGCCGGTCGTGCTGCTCTGCTTCATTATCCCGGTGGAAAATCTCGTGGGGCCGACGGAATTTGTCAAAGGGCTGTTCGGGACAAGGGTACGCTCCGGGCGGTTGATCCAGGAGGCCGCCCTCATACTGGCGGGTTGCCTGTGGATCTCCGTCAACTTGGGCGAGCTGGTCTACGCTGCCCGCGATATAAGCCTTGCGGTGCTCGTCGTCGGCGTCGCGGCGCTGGCCGCTGCGGTCGGGCTGGTGCTTTGGCTGTATGACAAAGTACACACCGACCCGAAAAAGCTGTGCCTCTTCCGCTGCGGCCTGGGCTGCGCGGTGGTGCTGGCTGTCGTTGGCGGGGTGCTTGCCCTTTCCCGCATGGGCGGCGGGCTGGAACCTGACCAGCTGCTGATGACCAACCCCAACGGCGATTCCATCTGGACCTTCTCGCTGGGCTATATCTGCCGCAACCTGCCCGCCACGACGAAGCTCTTGCTGCGCACGATCCCTGAGCAGGGTGCACTCTGGCTGCAGGGTATCCTGGGCACGACGCTGGGTGAGCCGATCGTCTACCGCATCGATGTCAGCTGGCTGCTGGGCGTCGGCCTGGTGCTGGCGCTGCTGGCAGCGGCGCTGCCGGTGCAGGGGATGGACGCCCCACTGGGCCGCCGCACCAAGATCGGCGTGGTGGGCATCATCCTCTGCGTCGTGGCGTCGTCGCTCGTCGTGGCGCTGAACTGGACGCCCATCAACTACCAAACGCTTTTTGGCTTGCAGGGCCGCTACTGGCTGCCCATCCTGCCGTTGGTGCTGGTGCTCTGCAAATGCGGCCGCAACATTACGCTGCGGCACGATACTTCCCGCGGGGCGGCGCTGGCCGTTACCGCCTGCACTCTGTTGACCCTGCTGCAAGGCTTTGGCCTGTACGCCAGCTGGCAGCCGGTTTCATAAATCAAACCATTCTAAAAGGAGAACACTCTCATGACCATTACCAAGAATACCATCATCGCCGAGATCCTGAACAACGACCCCACCCAGGGCTGCGTGCCCATCTTCCTGGCCACCGGTATGCACTGCCTGGGCTGCATGGCCTCTCACGGTGAGACCGTTGAGGAAGCCTGCGCTGTCCACGGCGTTGATCCCGACGAGCTCGTCGCCGAGCTGAACGACTACTTTGCACACCTGTAAGGTACCCCAGCTGGATGCCCGCTTGGCCGCCGCCTATGCCTTTGTACGGGCGGGGCGCGTGGCAGCGGATATCGGCTGTGACCACGGCAAATTAAGCGCCGCACTGGCGGGCAGCGGTCGCTGCCCGCTTGTTTTGGCTTGTGACCTGCGCCCCGGCCCGCTGGAAAAAGCCCGCGTGACCTGTGCCCCCTATGGGGACAAGGTGCAGTTCCGCCTTGGCAGCGGGCTGGCAGTGCTGGCCCCCGGCGAGGCTGAGGACATCATCATCGCAGGCATGGGCGCGGAGACGATCATAGAAATATTGGAGGCCGCTCCTTGGGTGTTTGATGCACGGTACAATCTGGTGCTGGTGCCCGCCACCAAGCACAGCATCCTTCGGCGGTGGCTGGCTCGGCGCGGTTTTGCCCTGCGGGGCGAAACGCTCTGCCAGGCGGCGGGGCGGTGGTACGCTGTGATGAACGCGCAGTACACGGGCGATGCCCGCGAACCGGATGGGCTGTACTGCCTGACCGGTCTGACACAGGGGCAGCCCGGCTGCGCGGACTATTACGCCGTGCAGAACGCGAAGCTGAAAAAGTACCGTTTGGGCTTGCCGGACGGCGCAGAGCGTGACGCGGTAGGGGAACTTATCGCGGAAATGGATACGTTGGCGGCACGGTAAACGCGCGGGGGCGAACAATGTTCGCCCCCTACAATGCTGCGACGACAGTTGCACAGTAATGCTTGAAACAGGAGGAAATCATCATGTCGGTAAGTGTACAGCAGATTTTGGGCCTGCTGCAGGCGGTCGCGCCGCCCGCACTGGCGCTGGATTGGGATAACGTCGGACTGCTCGTCGATGCAGGCACGCCGGTGGACGGGGTGCTGACCACGCTGGACATTACCCCCGCCGTCGTGCGGGAGGCTGTGGAAAACGACTGCCAGCTCATCGTCAGCCATCACCCGGTCATCTTCCACCCCATCAAAAGCCTGCACGCCGACGATGTACCCGCGTTGCTGATGAAAAATGGCATTTCTGCCATCTGTATGCACACGAATCTGGATGCCGCACCGGGCGGCGTCAACGATACCCTTTGTGATATCCTCGGCATTGCCGCCGAAGGGCGTGAAAGCTTTGCCGAGGGCTGCGGCCGCATCGGGACCACGATGCCAACCACTGTGGAAGCGCTGGCAAAGTTCTGCGCCGACACGCTGCACAGCGGCGTCAAGTATGTGAACGGCCAGAAGCCCGTTACCTGCCTGGCTGAGGTCAGCGGCGGGGGCGGCAGCTACTTACAGGAGGCCATCGACCTGGGTGCGGACTGCCTTGTCACCGGCGAGGCTGCGCACCATATCGCCCTGCTGGCAAAGGAAAAGGGCGTCGGCCTGGTCGTAGCGGGCCACTGGGGCACCGAGCACGCCGTCGCCGACGTGCTGGCCGCCCACATTGCCAAGCAGTTCCCCCAGCTGACCGTCGCCCACGCCGAGGCCGACAAAGACCCGTATTCTTACTTATTATAGTAGAAAAAAGAGAAGAAAGAAGAGAGAAGAAGGCGGGGCAAAAGCCCGGCATACAGCTTTTCCCTCGCGTCAGTATCTCTTCTCTTTTCGCTCTTCTCGCTTACCTTATAGTATCTCGGAGGTTTCTCCCTATGTCACTAGATGCCGCAACGCTGGCGCTGGTCGCCGGTGAACTGAAAACGACCCTGCTCGACGCGAAGATCGACAAAATTTTTGAGCCGACCCGCGACGAGGTGCTGATGACGCTGCGCACCCGCACCGAGACCCACCGCTTGCTGCTGTCGGCCCGCAGCGGTTCGGCCCGCGTTTGCCTGACGAAGGAAAGCTTCGAAAATCCGCTCACGCCGCCGGGTTTCTGTATGCTGCTGCGCAAGCACCTGACCGGCGGGCGGCTCATCGAGCTGCGCCGCGAGCCGGGGGACCGCATCGTGTATTTTGACTTCCGCTGCACCAACGAGATGGGCGACCTGGTCACCAACACGCTGGCCGTGGAGTTGATGGGCCGTTACTCCAACCTCGTGCTCGTACAGGATGGCCGTATCATCGATGCGCTAAAGCGTGTGGACTTTGACGACAGCGAGGTCCGCCAGCTGCTGCCCGGCCTGGCCTACACGCTGCCGCCCAAGCCCGCGCGGCCGGACTTCCTCGAGACAAGCGCTGCGTCTATTGTGGCGGCTGCCTGCGAGAAGGATCTGCCGGTGGCCCAGGCGTTGGGCAAAACGGTGGCGGGCGTTGGCCCGGTCGTCGTGCGGGAGGCTGTCTGCCGCGCACTGGGCGAAACACCGGCGCTGGCCTGTGATTTGACCGCCGAGGAAAAAGCAAAGCTGGTGGCGGCCATCGATGCACTGAAGGACGAGCACGCCCACGGCGGCACGCCGACGGCGGTGCGGCTGCCCCAGGCGGACGGTGCGCCCAAACCGGTGGAGTTCAGCTTCTTTGTCCCGCAGCAGTACGGCAGCGAGGCGATTCTGACCCAGTACCCGAGTTACAGCGAAATGCTCGAGGATTACTACGCCACCAAGGACCGCGCCGAGCGCCTGCGCCAGAAGAGCCGCGAGCTGTACAAGGCCGTCCATAATATGTACGATCGTTCCGTCCGCAAACAGGCAGCCCGCAAAGAGGAACTGAGCCAATCCGCCAAGGCCGACACGCTGCGGCTGTATGGTGAACTTTTGCAGGCCAACCTCTGGGCCATCCACAAGGGCGACCGCCAGGTCACGGTGCAGAACTACTACACCGGCGAGGATGTGACCATCAAACTCGATCCGCGTCTGGGCGGCAACGAGAACGCGCAGAAGTATTTCCGCGATTACAAAAAGAAGCAGACTGCCCACGCTATGCTGCAAAAGCTGCTGTTGGAGGGCGAGGCCGAGATCGAGTACCTGCGCACGGTCCTGTACGAGGTAGAGAGCGCCCCGGGTGAGATGGCACTGAATGAGATCCGGGCCGAGCTCAAGAGCCAGGGCTACTTAAAATATTACAAGCAGCGTGACCGCAAGCAGAAGCCCGCGGATTTTCTGCGCTACACGTCCAGCGATGGGTTTGAGATCCTTGTGGGCCGGAACAATTTGCAGAACGACAAGCTGACCCTGCACACCGCCCGCGGCAAGGATCTGTGGTTCCATGTACAGAAAGCCCCCGGCAGCCACTGCGTTGTCATGAGCAGGGGAGAGGATATCCCCGACACGACCAGGCAGGAGGCCGCCGAGTTGGCGGTGCTCCATTCCAGCCAGAATGGCGGCGCGAAGGTGGCAGTGGATACCACCGAGGTCAAGAACATCTGGAAAGCCAACGGCGCCAAGCCCGGCATGGTCCTGTACGAGGTCTACACCACCGTCTACGTGACCCCGCGGGAGGGGCTGGAGGAGCAGCTGAAAAAACGGTAAATGTAGGGGGCGGCGTCCCCGACGCCCCGCAGGCCGATACGGACAGCGCCCCCTACAATCTGCCGCACGGTAGGGGCCGGGCATGCCCGGCCCTCGGCTTTCCCGTAAGCAGTCGTCTGCCATACAGCTGCGGGCCGCACATGTGCGGCCCCTACAGGGCGTCTTTCGATGAGGTGTGTTATGAAAAAATGTGCTGTAATTCTTGCATCTCTTATTTTTCTTACTGCGTGCGCCTCCGCCCCGGCGGGCAGCATCACCACAACGCCTGACCAGACCGCAACGCCTGTCATAACCCCGGCAGCTACCGAGGCTCCGACAGCCACTCCGTCCCCGACGATGGCGGTGTATGAGGAAGTCTCCTTCGATGACTGGCGGGGCGATGCGGGCTGCCGGATGCCGGACTACACATTCAGTGCGCCGCATAAACCACTGCTGCAGCAGGGCGAAAAAGCTGCCTGGCCCACCGGGGGCGTGACGCTCCGTTACTCGGCAGATTCGCTGGAAGAAGTGGCGGAGATTTTCCACACGACGGTGGAAAACATAAAAGAGCTGAACCCGGACTGGCAGGATAACTATAGCCGCAACGGCGGACGCTACTGGAACCTGAAAGTGCAGGCTGAGCCCTACACAGTGCCTGAGAACAATGTCGTCACCGTCACAGTCAATACGCCATGGGTGGAAGGCTACTACGACCGCACAGAAGTCAGCGATGTTCCTGCTTCGCTGGATAAGCAGGCCCGGGCTGCGCTGGCCTCGGCGTATTACTTCCAGTACCATTGGTTTGGGATGCATGCGGGCTTTATGCCCTTTGAGCCTGTGGAAGGCTTGCCGGGATGGCTTCGGGGCTATGCGGCGGACGGCGCGTTCTACACAAAGTTCTCGGAGTTCAGCAGCTTTCTGCACACGGTCTATTCCGATGCTTGGATCAATGATATGCTGAGCATGGATCCCGCGCCTTTTGCGAAAGGCGAGAATGACACGATCCTGACGATAGATGGGGACCGCGGCAGTAATATTGCTTACTGCGGGCATGTCTTTACTGAGCCGGAATTACAGCCTGACGGTAGCCTTACATTTTATCAGGTCGTGCTGACTTGTGAGAGCGAGGACTTCGCGGGCTGGGCAGGGGATGACCCTGTTGTGCCTGATACAGCCACGCTGAGCCCCGTCCGCCTCATCCCCACCGAGGACGGCTGGCGGGTGGATGAATTGGAACTGCCGAATTAAATACCTGTAGGGGCCGGGCAGGCCCGGCCCCTGCAAAGCAATGACTTTTCACACTGCAATTTAGATGAAAAACAGAGCTTCTTTCCCCTAAAACCATGCACTCTGTTGAAAACGCATACAACCTCTACGCTTTTCGGCATAACGTAAAAATTTCTCAAAAAAATTTTATAAAAATGCCAAAAAACA